>Ga0105055_10002261_pt1 | contig 30307 bp, 21 predicted proteins | sample BON03_FD_78090 | JGI IMG/M metagenome (GOLD analysis project Ga0105055, IMG submission 78090) | Freshwater microbial communities from Lake Bonney liftoff mats and glacier meltwater in Antarctica - BON-03 | ecosystem: Environmental > Aquatic > Freshwater > Ice > Glacier meltwater | place: Lake... | reverse complement strand
GTCACGATTCGACGAGATCGCCGCGTTCGCTGACATCGGAGATTTCATCGATCAACCCGTCAAAACCTACTCCAGCGGCATGATGATGCGTTTGGCCTTCGCCGTGAATACTTGTGTGGACCCCGACATCCTCATCGTAGACGAAGCACTCAGCGTAGGCGATGCGCCCTTTCAGGCAAAGTGCTTCCGCCGTCTGCGTAATTTGATCGAGAACGGAGTAAGCCTTCTATTTGTCTCCCACGATATCGGAACCGTGCGCTCCATCTGTGGTCGGGCACTATGGCTGAAAAACGGGAAAACTGAAATGTGGGGCGATGCAAAGGAAGTTGCTAGAGAGTATGAAAAATTTTGTTGGTCAGAACAGGGAGTTAAACTCAACTCTTCAGATAGCTCGCCGACTGATAATGTTGAGTCAATAAAAACAACATTTTCAAAAACCAACTCCGCTGTCCCTGCAACAATAATAGACACACTCCTGGAGAGCGCAGAAGCATTTTCAATGCAATATAAGGATCGCTATGGGATAGGAGGATTACGCATCAATAATTTCCAGTTATTCGATACCGACAACACGCCCGTTAAAATTGTAAAATACAATCAAAATATCACTGCAGCTTGGTTGATAAAATCGTCGGCAAGTATTGTTGGCCAGTTTCGCATTGGCCTTAGAATATTAGACTTAAGGCAAGATTTTATATTATCGGTAAGTGACCTCACAGGCAGCCCTGATATTGCAACGAAAGAAGGTGAGAAATTTATAGTTACAATCACATTTCCGGCAAACTTAACCCATGGAAAGTATGTTTTAAATACTGCTATATTTTGCATATTAAGAAAAGAGATGAAGAGCGAATACGATTTTTCAACCGCAGAAATACATGATTCTATAGATAACATTCGACCGTTCGAAGTCACACCAAACACTCCGATTCCAGCCGTAGGTCCAATCCATCACTCTCGTGGCTATAATATTATTAAAATATGACCTTCCCAACATCCGATCTTAGTCCATACCAACTAAGAATATTGGAGTCATACCCTCCGAACAAGGTATTCGCATTAGTCTCCTGGGGGTGCGCTGGAACATCTTGGCTAGCTCACATCTTAAATTCCCACCCCGATATCTACTGTGTTCACGCTGCAAATTTCACATGGAGCCAATTCGCTAATGCAAAAACCGCTAATGACATCAACTACCTCCGCATTCTAGGCATGCAGGGTTACGCCGCAAAGCTATCAGGCGATGTGCATGGCGTATCTAGGGAATCCATACCTCAACTCCAATCCGAGCTAGGCCAACACTTTAGAGCTGGCATTATAGTGCGTGAGCCTTTCGCACGCATTCGTTCGCAGATATCTTTAATGAATCGCTTTTCGGATCTCTCAAAAGTGTGGGACATCTCTTATATAAAGAAATTTGAAAAATCACTTGGCCGCGATCCCACACAGCTCCCACTAGAAGATCAATATAAAATACATGCCATGAACATGCTTAACGCAATTATTGAAGAATACAAATTGGCCAAAATATTTCGAATTGAAGACATTAGCAGTTCCCCAGACCAATTAGACAACTTAATCAAACACATATCCTCAGGAACGGTATCCAGTTCGAGAAAGTGGCTTGAATCTGCTCTTAATACACAAAGAATCAACTCTCATGTAAAACGGCACCATGCCGTCCTGAATGCAGACGATATGAAGTTGCTAAACACAATTGTTTCCTCCGAAGCTTGGGAAATTTACAGAACACTAGGATACGATACAAACGCTTAAATATAAACGCTATGCATTCCAACGTCCCCGGAAGACCACCTATTCAACTCAAGCACTATTACGATAGTTTTGCTTGGTATTACCCTGATTGTGAGCTGGAAACCAAAGACTGGTTCGTCAAGAACGCGCAGCCTGACTGGGTCTATATCGATTGCGGTGCCAATATCGGCTACTACAGCATTCTATTTTCTCAATTATCTCCCGAAGGTTCGGTGCATGCCATGGAACCGACGAGCACGGCACAAATGTTGGAAACCAACCTAAAACACAACCAATGCGACAACGTTAGTGTCCATCAAGTAGCAGTTGGAAAACATCCCGGACCACAAGAGGATAAAATATTCAGAATTTGGGGACAGGAACCGGAGGTTGCCGTCTACGATTTTGTCACCATCGATTCCTTTGTCGCCGATAACAAACTATCACGGGTCGATTGCCTGAAAATCGATGTAGATTCATACGATTTCGATGTATTACAAGGTGCAGAAGCCACTCTCGATCGTTTCGATCCTTGGTTGGTAGTTGAGCTCAATCATGCATTGGGGCAGCGAGGCCAATCCAATGTCGCCGCCCTCGATTGGTTACTCGCCCGGGGTTACCAACATTGTCTTGTTCTCGATCACGATAATTTCATCTTCAAGCGCTCAGCACCACCTGGATTTTTTGCCACCCCACGATCCATGGTTCTCAACTTTCCTGATTCTAAGTGACCATTGATCAATTCAACTATCCCCCTCATGCCTGCACACGTGAGGAACTAATTAGTAGGTTGCGATTTAACGCACCCCCTGCTCCTCGATCTGAGACCGATCTAACTGAGTGGCGGATGGAAGAAGATGACGGACCTCTCTTCACCTATCTCTATCAAGCTTTCCGGCCTCGTCGGCATTTGGAATTTGGCACCTGGCAAGGTTACGGGACCAGCCTTTGCTTGAACGCATGTGATGCCACCGTCTGGACCCTAAACCTACCCGATGGCGAGTCGAACCAAGATGGGTCTTGGGCATATGGTCACCGCGTAACCAACGATAAAAGCACCCCTCCAGGGGCAGTAATAGCCAATTTTGGCGCCGATGAGCATGGAGACAAGATCTACCACCGCACCGATGCAGCATCGTATATTGGCCGACAATATCGCGAGGAAAACTTGGGACATCGAGTCTGCCAAATCTATTGCGACACCCGAAAATGGGATATCTCAGCATACCCTCCTGATTTCTTTGACAGCGCCTTAATCGATGGGGGGCACACACCCGAGGTAGTCGTCAGCGATACGCGCAAGGCCCTATCGATTTTACGTTCGCAAGGAATGATTATGTGGCATGATTTTTGCCCTGTTCCGGAAGTTCGTTCAAACATGGAATCAGTCAAAGGAGTCACTGATGGAATTGAGTCCATCCTCCCAGAAATCCAACAACAGCTGGAAACTCTAGTCTGGATCAAACCAAGTTGGATTCTGCTCGGCATCAAAAAATGACGACTTCAAATGACTTCCTACGCATAGCGACCATCGCGCCTGAACTGCGGGTTGCAGATATCACCTTCAATCATCGGGAGCTTGCGAAGCAAATTGGACTAATCGCCGAGCGAGGAGCTCAACTCGCTTTATTCCCTGAACTCAGTCTCACCGGTTATACTTGTGGCGATCTATTTGCACAGTCCCTGTTACAGCAGAACTGTGTCACCGCCCTCCTCTCGCTTGCCGAAACGACCGCACAGCATTCTGTCCATGTAGTGATCGGCCTGCCACTCGTTATCAAAGACCGCCTCTTCAATTGTGCGGCGCTGATCGGACGAGGAGTTGTATTAGGAATCATCCCCAAACAACACCTCCCCTCGACCGGTGAGTATTATGAGGAACGCTGGTTTACCTCAGGAAGCAAATTAGGGGAGAGCGAGATTACGCTCAGTGGTAACGTAACCGTCCCCATTGGCATTGATCTGCTGTTCGAAGATTCCTTGAGAGCCGTCACTCTGGGCATCGAGGTCTGCGAAGATCTCTGGGCAGTCCAACCGCCCAGTGGAGATCTCTGTGTGGCCGGAGCCAATGTCATCCTAAACCCATCGGCGAGCAACGAACTACTCGGCAAAGCCAAATATCGACGTGAATTGGTATCACAGCAATCAGCCCGTTGCCTCGCCGCCTACGCCTATGCCTCTGCGGGGCCAGATGAATCCTCCAGCGATTTGGTTTTCTCAGGACACTCTATCATCGCGGAAAACGGAGTCATCCTCTCCGAGTCAGATCGTTTTCAATTTGAATCGAAGATCACGCTCGCCGACATCGACATCCAACGATTAAGGCACGAACGGATCTGCAACAGCAGTTTTTCCGCGATAGCCTCGGCCAATACTTACCGCCAGATCAAAATCGATCTTGGACCGAAGACGAGAGGGGTAACCCCCGGAACGTTACGACCGAATCCTGCCCGGCCCTTCGTGCCATCAAATGAAGCCAAACGGTCGGAAACCTGTCGTGAAATATTTGCAATCCAAGCAACCGGTTTGGCCAAACGACTACGTCACACCGGGGCTCAAAACGTGGTGCTCGGCATCTCGGGCGGCTTGGATTCTACCTTGGCACTTTTAGTTACCATTCAAGCCTTCGATCTGTTGGGCTTGGATCGTCATGGTATCCTCGCTCCCACCATGCCGGGGTTTGGCACCACACAGCGCACCCGAGGAAATGCCGAGAATCTCGTCGAATCACTTGGCGCGACGCTACGCGTCATCCCCATCCATGAAGCGGTCAAACAGCATTTCAAAGATATTGGCCATCCCGAGGATCGCTACGATGTCACCTACGAAAATTCTCAGGCCAGGGAGCGAACCCAAATCCTCATGGATTTGGCGAATAAGACAGACGGCTTCGTCGTCGGAACCGGCGATCTCTCCGAGTCGGCTCTAGGTTGGTGCACTTTTAACGGTGATCACATGTCGATGTATCACGTCAATGCCGGTGTCCCCAAGACCCTGGTCAGCTACCTAATTCAATGGTGCGCTGATTCGAAGTTCGAGGGAGATATTTCACGAATTCTGCATGACATAATCGACACCCCGATCAGTCCCGAGCTCCTGCCGGTCAATCATGAAGGTGCTCAGGAGCAGCAAACTGAAGACGTAGTGGGGCCCTATGAGCTGCATGACTTTTTCCTCTACCATGTCATCAGACACGGCAGTTGTCCCTCCAAAGTGCTTTATCTTGCAGAAATGGCCTTTGCCGAGCGGTTTAATCGTCAAACAATCCTTAAATGGCTGGAAGTTTTTATCCGCCGTTTCTTTAGCCAGCAGTTCAAGCGCAACGCCATGCCGGACGGGCCCAAAGTCGGATCGGTCGCTCTTTCCCCCCGAGGAGATTGGAGGATGCCTAGTGATGCTTCGGCTTCTGATTGGCTGTCTGAAATTCAAGCTCTCCGCTCATCATAATAAAAACCCTCCAAATTTGGAATTGAGGTCTTGGCATCCTTATACGAATACGTTCCTTTCTTCCCCCCTATGAAGGACAACCTGATTGTAGTATGTGGAGCCGGTGGATTCATTGGCGGTCATCTGATCGCCGATTTAATCAATCAGGGTCATACGAAGATTCGTGCCGTTGATATCAAGCCTTTAGTTCGCTGGTATCAGAAATTTGACTCGGTCGAAAATCTCAGCCTCGACCTGCAGGAGCTTCCAGCATGCCGACAGGCGACTAGCGGAGCCCACTGGGTCTACAACCTCGCCGCCGACATGGGTGGAATGGGCTTCATCGAGAAAAATAAGGCCCTTTGCATGCTGACTGTGCTGATCAACACGCACTTGCTCAAGGCCTCCAAAGAGGCAGGCGTAGCTCGGTTCTTCTATTCCTCCTCAGCCTGCGTCTATGCGCACGACAAGCAAACCGATCCCAACATCACCGGGCTCAATGAAGCCGATGCCTACCCCGCCATGCCGGAAGATGGCTACGGGTGGGAAAAACTTTTTTCCGAACGGATGTGTCGTCATTTCACCGAAGACTTTGGTTTGGTGACTAGGGTGGCACGTTATCACAACGTTTATGGGCCTAATGGCACTTTCGATGGTGGCCGAGAAAAGGCGCCCGCGGCGATGTGTCGTAAAATCATTAATGCCAAACTCAACGGTAACCATGAAATCGAGATCTGGGGCCCAGGGGATCAAACCCGCAGCTTCATGTATATCGACGATTGCCTCAAGGGATCCCAGGCCATCATGAGTAGTGAAGACATCACTTTCCCGATCAACTTAGGCAGCGAAGAAAAAGTATCGATTAACCAATTGGTCGATCTGGTGGAGTCGATTGCGGGCATCAAACTCAAGCGCAACTATAATCTTGATGCCCCGAAGGGTGTCAATGGGCGCAATTCTGAAAACACGTTAATCAAGAAGATGCTGGGATGGGAACCTTCTATCTCACTGCGAACAGGCATGGAGAAAACGTATGCTTGGATCTATGACCAAATTAAATCCGGCAAGTCAAAGGACTCAGCCGTAAACCAGTCTTAATTAGAGAGACATCTGATCGTAATATGGAGCAACAAGCCCAATTCAGTCGACTCACTCAATGCCTAGTCGAGCGAAACTGTTTCCAGTCAGAGCCTTTCACTTTGATCGACATCGGGTGCAGTGGAGGCATCTCCCCATCATGGCGCCGTTTTGAGCCCACCCTACAGGCTATCGGGATCGATCCTGTCGCCTCCGAGTGTAAGCGGCTGACAGATATTGAGAAAAATGCCAAAATTAGCTATCTAAGTGCCTATGTCGGTCTGCCGGAAACGCATCCTTTCAGGATCGAACGGGAAAAGCAGAGCACATATTCAACCAATCCTTGGAATAGGTTGAGTGCCAAAGCTGCTGCAGGTATTCTTCGAGATAAAACCGCATCCAATGAGGTGCTTCCAGTGCTAAACGAATGGCAGTCGGAGGTGGATAGTAAGGAGCCCCCTCTCATGGGAGTTAACGATGTCGCGGCACAAGCAGGTTTCACGAATGTCGATTTCATAAAAATCGATATCGATGGGAACGATTTGGAGGCACTTATATCAGCAAAAGAAACGATCGAGACATCCCCGGTGCTCGGACTAGCCTTGGAAGTAAACTACTATGGCACTCCTCACCCTACCGACCATACTTTTCACAATACAGATCGCATGATGAGAGAATGGGGATTTGAGCTTTTCGACCTCACGGTAAGACGCTATTCCGCTTCCGCCCTGCCCCAACAATTCCAATGGGCCATGCCAGCTCAAACTACACGAGGCCGTCCCTACCAAGGCGATGCTATCTATCTCCGCGACCCCTGTGCATGGGAATATGCCCCCTCCTCTCGAGTAGAACTGTCGCCACAGAAATTATTCAAACTTGCGTGCCTATTTGAGCTATTCGGGTTACCCGACCATGCGGCAGAATTATTGAGGGATCACGAAGGAGCACTTTCGGAAACGGTTAAAGTCGAGGAATTATTGCATCTCTTGGCTAATCAAGCAGATCCCACAATAAAATCCTATCAAGAATACCTTCATCGCTTCCAAACTGATCCAAAGTCGTTCTATCCCTCTTCCTAAATTAACTCAAAAAATCTGATGATAGAAAATGTTTCCATTATAGGCTTGGGCAAACTCGGAGGTAGCATGGCTGCCGGCATGGCTTCCCGAGGTCTGAACGTGATTGGGGTAGATATAAGCCAACAGGCTGTGGACGCAATCAATGCAGGACAGGCTCCAGTTCAAGAAACGGGGTTAAGTGAGATGATTGCAAAAAATCAACACCGGATTCGTGCAACATTGAGCACCGAAGAAGCGGTTAACTCTAGTGATATCAGCTTTGTTATCGTCCCCACCCCAAGTGACGACAGGGGCGCATTTACCCTGCAATACGCCACACATGCTTTCAAGGCACTCGGCCAGGCCCTAAGGAAAAAAGACGGCTATCATGTTATTGTGCTCACGAGCACCGTGCTTCCCGGCGCAACCAGACATGGCCTCCTTCCCATCCTTGAACGGGAGTCCGGAAAAAAATGTGGGCCTGATTTTGGACTTTGTTACAATCCAGAATTTATCGCTCTCGGATCGGTGATCCGCGACTTCCTGAATCCTGATTTCTATCTTTTGGGAGAATTTGACCAACGTTCCGGCGATCTCTTAGAGCAAGTGCACCGACGTGTTTCCCAAAATGAAGCACCGGTGAAGCGAATGAGCTTGGAAAATGCGGAGCTCGCTAAAGTAGCAGTGAACAGCTACGTCACGATGAAAATTTCTTTCGCAAACATGCTGGCGGAGTTCTGTGAAAAGATCCCAGGAGGAGATGTCGATATCGTTTCAGACGCACTGGGGATGGACAATCGCATCGGGAGAAAATACCTCACTGGTGGCTTTGGTTTTGGGGGGCCATGTTTCCCTCGAGATAATGTCGCTCTCAATTTCATGGGAAAACAGCTCGGAGTGGATAGTCGGCTGCTAGAGACAAACGACGATTACAATCGAGGTCTCTCCAAACGCTATGTGGAGACATTACAACAGCACCTCCCCAAAGGAGCTTCTGTCACGGTGCTTGGCCTCGCTTACAAACCACTTTCGCATGTCATCGATGAGTCTCCGGGCATAAGCCTGTGCCAGGCCCTGTCACAAGCGGGCTACCGGGTTGTCGGTCACGACAATTTAGCCGCACCCAATGCCGAAATGGCGCTAAAAATGAGTGCTCTGGTCACTGATTCACTGGATGAGGCCTTGAAGGATGCTGATGTTGTGCTCGTGGCCACCACGGATAAAAGCTACACCGAACTTACGGCCGAAGCCTTGCTGCACGGACGGAACACGGTAACGGTCATCGACTTTTGGCGTTGTCTCAAGTCGCTGGAGAACGACCCTCGGATTAAGTATGTGCCGATCGGTCTCTGTCGGGAAGACGATGCAACGTCTGCTAAACTGAAACCTCTCTGGATGTGACAATTTTTACTGCCAAAAAACCATGAGTAATCTCTATGCTCAACTAGACGTATGACCGACCATCCAATACAAACGTGAGACCATCTGGAAAGCTATCACAGAGCCTTGTTCTCTGGGGCTGCAACTCATGAAGTAAGCCAACCGACAGTGCCCGCCTACCGTGAGCAGGTATGGGATATGTATTATTTACTCTTACCCAACCCGGTCGCGCGCACTGCTCTGATCGCTCATCTAAAAAAACAGGGAATCCTCGTGGTATTTCATTACCTCCCTCTTCACCTCTCAGAATACGCACGGAGATGGAATGGCCAACCTGGTGATTGCCCCGTGTCAGAAGACAGCAGCGAACGTCTCGTGCGACTACCTTTCTATAATTCGATAACGGAAGAACAACAAACCCGCGTGATCGAAGCTGTCAGTGAATTCAATATCTCTCAAAGCCGGTGATTATGCGCAGACTTTACAACTCATGGGCACATCCGCATGCCTTTTCCCTTCAATGCCTTCTACCGTGAAAAGCACCCTTCCTTATCTATCTGTGGTCGCCGCATCGCGCAATGATGACCATGGCGGGGATCCATTGCTCCGCACGCAGATCTTCATCAACTGCTTCGCGCTTCAATGCGATAAATACAAACTTCCAGCCGAGCTGATTCTCGTTGATTGGAATCCGGTCGAAGGACGCCCTGGACTGGCCGGTGTGCTGCAGCTCCCTCCTGATACATCCTACTGCCAGGCACGGGTGATTACAGTTCCGGCCGTCCTGCATGACCGCTTCAAATACGCGGAGCACATGCCATTTTTCCAGATGATTGCCAAAAATGTGGGGATCAGGAGAGCAAAGGGACGCTTCATACTGGCAACCAACATCGACATCATCTTTTCCGATGAACTCATGAGCTATATCGGGGAGCAGCGATTGGATCCAACCAAAATGCTGAGGGTGGATCGATATGATATCCATCGGGACATTCCCGTTACTGACACCCCCGACGAGATATTAGACTATGCTTGGGCCCACCCCGTCCGAAGTAATCGCCGTCTAGGGCCCACTGCCTTAGTGCACCATCTCTACGGTGAAGATTGGTTTAAACGTAAATGCGAGCCGACTGAGGAAACAGATGCCCTATTCGAAGGATTCAAATTCATCCAGGATGGTGATCTCTGGAAGGTGGAACCGGCGCGCGACAAGACCATCAATGAATTACACACCAATGCCTGTGGTGATTTTACTCTCCTTTCCAGAGAGGGATGGGATGCCATTCATGGCTATGCCGAGTTCGCATCATACTCATTCAACATCGATAGTTTAGGCCTAGTGGCGGCACATTATGCCGGTTATCAGGAAGTCTCGTTATTGCCCCCCTGTGTCTGCTTTCATATCGAGCATAGTCTCGGTTCGGGCTGGACCCCTGAGGGAGAAAAAAACCTCTTCGAAAGGCTCAAAGCCAAAAAAATCATCAGCCCAGAATGGGATGTGCTCAATCCGTTGGTCGAAGCCATGCGATTGGAAGAAATGCCAGTCCCTTTGAACGGGCCGACTTGGGGACTTGCTGAATTTGACTTGGAAGAAACCCCTCTGCTCAGGGATGAAATAGACGAAGGTTATCCACATCCCCACCCCTTTAACATCCCCAATGACCAATCCGTCAGCGCCTTGCTTTCGGATTTTGATCTGGATCGGCTTACCCTATGGGAAGAACGTGCAAACTCCCCAGAGAGGAAAATCGAGCGTCTCAAGGCACAACTCAAAAAATCATCTAAAGACCGTGCAAAACGCCTTGAGACTATCGACCATTACTTCGAAAAGCTACAGGTAGCACACTCTGATCGTGACCGTAATGTTGCCTATCTAAAAACACTGGAAGCAGAGATAGCTGCTCACGTAAAACTTGCTGGTAAAAGGGATGAGCGAATTTCAGAACTGTCCCATAGCTTGAAGGAAACAGCCCTCACAATTAGGGGGCTCTTGGCTGGTGATTTCAGTGGTAATCTAGAATCAGAAGGTCCCCAGCTGGAACCTCATGGGCGCCATCTGAATAAAATGATCGTCGCGAAGTATCATCCGCGACTTCTCTCTCAAATACTCTGGTTGGCGAGCATGGGAACGAGTATTGATGTCTTTGAGTCTCCTGCAGAACTTGCGATGGGAACCGCAGATCCAATCGACAAGGAGAATCCTCCCCCACAGATGCCAGTTCGCTTCCACCGCGAAAAACTGTGGGATTGGCTGGGAAGTCTAAATAGCTTCTTTAATGAAAATGCGTATCTGCATGCCCACCCAGATGTGGGTTCTGCCGTCAAGGAGGGACTCCTGCCCAGCGGATGGGATCATTTCCAACTGTTTGGCCAACGTGAATACCGCAGGTCCGGGGTAAAGAGCTACCGAACGGGCCTCGCTGAAGTCGATGCCATCGCCTTTGATAGTCAACACGCTCACGAAATACTACCCTGTCTGATGGGACGCTTCCAGCCGCATCATAAGGTTATCATCAGTGGCTATGATCCGGACAGTGCATTGGTCCCAGAAAACTCCTGTCCTGCCACCATGCTGGGCGACACCTTGATGTGTCTCCGTCCTCCTCTAAGTTGGAAAGGCCCTATCGTCCCAATCAACTCACCGGCCTTCAGTTGGCCGGTTCCTCGCGCCCAAGACGTCTATCCGGCGCACTCACCTCAAAAAGTAGAGTGGCCCCGGATATCAGTGGTTACGGTTAGTTATAATCAGGCCGAATACCTCGAGGAAACGATTCGATCCGTCTTGGATCAAAACTATCCCAACTTAGAATATATAGTGGTCGATGGAGGATCCACCGACGGCTCAGTGGAGATCATTGAAAAATACGCGGACCAACTCCACTGGTGGGTGAGCGAAAAGGATAATGGCCAATCTCATGCCTTAAACAAAGGGTTTGCCCAAGCCACCGGGGAAATTTTCACTTGGTTAAACAGTGATGACCGCTTGACTCCGGGCAGTCTCTTCACCGTCGGCCAGACAGCCCTACTTCACAACACCGACATCATCGTTGGTCGATGCGCTCGAGTGAAGAATCACGAGATTGAACATCATCACATTCATCGCTGTAGTTTTCCGATTGGACAAATCGTGCCGCTTCCCTTGAACCAATTACTCGACTTGGAAAACTGCTGGCAAAAAGGACTTTTCTTTCATCAACCCGAGGTTTTCTTTACCCGGGAAATTTTTGAACGGAGTGGCGGAACCATCCGAGAAGATCTCTACTTCAGCATGGACTACGACTTGTGGGTTCGGATGGCTAGGGCCCAAGCTCGAATGCTACCGATACCTGAAATCTTGGCTATTTTCCGTGAGCACGAAAAACAAAAGACCGGAGGGGCCGATCTCCCTTTCTTACCCGAATTACGCGATGTCAATGCCGCCTATTTGGCGGAACTGAACGAAACAAAGTGAGGTCCCTATTTCTCCCTATACTCTCCCTCCGACAGATGGACGCTGGCTCCTGACATCCAAACCTAGCCCATGATTCTTCCAGCCGACAAACGTCGAACAACTGATTTGCCTAAACGGATCCTTTTTCTTAATGACGTGTGCTTTCAATACGGTGCGGGTATCGCCCAAGCACGTCAGGTGGAATGCATGCTCAGCTTGGGCATCGAAGTCGGCGCATTGGCTTGGGCTCCTGGGTCTGTGGAACTGGAAGATGTCGCTACCCATCCCATCGATCGCGATCTTTGGCTCGGTATTCGCGAGGTGAACCACCTCGTTGGAGATCGTTCGATGTCGGATGACGCCGTCATTGCCGGGCTACTTCTAGAAGTTGCTCGATTTGAGCCCACTATCATTATTGTCGGAAATCTCCACGCTGCACGGTGGCCTTTTAAGCTATTCCCTGCCTTGCGGAAAGTCGGCTGTCGGGTGCTCACTTTCTTGCATGATGCCTATCTTTATACCGGCCGTTGCGCCTATCCCGGTAGCTGCGAACTTTATTTGACCGGGTGCAATGAAACGTGTCCGACCGCGACTGAATACCCAGCGCTAGCACCTCACCTAATCAGTGATGCGTGGAAAATAAGACGGGAGATATTTGGAGGCCCCGATGGAGTGGAAGTCATTTCCAACAGCCATTGGAACCGCCAGATGTTCAAGACCGCAATTCCCAACTATCGCAGTGTCGAAACCATCCATTTGGGCGCAGACGAATTCGTCTTCAAACCCGGCGACAAATCGGCGGCCCGCGAACAACTCGGTTTACCCTCAGATAAACCCATCATCCTCTGCGCAGCCGTTAATTTCCAAGAGCAGCGCAAAGGTTGTCGGCAATTGCAGGAAATTATCGCGACGCTCAAAGATAAATTCACGTTTGCCGCTTTTGGCCACAACACGGATGCAATTCCGGGCTTAACTGGACTCGGCTATCATCTTCAGGCGCATAAACTGGCAACAATTTATCAAGCGGCGGATCTCTTTCTTGGCACCGCCACGGAAGAAGCCTTTGGTCAAACCATCATGGAAGCTCAACTTTGCGGATTGCCCGTGGTTGCTTTCAATGCAGGTGGAGTTTCGGAAATCGTGCGTAATGAAATCACCGGGAAACTGGTGAACAATGGAGATACCCATGCTGCTATCACAGCCATTGAGTCCATCATGGCTGACACCAGATTTCTCCCCGTTGCATCCGCTTGGGCCAGACAATACGCCGTCAGTCGTTTTTCTAGATGGGCTCATGAGAGTCGCTGGCACATCTATCTAGCCGGCCGAGTCGAATCTGGCACCGGACATAATCCTGCCAGTATCGTTTACCCATTGAGTGCCTCGGAGGAAAAAATGCTCGGCATAGATAAACAACGTCCTTCTTGGCCGGGCCACGGTGATTTTGTTAACGATGAACATAAAGAGATCTACAACACCACCAGTGAACTACCAGGATGGCAGGCGCCGGGCGATTCGCTAAAACTCTATGAAATGGGTTATCACGCCGGTGATGTCATCTTGGAAATCGGCCCCTTTGGAGGCCGTTCCAGCACGGTCGCTTTAAGAGGAGCTCTCGCCAATCCGGAACGCACGGAACGTCCGCGGTATTATGGAATCGACATCGATGCTGATTCGATTGCCCGCACCCGAGCTACTCTCGCTACCGAATTCCTCGGGGATTACTGCCATCTCTATCATGGCGTCCTTCAAGATTTCATTAAAGACTGGAAGATCACCCCCACCATGGTCTTCCTCGATGGGGATCATACCTATGAAGGGGTTTCCACTGATTTAAAATCGCTCAGCACCTACCTCAAACCGGGCACACCTCTCTTGATGCATGATTTCATGAATACTGAAAATGCGACCGGTAAATACGGAGTGCGCAAAGCGGCAGAAGAATGGGAACAGGCCGGACATGGTCGCTTCATGGGATGCTGCGGATGTTGTGCACTCTATACGGTTTTGGAGGCGACGTAAGATGGCTCTCTTTCTTGCACATACCCTTATCCTGACTTGGGCTTCCTATTGGACCTCCTGCAGGATTGTGCACAATCCTATCGATCGACTGCTTTCAGCATTCGCTCTGGTATGGGGGAATATTGTCGTGACGAGTCTCATCCTGTCATGCGGATCCGTTCTGGGCGAGGCCGGATGGTTTTTCCGTGTGTCGTTGATACTGTCACTAGGGACTTGGCTACTCCTGAGACGAACCTCTCCCGATTCTCTGATTCCCCCCTCCAAGAAAGAGAACAGAAACAGCCCCAGTCCCCTCTTGCTGGTGCTTTTCATCGTGACGTTAGCACCGATTGCCTACTTCAGCATCAGGATCGCCGGAACATACCTGCCCAATAATTACGACTCTCTCACGTATCACTTACCTCGAGCCATGTATTACCTCGGGGAGGGAAATCTTGGACATTTCGATACGGGAAATCCGCGACAGATCTATTTCCCGTTTAACTACAATCTCCTGCAGCTGTTCGGACTCATTTACAGCCCTCCTTTTCAGGTTCTGAATTTCATTAATCTGATTACTTGGGGAATCGCAGGACTGGCCATCTATCGCCTCTGCCGACTCAGCGCTCTCAGTGCCAACACGGCCCTGATCGCCTGTTGGATGGCCCTCACGTCCACCCAAGTGCTGGCTCAGGCTACGGCGACCACCAACGATCTTCCGATGGGGGCAGGTTTACTATGTTCTCTAATGTTTGCACTGCGGTGGAGGCAGCACCGACAAACACGCGACGCTTTGCTCGCAGGGCTGTTGGCAGGACTAGCCGCAGGTTCCAAACTCACATTTGTGTTCTTTGGGCCGATGGTCGGCTTAATCATCTTGTCCTGGGCCTACCAACACTGGCGCGAGGAAAAAACCAGCCAATTTATCATGGGAGTGAAGGCGTGGATTTTACCGGCTTGTCTGGCCTTGGTTTTGGCGTCGCCCTTTGCCCTCATCAATATCGCCGAGAAGGGCCAGTGGATCAACAACACCTACGATTTCACTTTGAACCGGCCCTTCACTTTTGGCAGTGCAGTGCAAACTGCCGAAGCCTACCTGGTTCAACTTTTCATCGAACCGCTGCATCGTTTCACGTTTAACCTCCAGTTTACCGGCCAGCTCAATACTTGGGGGCAACAGACCTTCTTCCCCAATTGGAATCCTACCTACGCGTTTTCCCCACTCTATCTGTTCCCTCCCGATCTTAACGAAGATCACGTCTGGTTCGGTTTTGTCGGTCCGATAATTTTGTTGAGTGCTATTTTTTGCGTCGTGCGTTTCCGCAAAATGCCAGCTCCGATCGTGTGGCTTGCGCTACTGGGATTAGGTTGGTTCGTGACCTATTTTCTCATGAACAAATGGTCGCTCTATAATCAGCGGTATTTCTTACCTGTGATTCTCATAATGAGTCCATGCATTGCTGCCGCGATTGAACTACTATGGAAACGAATTTCATACCGTCGCGTCCTTGTTTACACCATCACGATTCTAACGATCAGCTCGATCTGGTTGGCTGGAGTTTATCTATTCAAAAACACCAGCCGCCCTTACGCGCCTATCTGGGCATCAGATCCGATTCCGCCTGCACTGCCGTCATTACCCCCATTGATGGCCGAGCGTCTCGTGAATCAAACCCGTATTAATATCGATTCTACTGCTGGTAATGAACGCATCTTCCTGCTGATGCACCTTGCGAAGCATCAGCGGTTCACATCTTCAGCCACTCCCGCAACGGACACCTATAACGTTTTTTCAGAATGGGGATTTCCGAGAAAAGTCGCTTATAGCAACATAGAACAACGTTCTTCCTACACTACGGTAAACGTTCCCGCTAAGAAAACAGCAGGCGTTGAATATCTGGGCACAATCGGGAAAGGACAACCGGCTCAAGATTATTATGGTCTGATTCCCCATCCAGGATCTGAAGTGTCAATTCCGAGCAACCGGAATATTCTAGTGGTTCTAAACTACGGTCCACGCGAACCTGACCGCTACGCTCACATGTCTATTGCTGTAGCCGGTTTAAATCCACCAGATCACGCGCGACTAATTGTCGGAATAGAATACAAAGACGGCACTAGCGAGGCCTTGGCCAGTTTTACTAGCACAGGACGATCGTCCGCTCGGGTCACCCGTCCCTTGCATCGATTCACCATCCGAGTCGAAGATCTGAGCACTCAAGCCATTATGGGCTCGACGGAGATCAACTATCGCTTTCGGGCCCTACCTCCTGATTTAGAGGCATCGAGCAACCCCAACTCACTGTTCACTTATGAGCTCATCAACCTTCATGACAAATCCCCTATTGTCAGCCGTGGGCTCGGTGAACCGGAAGGCCCTTACCCCCAATGGAACCTCCCCCTTATTCGATGGGCGAATGAAGCCGTGGTGCAGATCAAAATTCCATCGCAGAATGACATGGGGCTAATAAATATTTCATTTGGCCTCCGTGCCCAAAACCGGGATGCCGCCACCGTTGATGTTCTTTTCAACGGCGAGCTAATACGCAGCTATCAGCTAAGTGGACACACAATTTGGAAAGACGATCTTCTCCAAGTAAGAACCCAACCTGGTGAAAATGTCATTGAATTCCGTAATGTGGTAGTGGGTAAGGAGTCTGATTGGTTGGATTACTTACAGCGTTATCCAGATGTAAAAGCTTATGTGAAAGCCCAACACGAAGACTCTGAAGCAGGAGCTCGCGCGCATTACGAGTTTCACGGAAAAGACGAAGGTCGTGTCCTCAACATGAAACGTGCCACCATGAAGATCGATTCCGAGGCAGATCTTTATTACGTGTTTAGAAAACTACAAATCGAAGGGTTCAGGAAGAAATGAGTGCCGCCGCCTCTCCTCACCTGCGCAACGCCTATATCGATTACCTTCGTGGGTGGAGTATCTTCGGTGTGGTTTGCGTCCATTTCGCCGGCAGTTTCGTCAACGCGACTAACGCGTGGAGCGGATCCTTTTATCTCGGGCTTACCTTAAATCAGATCTTCAGCTTTGCGGTCCCACTTTTTGTCTTCTTGTCAGGTTATCTCGCCGGCATCTCGAGCAAAAACCCGACGCTTTGGACCTATTATCGCAGCCGATTCAATCGGATCTTCGTTCCTTACTTCATCGCCAGTGTTGCCGCCTTTTTCCTTCTCAACCACTGGTCAACTTGGCTGGAACTCCCAGACGCCCACACTAAGCTAACGTGGCTCAGCTGGAAACTGTTCTATTACGGCGTCGAACCTACGCTCTATTTTATCCCACTCATCATCTTGATGTATGTGCTGCAGCCGCTGTTAAAAGCCCTGCCCCAATGGCTCCATCGCCTCCTGCCCACATTCTCAGTTGAGCATTGGGTGATCACTCTGACTAGTTCTCTGCTGATTCTGCATGTCGTTCTGGGAATCAACTGCTTCAACGGGAGTTTGAACTATTACGATTGGGGACGTCCCAATCCACTATTCTGGATGGTTTACTTTTTCGCCGGCTTACATTTCCGAAGCTTAACGTCATTTATCAGCCAACGAGGATACCTCAGTATCGCTCTAGTATCCCTGATTGTTGCGGTTGGGGCCATGCTCTGGAATGGGCTTCAGCTCACCAACCCGTCAATTGTCGGAGAGCATTTCGAGCACAACAATCTCGATTACGCCTACGTGCGACCGGTCATTCTGATTTTTGATTTAGCGATGACGATCTGCCTTTCAACAGGCATTGTCTTGGGATGGAAGTTTCAAGCTGGAAAAATCTCGTTCTTGGGACGCTACACCTTGGAAATCTACCTCTGGCACATCATCATTCTCTACTATGGTGCATGGAAATACGCTGAAACCTTGGCTGCTTGCCGCCAAATTCCCGAATTGATCCTCATCATCTGCGCTGGCACCTGCTTTCTCATCGCGGGTCTCTATGAGTGGATCCCCCGCGCTATTCGATCTCTTCGCCAATATCGAGTCTCGGTAACTCGGGTCGACTAACTTCATCCCGATCGGTTCTCTATTCGGTGAAACCCGTCCGAAGGAGGTGGTAAATCGATATGGACATGGCAGGACAAACAAGGCTCCTTAGAGGCTGCCTAAACCTTTCCCACTATCCGCATTTCGTCCGTCCCTTTACATGGCCTCTTCAAGCTCACCTCCCAGTATCGCGATCACCATCCCCTGCTATCAGGAGGAAAAGACCATTGCGCAGGTTGTCGGTGAATTCAGGAAATTCATTCCTGAAGCGGCCATCTATGTCTTTGATAACAACTGCACGGATCGCACGGCAGAGTTTGCTCGGGAAGCTGGGGCCACGGTGATCCGTGAGAAACGTCAGGGGAAAGGCTACGTGGTCGCCACCCTTTTCGAAATTATCACTGAAGACATCATTGTGATGATCGATGGCGATGGCACCTACGACGCCAGCGCGGTGCACCGCCTACTCAAACCCATCCTTGATGGCGATGCCGACATGGTGGTAGCCGCCCGTCTACAACAGTATAGCGACAACTCCTTTCGGAAATGTCACGTCGCGGGCAACCAGATGGTGTGCAAAATTATCAACAGAATCTTTGAGGCTAATATTAGTGACATTTTCTCAGGTTATCGTGCGTTCACCAAGGAATGTGCGCTCGTCATTCCCATCACCTCTCGAGGATTTGACGTGGAAACGGAACTGACCGTGCAAAGTCTCTATCGAGGAATGGTCGTGAAGGAAATCGAAGCGCCCTATGGAGAACGCCCTGAAGGCAGTTTTTCGAAACTCAGCACCATTCCCGACGGCATCCGCGTATTGCTCCGCCTCTTTTTGCTCATGAGAGCCTACAAACCGCTCACCCTTTTTGGCACATTCTTCATGATTCTCATGCTCGTGGCCTTTGCGGTGGGCGCTCTCCCTTTGGCTGAATTCATCATGCACCGTGTCGTCGAAAGTCGGGCTAGTGCTATTTTCGCGATCACTACTGGCATGCTCGCTTGCCTGAGCCTCGCGCTAGGGCTCGTGCTCAGCTCGGTGAATCAACGTCTGCTCGAAGTTGAACGTGTCGTCATCAAGCGGATGAAACATTCATCGTTATCATCTTCCTGAACAGATACCGTCACGCATGGGCACCAAAGACTTTAATTCACTAGATCTTTTCATTAGTCGCTGGCGTTCTCGGATCGTCCGTCGCCACATCCGCTCGGGGGCACGGGTGTTGGACTTTGGGTGCGGACATCAGGCGCTCTTTTTGCAATCCGTGCAAAACCTCATCAGCCGGGGAATTGGGTTGGATTACGATGCCGATCCATGTCACCCGTCCAAAAATATTGAAATTCAAAACTTCCATTTCAAGGACCACTTCGAGTTTCCCGATGAGAGCTTTGATAACATTGCAATCTTAGCAGTCCTTGAACACATCCCTTTGGATCAAGTGACAATTTTACTCAATGAATTCAAACGCATATTAAAAGTAGGTGGCAGCGTGCTCATCACGACTCCAACGTCAGCCTCAAAACCGGTGCTGGAATTCATGGCTTTCAAACTGAAGATTATTTCTGCTCCGGAAATTGCTGATCATAAGCACTATTACAGTAAAGCAGACATGCACGCGGTGGCCACCACTCACGGGTTTAAATGCAGTGAGTATCAAACCTTTCAAATGGGACTGAATAGCTTCACTGCACTGACAAAAAAGTAAGCATCAAGGTGATGATTATTCCCCAAATCATAGCTACCAACTGTTTGATGGAACCTCCCCCCTTCATCTTAATATTCAGAAAGGAGGGGTAATGGATCTGTTTCTCATACATTGTCTGATCCTAGCTTGGGGGTCCATTGGAATCAGTCGATACTGGAACAAGGGCCCTTTGGACATTCTACTAGCGGCCGCCGTCCTAGCTTGGGCTAATCTAATAATAACCAGCCTCATTTTGGCGGCAGTTGGTCGATTGGGAGACCCCTTATTTTTCTTTTGGGTTTCTACTTTATTGACCGCATTGCCCTTCCTGATCGCAAAGATAAGACCACCGACCGACTTCTGTATAGGACCGCCCCAGCACAGCTCCTCACGTCAATACAACCCTTGGCTGCTCAGCTGCTTTTTTCTCAGCTTACTTTTCCTCTGTGCCGCTGTAATCACCATCGCGTTTACCTACGCACCAAACAATCCGGGCGCACTCACCCATTATCTACCAAGAGCGCTCTATTACCTTGGACAAAACTCATTGGCTCACTTTGATGCCGCGGACTACCGTCAAATATACCCACCGATTAATGGCCCAGTGTTGAATATCTTTGGGCTCGTCTATCACCCCCCATTGCAGTGCCTAAATATTTTCAATTTTTTTGCGTGGAGTGTCAGCGGCATCGCCATTTTCAGAGTCTGTCGTCTACTTGCCTGTTCTCCCCATGCCTCATTGATAGCATCATGGGCCATGCTTACGGCCATTCCAGTGATTGCCCGAACCATCTCGGTGAGTCCCGACCTTCTCGTCGTGGCGGGAATACTTAGTGCCTTGGTTTTCATCCTGAAATGGAAGCAATCCCAACGACCTCACGATGCCTTGCTTTTTTGCTTAGCATTGGGCGCTACAGCTGGCGCCAGCCTAATTGCTACCGCACTTGTGCTTGCCTTGGGCGCTCTTTGGTCGGTCAAATTTTATAAAAAAAAACCTCCAGCTTCGCCTAATATCCGGGCGTGGATACTCCCTGTCATCGTAGCACTCATTCTCGCAGCACCATACCTGATTATCAATTTGTATGGCCTGGCACAAAGCAATCCCACTCCGATCCTCCCTTCGGACGCCGGATTAATCGGACCTGAAATAGGAAATATTCTCCGATCATTCAAGGTCTCTTCTCCACTTTTCATTCTCAATGAGCACACCGCAGGTATCGGACTAACAGGTATATTTCTGATATTTTCCGGCATCTGGTATGGTTACCAAAACCGACGACGAGACATATCTTTTAATGGCTTAATTTGGCTGAGCTTGGGTTGGTTCTCAACGGGATCGATCCTCCATTTATGGATGCCTCAGAATCTCGGGAAATTACTGCCAGCATTCCTGCTCCTAACGCCATGTGCAGCGGCGCTCATTGATAAGGCTTCGCACTTCTCAGGCGCTCGCCGCTATGCGACCAATGTCATCCTGTTCATTCTGATCGGCTCAAACCTCTGGGCCGACTGCAACTATCTTTTAAGAAACACTGATCGCCCTTTGCTCCCACTATTGAAAGCTGGGTTTGTTCCGCCAGCTTTACCCACTCTGCCTCTCTTGGCGGTGCATAGGCTGTCCGTGCAGACTCACCTCAACATCAACACTGATGGAGTGGATGAATCTATTTCCCCCTTTCTCGTCCAAGGCAACCAACAGTGCATCACTTCGAAACGGGAAACAGACCTTTCAGCTTACAATCTGATCTCACGCGCGACCACGTCCCGAAATCGCGCCTATGACAACAGTGTAAAACAGTCATCCTACATCCTATTCCCAATTCCGAACAAACGAACTTCGGGAGTCGAATTCCTCTGCTCATTTGGGACTGGTAGCGTCACACGTGACTACTTTGGCATCCTCCCCCAAGCAGGCCAGACTGCAGCCATTGATGGCAATAAAACCGTATTAATCACATTGGAACGGATACCCGAGCAAGACACTAATTTCGATATCATCCGGCTAGAGCTGAATGGACTAAACACCGAGGATCACAATCGGCTATTGGTCTACGCCAAGCATGACGCAAACTCGGACAAACTTCTCGCAAAATTCACTCATGACAAAATTACAGAAATTTCTATCCCGACACCATTTCAACATCTGTTGTTCAAGATCATTGACATCACGAACGAACAGGAAATAGGAAGCTCCACACTACCCTATCTGCCACAATCCACCGATGAATTAAAACCACTTGATCCAAAGCAACCGAGCAACAACCAGTCACTTTTTGTGCATGATCTTGTAACATCTCAAGACACAGGAGGAATTATTGCTGAAGGGCTTTTACCGACGGAAGGACCATTTCCACAATGGAATATCCCCTTTATCCGTTGGGCCAAACAGGAGGAGATTAAAATTATCATCCCGGAATCACCGGAGCTGAAGCTTTTACAGCTATCATTCAGTGTCCGACTTCATGTCAGACCGAAGGGTGGTCTTGAAGTGCTGCTAAACGGACAAATAGTGCAGCACTATCGGCTCGAAGGGCAGACTATCTGGCTCGATGATACTTTGACCCTCACTCCTCAACCAGGTGTAAACATCATTCAATTCCGGGATGCTGTCCTCAAAGATGAACCTGATTGGATAGGTTATCTGGACAGATACCCCGACGTGAAAGACTACCTCCTTTCAGAGAAGATCCCGTTGGAAGCGGGTGCCAGACAACATTACAAAGATAGAGGTAAGGCAGAAGGCCGCATATTGGAAAGAAATGACATAAAGCCTAAAACTACCGATTCTCATTACTTCATGTTCCGTAATATTCGACTGGAAGGGTTCAAATCCTAATGAAGCACCCTGACTCTAGCCCGCCCAAAAATATGGCCGTCCATGAAGTTCGGGAAACATCGAGAAATCGCATCCCATTCCATCGCAGCATCCTTAGTCTTACATTACTTTCTCTGATGCTCACATGGGCCTACATGGCAATCATCTCCCGAACTGATCCTTGGTATCGCAATACGGATATGAATATTCACAATATTGCTGATGCTCTTTCTATCAATGAGGGAACGTCTCCAAATTTAATTGATCAACCCGCAGTCACCCTCAAAACGCTACTAGCTCTGGAGTATCAATTCGCGCACTCAATTGGGCAACTCCGAGTCTGGAATCTCCACACACTCGAAATCTGTGAATCCCCTCTGAAGGAATTAGCTCAACTCGTCCGAACCGGTCGAGTCTTTAGCCGAATTTTGGTCATCATCTTTATACTTACCGCATCGTATCTAATATATGTTGTAACGAGAAGTTTTGAGATGGCATGTCTTAACACTATTCTGCTTTCCGCCAGTGCAGGATTGCTCTTCCACGGCATGCTCATGAGACCCGAGCTGCTGTGTGCCTGGTTCGGCAATATCCTTGCTGTAATTTTCGTATGGAAAGCAGTCTCACATCCCTCTGGTCTCATGAAAAACACCTTGCTATGGCTCTCCGGTATTTGTTGCGGTCTAGCCACTTTGGGGAAAATACCCGGCATCTGTTATCTCGGTGTCGTTATCAGTTGGTGCATGATTGCTCCCATTTTAGACGGCAAACAAAAGCAAAAACATCCGTCGCAGATCAGCTTTTGGATCATATTATTCCCATTGCTTACAGGACTATCTAATCTATTTCTACTAAGTCACTTAACCGTTATTTACAACGACCTTAGCCCCATAGTCTTAACACGACTCCGAGCAGCGGCCGTGATTGTCAGCATTGCGCCGATACTCCTCTATATTCCCGTCCAAAATCGACTACTGGCCTTCCTGATTCAGCGATTCAAGGAAATCACTATCCTCGCATCTGGAACTCTAAGCGTCATCCCCCTCACTTATGTTTTTCTTCGCTACTTTGTGATGAAAACAGGTGCCGCGGAATATATCGTAGGAACAATTCATTTCGTAATGAATCCCTCTCCACAAATAGCCAGTATCATTAGACCGGAAAGCGCCATGCTTGAGGAGTGCCTCAATTTCTTTTACGAAACACCTCTGCTCATCATCACGACAATCGGTTTTGTCATATTAGTTTGTGCACTGCGTGGCATTTCCAATCAGTCTAAGGCTGCAGCGGTAATCATGATTTTGACCGGATTAGGCATGGCCCTTGTCATGAGCAGACGCTCATTTACCGATCAATACAGTATCCTCATCGAAGTTCCCTTGATATTGGCGCTATCGATCAGCATCCACGCATTCTCAAAATGGTGGCGACAACGACATCCGTCACCCAAACAACACTGGGGCGCACCGATTGCATTCACCACAGCGTTCATTCTGGTTTTAAGCGTTTACCTTCGCCTAGAGCCCAAATACTCCAATTACGAAGATGACAGGGACTTACCTGTTCGAGAGTTCACCGTAACATTCATCTATGACCACGATGCCCATTCCGAAGCCTACCGAAATGTAATGAAATATCATTACACAACTCGAACTGAGTTCATGAATGCGCTAAATCTGTATCTCGCGGAGCCGAGAAATCGGTATTAAATCTATATCCTTCTATGGCGCCCACGACTAGGCTCACGCTTAAGGGCACACTGCCGAGTGAAGTGCAACGCTGGCGCGAAGGCCAAAACGGCGCCAACTGCTTGCAGATGGGCTCCGGCTAGGCCGAAAGAGCCTGTGTGAATAAAAAAACCTACCGGCAGTTGACGCCGGAACAACGCCATACGATTCAAACGATGAGACAAGCCAGAAACAGCCAAGCGCAGATTGCCCGCGATCTGAACCGGGCTGCTTCGACGATCAGCCGGGAGTTACGACGCAATGCCGATGCGCACGGAGATTACGATCATGGCGGGGCGCAGCAGCAAGCGATGCAGCGTCGTGCGCTGCGCCAGGGACACCGTGCTGCCACCCGGAAAGCCTGGCCGATGGTGGTGGGTTTGCTCAGCGAAAGTTATACCGCCAGCCACGTCGGATTGTTGCGGTGGGTGAAGATTAGCGAACGCAGCTGCTACCGACTGATTGCCACCCACCGGAACTTCAAAAAACTGATCTGAGCTCAACTGATCGTGTGATATATTTGGAGCCCACCGCATTTCAATCAGAACGAGCAGATCTGACCTCACGTTTAGCTGCATTCGGGTTCACGCATACTCAGAAAATCTCAGTGCATTCCTCCGATGGCGAAAGTATCCTCACCGATTGGACATTTCTCGCTTTCAGCCGTCCATAAAAAGCATACGACCATCATTATGACGTAATCCTAATGAACCACTTACTACGACATCTCACATCCCAGATGCATACACCAGACACATACATTTCTCTGATAAATATTTGCCGGTAGGCCAAGATGAAGTCCACAACTACCTTCCCTCTCGAACAGCACAATATCGAGATTCAACGAAACCGTGAAGCTTGGATCAACAAACCGGGGCTGCAGGTCGTATATCGACGCTTTTACGAAACTGTGGCCCAGCGAATTGACACTCAGTTGGACGGCAAAATAGTAGAATTGGGCTCAGGAATGGGCACGATCAAAGAAGTTGTCCCAGAATGCTGCACAACAGACATATTTCCGAATCCGTGGCTGGACCGACAGGAGAATGCCTATGAACTCAGTTTTGAGGACAGCAGTATCTCACATTTAATTCTCTTCGATGTCTGGCACCATCTGCGCTACCCTAGCACTGCACTTCGCGAGTTCCATCGAGTGCTCGTTCCAGGAGGGCGCTTGATCCTTTTTGAACCCGCCGCAAGTTGGGTGGGGCGTATAGTCTATCACCATTTTCATCATGAACCGGTTGCCATACACGATCCCATCACATGGGATGCACCAGCTGGTTTCACCGCGGACGACTCCGACTACTATGCCGCTCAGTCCGCTGCTACCCGCATGTTTTGGTGGAATGAGGCTAGCGAAAAGCTAGATGGCTGGATCCCAATTGAAGTGAAACCCATCACCTCCTTTGAGTATTTTGCATCAGGTGGGTTTTCCGGTCCAAAGCTAGGGGGAACCTTCCTTCATACACTGATGAGAGGGCTCGACTACCTCACCTCGCCTTTCCCCCGCGCTTTCGCCGCTCGACTACTCGTAATTCTCGAGAAGGATTCCGACTGATTTTAACGTCGAGCGAAACGACGGCCTGCTATTATCTCTAGATCAGGTCATGCCGCTACAGCACTACATCGATCAACCGACGGAATGGACGCGAATCAATCGCTGCGTCATTATTCGTGGCTGGTGCTTTTCGGATGACGGAAAGCCCATCGTGCACATCCGTCTTCGCGCTGGAGATACCATGCTGGCGGGTGTGACTGGTCTTTACCGTGGCGATGTTAAGGAGGCGGTGCCCACAGCCCCCGATGATAACACAGGATTTGAAATTAGAGGCACCCTCACCAGCGGACGCAGTGAAGTGGTTATTGAAGCCGCGCTCGAAAATGGGGCATGGATCCCGATTTTTAATCAGCAGGTTAGTGTTAAGAGACAGTTCCTCCCCCTTTGGCTCGGTGGTGGTGAATGGATGCAACTCATGTTCTTCCAAATGCCGACTCACATGGCCTACGCTCCTCGCCCGGTCAAAGCGGAAACCTTTCCTAAGCCATCGGCCAAAGGCACCAAACCCAAGATTTCCATTGTTACCCCCTCTTACCAGCAGGCGGCCTTTCTGGAAGAGACGATCCGAAGTGTCGTTGGACAAACTACAGTCAACTTAGAATATGTCGTGCAAGACGGCGGGTCCACCGATGGGAGCAGAGCTATTATCGAACGCTACGCACCTCAGCTGTCGGCTTGGTCGAGTGCTCCGGATAAAGGACAGGCCGATGCCATCGCCACCGGATTCACAAAGACGACGGGCGGTCCCAACGACCTCATGGCATGGATCAACTCCGACGATACTTACATGCCTGGCGCGTTTAAATATGTCGCCGATTACTTCGCCCAACACCCCGAAATCGACGTCCTGTATGGCCATCGCGTGGTGATCAATGAACGTTCGGAAGAAGTCGCACGCTGGTTTCTACCTCCCCACGACAATACCGTATTAAAGCTGAATGATTTTGTCCCTCAAGAGACCCTATTCTGGCGCCGCCGGATCTGGGATCAAGTGGGCGGCCTGAACACCATCTTTCAGTTTGCCATGGATTGGGACTTACTACTTCGGTTTGAGGCTATCGGCGCTAACATTCAGCGCGTGCCCTATTTCTTAGCCTGTTTCCGCATTCATTCTGCTCAAAAGACCGCGGCTCAAATGAATTCGATTGGTCGGGGAGAAATCGACCGTCTTCGGGAACGCGCCAATCAACGGATCGTGCCCTCCCACGAATTGGAAACGAATTCACGTCTGCTAAAGTATCTCCGCCGCAGTTCATGGATCCAATTTCTCTGGAAATGGGGTCTACGTTCGCGATGAGCCTAGGCAGACATGGCGACTCTTCACTTAACATCGCACAATTTCTCAACTTGATGATCTTATCCCTATGAGGCCAGATTCCACAGAACCTACTGAACTTCTGCGACGCCTTCGCCAGCAACTCATTCTGGCGCAAGTCAGGATCATGGAACTAGAGGATCAACGCGATGATCTTGTCCCTCGCCTCTCGAGTGCGAAAGAAATTCAAATCGCGACGCAGAAATTTGCAGATGATAAAAGCGATCTCTCCGACCGCTTGGAAACAGCACTCGCTCGCCACGCTGAAGCACTCGCCGCTCTTCAACTGCGCATCACAGATCTAGAACAAGACCGAGATGCTCACGTCAGCGTCAGTGCTGCCAGATTAAAAGAATCAGAAGAGCTTCAATCCCGCCTGAATGCCTCTCAACGGGATCTCACGGAACTCAAAGCGAAGTTCACCGATTTAAAAAAATCCCGCAGTTGGCGGTGGACCGCCTGGTTGCGTTTCCTCGGGCTCTAAATCCGCTCCCGAATGTCTTCCCACCCGCACCTTTATAGCGAGATTGAGTCACCTCGTCCCCTTCAGGCTACGGAAGGTTGCGTCTCCATCAAAGGTTGGTTCTTTTTCGCCAACGAAATTTTTAATGCCTCTGTCAGGCTGCGCACTTCGACAGCTCTTTTCGAATCCGAATCATCAATCAATCGTCCTGATGTCGCCGCGCTTTTCCCCGCAGAGCCTGCCGCCCGGCGTTGTGGCTTCTTAATCCAAGGGAAGCTTCCCCAGGGCCTTCACCAATGCACGTTTGAAGCACAGCACAACGATGGAAGTTGGCACTGTTTTAAAGAGCTCAGTCTGATTGCAACTCCTCCTGAATTCATCGCAACCCTGGATTCGCCCGTAAGTAAAGGAACCCTCAAAGATCGGGTAAAAGTAGGTGGCTGGGCACTGCATCCCACCGAACCACTTGTCGAACTCTCTCTGCACTACGGCCATCGTGAACTCCCCTGCACTTTGGGCTTACCTCGGGAAGATGTCCCTGCACTTTACCCCGATATCCCACACGCAAAATCCGCTGGATTCATCAGCAGCGATTTTCTTTGGGCCGGACATGGGCCCGTCCGTTTACGAGGTAAACTCGCCAGTGGTCGCTCCGTCGTATTCGCAATACCAGTTACTTTCAGTATCGATCAGGATGAAAATCATGCGCCTGATCTCAATCTGACCGACGAACGAATTCAACTGCCACGGAACCTCGCACGACCTGCCTCACCAGTTTCATTTAGCCCATCAACGTTTAATATCCTTTTTATTCTCCACGGAAGCTTTGCTTCCAACAGTGCGCTCCATGTCGCCGCACTCGCGAATGAACTCTGCGCCATGGGTCACGATTGCGTGGCCACCGTCACCCACGACCTCGAGACGGTTCGCCAATTACAAGCACCTGCATTTCGCAGCCTCTTGCATGCAGAAGCGCTCCACAAAATTCCTTTCGAAAATCAAGCACCACCAGATATCATTCATGCTTGGACCACTCGGGAGCAGGTTAGAATCCTCACCGAGCAAATACGCCAGCTCCATCCCACCAGCAAGATTGTCATTCACCTTGAAGACAACGAACAGCAAGTCCTCGCTCACGCCCTCGGCCTTAGCTCCACCGAAATAGATCTACTCCCCACCGCGCAGTTGGATCAGCTAGTCCCCCCCCATCTGTCCCACCCAAAGCGCGCCGGTGATTTTTTAGAATCCGCCGATGGCATCACTGTGATCACGGAAACCCTCCGTGAATTCGTTCCTCGAAAACTCCCCTGTCAAACAATCCTCCCAGCTGCAGATGCTCGGTATTTCACCCCCTACTCGCGACCACAGGACTTCCGTGAAATCATCGACCTTAAGCCCGACACCACGACAATTTTTTATCACGGCAACGTTCACTCCGCCAACGCCTCCGAGGTGCGTGAGCTTTACTCCGCCGTCGCTATTTTGAATCGTTCGGGAGAATCGGTCACTCTCATCAGAACTGGGCTTGATACCGTCGATTTCCTCGGAGATCTGGAGGACGAAGTCTCTCCTCATGTCATTAGCTTGGGTCTGATCCCTGATCATCACCTGCTCCCGCCGCTGATGGCTTTAGCCGACCTCTTTGTGCAACCCGGCTCTCCTGATGCCTTTAATGATTACCGATTCCCTTCAAAACTTCCCGAGTTCTTTTCGATCGGTCGTCCGGTGATTTTACCGCGCACAAATCTAGGGAAATTCGTCCGCCACGGTATTGATGCCTACGTGCTCGACCATGCGGATGCCAAAGGTATCGCTCAGGCTGTTCAGGCATTGCGACACGACACTCAACTTTACCAAACCCTGAGCAAAGGTGCTGTCGAATTTGCTCGTGAACACTTCAATTGGCGGAGGAGCGCGGAGACACTTGCCAACTTCTATACGACACTGACACGGTCTTAATCCATGTCTCACAATCCTAAGCGTATTTTCGTCACCGGTGGACGCGGTCGCCTTGCATCGCTCATCACCGATCACTTTCGTGCTCCGGCCCATCAGGTAACCTTGTTCTCACGTCAGGAAAGCCCCGGATTTCATCCTCTATCTCAATTGCAGTCATCCCAGGTGCTCAAACAAGCCGATGTCGTCTTTCATCTGGCTTGGAGCTCACTTCCCGCAACTTCCGAAAAAGATCCCGGAATTGAAAAACGCAACGATCTGCCCCTGCTTAACCGCATGCTTACGGCAATAACTGAACTCCCTGCCGACCAGCGTCCCCATCTAGTATTCTTTTCCTCCGGCGGAGCCGTTTATGGCGACGCTCCTGGACGTCACAGCTGCGAAGACGATGTTTGCCAGCCTATCGGAAATTACGGACGAGCTAAATTAGCCACCGAGCAACTCATCACTCGTCACGCTGCTGAAGCCGAACTCCCCTACAGCATCTTACGGATCTCCAATCCTTACGGATACCCTGTCCCGAAAAACCGAGCACAAGGACTTATCCCCCATGCGCTCCGCTGTGCCGCCGAAGGGCAGCCCCTCACCCTTTGGGGTGATGGCTCCGCCCAAAAAGACTTCCTTTATTACACTGATTTCTTGTCAGCACTTGAACCTATCGTCACTCAACG
>Ga0105055_10002252_pt1 | contig 30366 bp, 26 predicted proteins | sample BON03_FD_78090 | JGI IMG/M metagenome (GOLD analysis project Ga0105055, IMG submission 78090) | Freshwater microbial communities from Lake Bonney liftoff mats and glacier meltwater in Antarctica - BON-03 | ecosystem: Environmental > Aquatic > Freshwater > Ice > Glacier meltwater | place: Lake... | reverse complement strand
TGTAGCGGGCCACCTGCTCGGTGCTGCCGCCCATGCGGTGGGCCTCGTCGATGATGACCAGATCCCACGAGGCCGAGATCAGGTCTTCGAAGCGCTCGCGGTTGTAGGTGTTCAGTTGCTCCAGGCTCCAGCCGCGACGGCCTTCCAGGGGCTTCACCGAGTCAAGCGAGCAAATCACCTGGTCGTGCATGCGCCACAGGTTGTCTTCGTCGCCCATAGCGCCGTTGCGCCACTGGCGAAACGCCGCCAGCTCCGAAGGCTCAATGAACTGGAGCTTCTCGCCGAAGTGCAGACGCATTTCGGCCTGCCATTGGCGCACAAGCCCCCTGGGTGCCACCACCAGAATCCGCTTCACCCGGCCACGCAGCTTCAGTTCGCGCAGCACCAACCCGGCTTCGATGGTCTTGCCCAGTCCCACCTCATCGGCCAGCAGGTAGCGGATGCGGTCGCGGCTGATGGCGCGGTTCAGCGCATAAAGCTGGTGCGGCAGCGGCACCACGCTGGACTGAATCGGCGCCAGCAGCAGGTTGTCTTCCAACGCATCCATCAGCTTGGCCGCCGCCGTTGTGTGCAGAATCTGCTCCACCGTCGGGCGGATGCTTGCCAGCGGCGCCAGATCCGACGCCCCGGCACGCACCACAGCGTCCTTGGCCGGCAGCCAGACGCGGAAGGCGCTTTCGCCCCACACATCCTGACGCTCGATCACCCGGCAGGGCGATGCCTGCCGGGTTAGCCAGCACCAGTCGCCAACGCTGAAGTCGATTTCTGCCACCTTCAGGCACCTGCCTCTGTACGGGTCAGAGCTAGGTCATACAAGGTGAGCAGCTTCTCGTCCTCTTGCAGTGTCTCTTCGGTCAGCTTGTTGGCAACGCTGATGATCGTGCCGTAGTCCTTGTTGGCCCAAGCCCAACGGAAGCCGGTGCGCAGCACCTCCAGTCGAGACTCCTTGATCTTGCGGCCCGTGAATGCCTTGTAGGTCTCGAACTCTTTGAGCAGCGTTTTCTCGCGCTTTTTCTCCAAGTCCTGTGCCTTGTTCGGGTCGGGCACATACCAGCGGTCCTTGGCCTTGGCCACCAGCGCAGGGTTGCTCTTGTCGAGGCTGCGCAGATCCTTGTGGTTGGTGGACAGGTAGCTGTGGATCTGGCTGGGCACATCTCCAGTGCCGTCGTACTGGATGAAGTTGTCTTCCAGCAACTGGTCCAGCTCCGGGATGATCTCGCCTTTGCGCTTGGCCGAGCCAATCTGCGGCATGTACTCGGGATGAATCTCCGACCGGGTCGACGGGCGCTTGAGCAAAAAGTTAGTCAGCCAGTCGATGGCACTGCGCTCGTCGGAGACAAACAGCTCCGCTTGCGCGACTTGCGGAATTCGCGCCCGCGCCTTCTCGTACTCGACCAGTTGCTCGGGAAGGAAGACCATGCCATCTGTCGCACGGAAGCGAACCGGCAGCTCTGCCAGGAATTCTGGCGTGGAAATCGGCACCATCGTGCCGTGGCGGATGAACCAGGATGCCATGCGGTCGTAGATGCGACGCGGGTCGCGTTCAACGATGTTCAGCAGCTCCTGCGGATAGCCTGATGTGACCTTGACCGCTGGCAGCTGCTTCAGGTGCGTTTGGACAAAGTCCCACGCCGAATCGACCGTCGGCCCGTGCTGATTGAACCGATCCTCAAGGCCGCCGTTCGGCTTGTAGGCCGAGATCACCAAGTCCTGCTTCACCGCTGTTGTGGAAGTGACTTGGCGATAGCTGCCTTGTACCTTATCGAGCGCAGTGACTTCGGCCACCACAAAGCCCGCTCGCTGCAACGCCACTTGGATCGCATTCCAGACCGCCGCCTTGCTGTTGGAGAAGACCACGGTCATCCAACGACCGGGCTTCAATACGCGGTAGTACTCCGCGAAGCAGCGCTGCATCAGGTGCTGATACTCCGGAAGCGCTTTCTTCTTGAACTTGTCTACGATCGCTTCCGAAGTGGAAGCGGTCACAACGCCATGCCAACCTTCGACGAGGAAGTTCAGATCAGCGTAGAAAATGTTCTCGCCGAACGGTGGGTCCGTAAAGACGTAATCAATGGAGGAATCTGCGACAGGGATATCTCCGATCGAACCGGTAGATATTGCTGCATCGGCAACTTGCCAACGGGTAGGCTCGAACGCCTTAGCAAGTCGCTTTAGTTTTCCACCTAAGACATACCAAGGACTCAGTTCTGCATGCTGAGAAGGAACGTAATAGACGCCCTTCATGTATTGCGAAACTTGCGAAAAGCCGGCAGGGCGATAAGAGTTGCAAACCGACATGTTCCAAATGGCCTGCTCGACAAAGTAGAACAACATTGCTCGAATCCGCAAGTCCTTTTCATCGCTTGCCTTCGCCCACATCAAGCCTAGGCATTGGGCCGCTCGCGCCAAAAAGAAGTGATGGATCTGAGAAAACCCCTTTGGTGCGATTCGAGAGCCGTGGTACATCTGCTCGATAGGAAATCGGGCAGTTGGCATCGTCTTGGGCAACTGAAGTGCCTCAATGCGACCCAAGATATTTAAGTCGGCTTGATCTGGATGCTTGTCATATCGACTACCAGCCACCTCATAGACAATGATCGCTGGATGAAATTTGACCCGTTTCCAGCTCTTGCCATTGGATGGATCGATACGATTTTCCAAGATGCGATCCATATTGGCTTTGCTGAGCTCTGCCCCGCAGTGAGGGCATGGGAATTTATCCCTGACATGCTGATTTTCTGCGTCATAAGCCTCATTAAGGAAATTTATCTCACCGGCACAATCTGGACAGGTAAAGATTTCGCTCCAAACCATGTATTCAATTCGACCTTTTGTGCGCCCGTCCTTATGGAGGGTCTCGTACATCCAGCCAATTTCTTGATCGACTTCCTCAAGCAACCGCTTTCCAGCCTTCGCGAAGGCTTCAACGTCGAACGGCAGGTTGTAGTTGGCTGCGATGAAGGTAGCGGCAGGCGATAAGTCGTTGAGGATGACTCGACGTGAGCCCCATCTGGGCGCGGCCTTGCCTTGCTTCTTCCACTCCAATTCCAGCTCGTGTCGGAAAGCGGCAGGCGCTGATCCGCACCACTGGGCAGCGACACCGGTCATGCCTGAGCCGCCGAATCCATCGAGGACGATGTCGCCAGGTTCCGTGTAATGCAGGATGGACGGCACGATGGCCAGATGCGGCACCTTGGTGTGATACGAGTGCGCCTTGTAGAGTGGGTCCGTCTTGCCGACTGAAACGTCGATCGTTTGCGGCTCTCGGCTGTACTTCACGCTGGGGTCGTAGGGCTTGCCATAGTGGCGCACGAACTCTTCGAGGAACGGATTTGGGCAGGCGGTGTAGTACGGCGGGTCCGACATCGCCAGGATGGCTTCATCAGTGCCCTGCGGGAACCCTTCCGTCTTGCGAAACGCCGGGTCCTTCAGCTTTTCGGCCAGCAGCTTTAGGAAGTGCTCGCGCCGGACCTTCTCGCTCGGAAATGTCTGGCCGAGGCATTCCACCGGGCTAGATTTCGTCGCATGATCATGGAAAAAATCATTCATCGGGTGTGATCTCGCTAAGATTGAGCCGCTCAGCATTGGCGGCATCAGATTTTTTGGGCTTTACCGCGATGGCCACGGCTTTCCCCATCTCGAGGGTCTGACGAATCGCTTCCTTCAAAACAGCTGACTGGCTTGGTGTGGTGCCCACCCAGGCTTTCGAAACAATCGCTGTGAAGGACGAGTTATCAAAATGACGACCTGCGTTCTCGAATGTCACGCGAAGCCCGCCGCGTGGACCTTGGATGCCAGGACTCTGGGTAAGTAACTTCCAATAATCGAGTGGCAAGTACATGCCGGGTACCAGTCCAATGTCATCCGGGTTGAAAACCAGCCGAGAGCAAAGCTTCAGGAAGAACGGGTTTTCTGTGAGGCGATAGCCATCGTGGAAAGTGTTAGTCGGACAAGCCTGTATGGTTGCCAGCAATGCGTCCATTCGCGTGATCTCTTCAGCGAGCTGGATATTCGGCAACCGAAAAACGGTCTGAGGCACGCCATTTGGCCCGTCTTCGCGATGCATCGCTTTGTACTGAACCATGACAAAGCTTTGGAATGTCTCGTTGAAATAGATGAGATCGGTGCCGGTTTGCTCTTCCAGCGGAAGCCGATTGGCAAGGATGACGGTGAGTCGCTCTGAGGTTGCCTCTGATTCGAATACTGCCGCGCTATAGGGGTAGGTCTTGATAATGTCAAAACCGGGCAGGTGCATCAGGTCGTGAATTATCATCGGATCTTCGCGTAGCCGGGCGCTGGGCAATCCATCGAGGAAAGACATCGGCGTGCCTGCCGGTGGTGACCAGTCTTGAACGGGTTTACGGCTCAAGCCTGCTATCGACAGCGCCGTGAGCACTGCTTCTTTCTGTTGCGCTAGGTTGTCTTTGGTCTTGGCGGAAAGGCGTTGAATGCGATCTGTTCGCGCTTGGCTAAACCGCTCCAGCAACGAGCTGGCTTGCGGCGCGAGTTGCCGAATCGCCTCTGTGACGGCTGTGAAACCTTTGTCGGTTAGCAGGCCACCCGATTCGAAACGCTTTCGCACAGATGCGGCATTGCGCTTTGGCAGGCGATTGATGATTCGCTGAACCGAAATGGGTTCCGAAAGCTTTTCTACCCGATCGAGATTTAATCTGCTCAGCCCGGTGCCGGCACGCGTACCGCGTCGTCCAAGGCTTATGTGAGTAACCTTGCGTGCGCTGACGACGAAGCATACCAACGGCACGTTTCGGCTGTGCTGGAAGTCCGTCACCGGCTCGGCAAACCGCAGGCCCTCCTCGATGCACCCAAGGAATACGCTCGTCCGGTATTTAGGAAGAAGCACGGCGAAGCCGCTTGCCTTGGCCATTTGTTCAGCTCACTCGATCACGAAGCGCAGCTTGGTGGCATCCTTGCCCTTGCAGCGCTCGTTCATGAAGGTGTCGAAGCGCTTGCGCAGATCGTCCGGCGTGGCCGGCGAGCCGCCTTGCAACAGCGCCTGCTTGATCTCATCGCCTTTGACCGCGATCTTCTCCAGCCCCGACAACGCCTCTTGCACGGCATTGGCAAACTCGGCGGTCATCAGGTCCGGCAGCTTGCGTGAGCTTAGGAAGGCATCGATCAGTTTCTTGGACGCGGGCGGCAACAAGCCGAGGCTGTCTTGCGTGAATGGGTCTTCCAGGTTCTCCAGCAAGGTTTGCTGCCAGTTGGCCACCAGCTCATCCAGATTGTCGTCCAGCTTGTGTAGGCGGTTGGCGGCCGGAATCAGCTCCAATTGCTCGGCAGACGGCCGGAACTGGCAATGCGGGCAGACGGCAGCCGTCACCAGCGTGGGTTCGTCCAGAGATGAGCAGCTCTTCAGCCCGTTGAGCGCTTCTTCGAAGGTGGTGAGCTGGCTGGTGGGCATTAGCGACACGCCAGCCAAAACGCGCAGCGCCAGCAGGCGGTTATCTTTGCGCAGGGCGTTGCGGGTCTTGTCCTCGGACACACCCAGACGTGCCTTGCTGTGGCTGGCGATGTACGCTGTGATGTAGTCCTTCTTGAGCTGGTTGAGCGTCTGCCGGTCATTACCCAAAATCAGGGCAGCATGCTGCGCCGTGCGGTCCTCGCTGATTTTTTCGAAGATGTCCTTACGGGCTGCCTCAGCCTGTTTGACCCACGGATGCTCTGCCGGCAGCACCATCTCCGCCTGCGAGAGATAGGACGCGGTGCTGCCCAGTTCCGCCACCAGTTCCAGCAGACGCTCGACGGCGGCAAGGACTTCCAGATTCTTCTTCTGGCCGTCGATCTCTTCCTGTGTGACGCGCAGGTTCTTGAGCTTGCCGACGGTGTTGTACGGGGACAGTGACTCGGTGAACTTCTTCAGCGAATCCAGCCGGGCGTGCCAGTTCTTGGATTCCTCCTCGCGCAGCAGGTTCTGGCCCCAGAAGCCGAGCTTGCCTTGCTGCAGGTCGGAACCGGCCTTGAGCACGCGCGGCACCAATCCACTGACTTTCTCCTGCAGCTTGATGACCGGCTCGCCATCGCCACCATTGCCCTGACTGGCCTTCTGCGCTAAGCCAGAGGGCAGATCGAACAACTCGAACAGGGCGCGCAGCACCGCAAGGTTGATTTCCTTGGGTGCCTCTACGTGCTTGAACTGCTTGAGGTCTTCGATGGAGCGCTCAGCCAGTTGCGCCAGCTTGCCGGAGTCGATCTTGTCGCCGGTGATCGACAGCACGATGTCGCCGGAATAGACCAACCCACTCAGCACGGTGACCAGCAGATCGGGTTCCAGCCGATATTTGTTGAAAGGCGCGAAATACTCGACATCCGAAGTGCCCGAGAGCAGTTCGCTGCGGTTGAGCACCTGGCCGTGGCCTTTGGCCTTGAGACGGCTCAGCACTTCCTGCGCATAGCGTGAGTTGGCTGGGTCGACGCGATCGCCATCGAGCAGTTCCAGTGCGTCCAGAATGGCTGCCGCATCCTTGGTGCGGGTGCCGCCTGCCAAAGCCCGCAACGCGTTGCCGACTAGTTGCTTGCGGTTGGCTTCTGTCACCAGCACCGAGAAGGTCGGGTACTCGGGTGAAATATCAGCAAACCGCTGGCCCAAGGCGAGGCCAGAGACGATATTCACCACGTCGCGGAAGTTGATGCGATCATCCGGTCCCAGGCGCGCGCGGTCGCGCAGCGATACGCCCTTGGACCAGTCCTGCAGGGTTTTGGTCTTACCCTGGTAGGTGACTTCGAACGCGGTCATCTGCTTTTCCTGCAGCCACTTGCTCATGCCGCGCAAAGAGTCTTGCGCCTTGGAGAGGTAGACCACCTTGGCGCCTCCACTGGCGGTAGATGCCAGATCTAGCGCCGCCGCGTATTGCGACAGGTAGCGCTTGTAGTCTTCGTCGGGCGACTTCAGTCGGAGGAACACCTCGTCCGCGAGGCTATTGTCGGTGAACTTCGGTTTGTCGAACGGCTGGATGAAGTAGATGTAGAAATCGCGATCGGGTTGAGCCGTGGGGCGGTCGTTCGGCGCGCCAAAGAACAGGTAGCCCGTGCGCTCGACGCGACGCTCCTGCCACTCGATCTGGTACTGCCAGATCTGAAAGCCGGGGTAGCGCAGATCGTCGCTGCACTCCATCAGTGTCTTGATGGCGCTGTAGTAGGCGCGGTCGCGCGCGTCGCCGGACAGCGCGTCGGCACGCTTGTCGATCTGCGCGTCGTAGTCGATGTCTTTCTTAAGGTCGAGGTAGTACTGCTCAGTATCAGCGGCCTTGGAGATGAACTGGCCGTTAACGGTCCTCAGCACCTCACGCATGACGGTCTGGACCATCGACAGCAGGTTTTCCGCCGGGTCGCCCGGCATGTCCTCCACCCCCGGCTGGAACAGGCACAGGGCATCGCGCAACTCGGCGGCCGTAGGCCCAATGGGTACGTGAATGTCACCGCCTGTGGTCAGGCGATGCACGGCCAGCGCATTGATCACGCGCAGTGCCATGGCTTTGTAAGCCGGACGCGTGAAGGCCTGCTGGACCCTTGACTCCAACACTTCGGAGACGCGCATCACTTCCTTGATGTTCGGGTCTGCGCGCAGGACCGAGTTGGTCTTGATGGAGTTCCAGAAGCTCTCGTAGCTAATGAACAGCGGCTTGTCAGCAGGCACATCCTGATCAAGGATGGCCAGCATGGCGGACTCGATGGTCTTGAGCGCGCCCCGCTTCTCGGTGAAGTGGATCTGTTCGAATGTCTTCAGGTAGTCCGGGTGAACCGGGAACAGCCGAACGTATTCGTCCATGCGCTCGTTCATGGAGCCATAGAACTTGGCGAACGGTGTCAGGTACTCGCGGATCTTGTTCTGCTGGTCAGCCGTCTTCTTAAGCAGGCGCTCAGAGACAACAAAGCTCACGTCTTGCCGGTCGATCAGGATCTGCGTGAAGCGCTCGTTGACACGGCGCATGCTGTCGGCGACATGCTGGAAACGCACGCTGTCGAAGATGGCTTCCTGCACGCCGGCCACGAAGCGGAACTTGAGGTGCTTGGTGACTTCGCCGATCTGGCGCAGGATGGCTAGGTCGCGCACCAGTTCATGGTCGCGGCGGGACTGCAGGAATTCCAGGAACTCGTCGACGACGAGCAGCACGCCCTGGTCCGGGAATATTTCGCCGAACGCGGCCATCATTTCCTCGAACGATTCCTTGTTGTTCATCTCTTGGTCCGCTGCAGGGAAGGTGTAGCTGACGCCGAGTTTTTCGAGGAAGCGTTCGAGCTGCTGCGTGATGATCTGGCGCAGCGGCATTTCCAAGCCGCCCACCTCGATGCGCAGCACCTTGAAGCGGCCGGCGATCGGGGCGACCGCCTCGGCCACCTTGGCGTGGCGAATCATCGGTGCGTAGGCGGCATCCTCGGCCACCAGCGACAGCACCGACATCAAGTGCGACTTACCGGTGCCGTAGTTGCCGACGATCAGCACGCCTTTGTGATCGACCGAGTCGTCGAAGCTCAGCTGGGGAACCATGAGCTTGGAGATCCGCTCGGCCATGTCGTCGGAGATGACGTAGGTCGAAACGAGCTTCTTGGCTTCGTCCGGGCGACCTGCATCGAGCAGTTGAATGACTGACTCGATCTGCTCGAACTGGATCAGATCTCCGTATTTCATGTTCTTGGCCATATGGTTCTTTCTTCCCCGTAGCTTCAAATTTCGAGTACGACCACGCCGTCACGGCTGTAATCACGATGTTCTGGGTGGCTCATGTCCGCGTACACCAAGCGATCCCCGCGCAGCTCGCCCGGCCAGACAGCCACGACGCGCTTGGAATGAGCCAGCCGCCTGACGAGGTCGAGCGGGTTGATCTGCAGGCCCGGCTCGAACAACAACTCCAGGTTGTCGAGCAGCAGCGGGTCGTCGTTACGCTCCTTGTCGGCGATTTCCCGCAGCAGTTCGCCTGCAGAGAAGCCACGCTCGTTGTTCGGCGTGGCGGCCAATCGACGCCCCAGCTCCAAGCCGACGTTGAGCGGCTCGATACTCAGCTTGTCGCCTAACTGGCGCAGCAGCTGGGTCTTGCCACTGCGGCTGGGTCCGACCAGCAGGATCAACTTGCTGTTGAGATCGCCGATTTCGCCTATGAGTCGTTCGAGTTTTGCCAGCAAGCTCATCCCCCTCAGTCCGACTCTGCTTCGAGCCGTTGTTGATCAGGCGAGCGGTAGCCCGGCGCCAGCACGGCATTTCGCACGCCATAGATGGCAAGGTGGTCCTTCAGCCACAGCCGGTACTCGTGTCCGCGCAGGCTGTGATCGGGCGTGCAGTCCACACTCCATTGGCGAAGGATGTAACCGGCGGTGGCAGCCCGAAGCTTCATCCGCAGCACGCCACCCTGCATGCTGTAGTCCATCTCGGTGATCTCCGGTCGGGGCTGGTCTGGGTGTGGCACCAGCTCCAACTCGACGATTCGGGTCCACTGAATGTCTTGATCGCTCATCTCGTTGGGTGCCACGAGCTGTCCCTTGAGCACTACGGGGCGTTTTATGCGAGTGATGACGAAGTCGCGGAACTCCTTTGACTTCTGGTCGAACGCGCGGACGTGCCAGCGCAGGCCGTTGTCGATCAAGGCAAAGGGGACGATCTCGCGCTCTGTGCAGCCACTGGCGATGGAGTGGTACTCGATGCCCAGCGGGCATTCCTGATGGATTGCCCGGGTCACACTCGCCAGCACATCCAGATCCGGGTGCGTGAGCCGGGACGGGCTCTCGCTGGCCACCCAAGCCTTGAGCCGCATCGGCTCCCCGTCGCCGAAGCCTTGGGTCAGCCACGACAGCACCCGCTCCGGGGGAAAGTCGAAGACGGGCTGGAAGTCCGGCCCAAGGACGTAAGACTTGCCTTTGGGGTCATAATTAATGTTGCCTGGCGCTAACTCCTTGTACAGCGCCAGATCCCTGGATGCGGCGGCGGACTGGATGCCAAACCGCGTCACCAGGTCCTGACGGCGTATCTCCCCAATGAAGCGCACGCGCAACTCCACGAACGCGAGTCGGTCGCGTTGTGGCTGGGTCAGATCTGCAAGCTGTTCGTTCGACATCCTGGCTGGCTCGTTCTGGTTAGCGAATGCTTGTACGGGTTATTGCGGAAAGTATATGGTCTGCCCTAGAATCTGTCCATGAATCTATTTTAATTTGTGTATGCGTCGCTTTGTGATAACCACAAGCGCCGCAGCGACAGAGGATCGGTGCGCACACCATGCAGAATTTGGCCGAGCCACACCTGAAACCGGGGACGCTGGAGCGGCTTAATGCTCGAGGCTAAGCCCATGATCGTCCGCTCTTAATATGCGGGGAGGACATCGAAAATGATGGAGTCGAAAAATGAGCCAGGGTCGCCTGCCCCACTGCGTGTCCTTACGTTGGACGGAGGCGGAGCCAAGGGCTTTTACACGTTGGGTGTCCTCAAGGAAATCGAGGCGATGGTCGGGTGCCCACTGCACCAGAAGTTCGATCTGGTTTTCGGTACCAGCACGGGAGCGATCATCGCGTCACTGATCGCTCTCGGTCACAGCGTCGATTCCATCCTGGAGTTGTACCGGAGGCACGTGCCTACCGTGATGTCGCAGAAGACCGCCCCGGCCAGGTCGCAGGCTTTGAAGAAGCTGGCGATCGAGGTCTTCGGCGATGCATCGTTCAGCGATGTGAAGACCGGCATCGGGATCGTCACGGCCAAGTGGCTGACCGAGCGCCCAATGATCTTCAAGGGCAGCGTCGCGCAGGCACATGGCCAAGTCGGCACGTTCGTCCCGGGCTTTGGCGTGAGCATCGCAGACGCCGTCAAGGCATCGTGCTCGGCCTACCCGTTCTTCGAGCGAACGGTCGTGAGGACATCACTGGGCGAAGACATTGAGCTGATCGACGGCGGGTACTGCGCAAACAACCCGACTCTGTACGCGATCGCTGATGCTGTCCAGGCGCTTCGGAGTGATCGCAAAGACATCCGACTGGTGAGCGTCGGTGTGGGCATCTACCCCGACCCGAAACCGAGCCTACTGATGTGGCTGGCAAAGAAATATCTCGTCAGCGTCCAGTTGTTGCAGAAGACCCTGGAGATCAACACGCAGTCAATGGACCAGCTGCGGCAGATTCTGTTCCCAGACTTACTGACCATCCGGATCAACGACTCCTATGTGACACCTGAAATGGCAACCCATCTGCTGGAGCACGACCTTAAGAAGCTGGGAATCTTGTTCCAGCGAGGTCGTGAGTCGTTCGCGTCGCGGGAGAAGCAACTTTGCGAGTGTTTGATATAGCCAGGGGAAAGAAGATGCCAATTTCAGAATCGCAGCTCGAAACCTGGTCCCACCTGGGATCGGTCACCCAGTCGAGCAACACCTACAACACGATCAAGAGCATCCTCGAGGCCAGCACCACGCCGTATGCCAGCAAGAACTTCAAGGTGTTCCTTCAAGGCTCATACGGCAACGATACGAATATCTACGCCGAGAGCGACGTGGACATCGTCATCCGGCTCGACGACTGCTTTCACAGCGATCTCGAATCTCTGTCCGATGATGAAAAGTCGATCTACAAGCAGGCATTCAGCGACGCGATTTACACTCATGCCGACTTCAAGCAGGACGTGCTGTCAGTGCTTAAGGGACAATACGACTCGGCGGTAAAAGCGGGCGACAAGGCGATTGCCATCGACGCTAGCGGTTCACGCCGCAAGTCGGATGTGATTGTAGCGACTCAATTCCGGCGCTACTTCAAGTTCCGGTCAGCGAGCGACATCGAGTACGTCGAAGGCATCTGCTTCTTCAACGCTGCCGGCGAGCGAATCGCGAACTACCCGAAGCAGCACTCGGCAAACCTGACTGCGAAGCATCAGGCTTCATCGAAGTGGCTCAAACCCATGGTTCGGGTGTTGAAGAATGTACGCAGTCGGATGGTCGACGAAGGCTTGATCAAGGCAGGCGTCGCTCCGTCGTATTACACCGAGGGCCTGCTGTACAACGTGCCGAATGAGAAGCTCACCCGCAGCCTTGAGGACTGCATGGTCAACATCCTCAATTGGTATCGGCAGGATGCGTCCAAGACAGACTTGGTTTGCGCCAACGAACAGTACTACTTGCTGCGTGATGGCTACCACACCTGCTGGTCTCAGACGGACTGTGATGCATTTGTCGAAGCAGCGGTTGATTTCTGGAACCAGTGGTGAGGAGGGCATCGATTAACAATCGGTACTGACTGTTCGCAATCACGACGCTGGCACTTTGGGCCATCTTGAATCGCCCCGGGTTTGATCTGGCCCCCAGAAGTTGGACGGTTGAAAGCTGGCAACTCGAAACCTAGTTTGGTACTGCACTGGGCTCAGACCATTGAGCTTAGGCTTTGTGCGTCAATGGTTGTAGTAGTGAATGAATAGGCTCAAGGGATGAGCTATGAGAAATCAAGATGACCCTGCCAACAAGACAAACGGTTTACTACTTGCCCGGTAGGGGCGGCCAACTTCACACGGGCTTGGGCCAGGGCTTACTCGACCGGGGTTGCGACGTCACGGGACGCTCCTTGGTCGGGGCTTTTGGCTCATTGAGCTTTGCCGATCAGGTGGACACCGTCGCCAACGACTTGCAGCAGCAGTTCGCGCATTCTGATGCGCTGGTGGTCGCCAACTCTTTTGGGGCGTATTTGTTTTTGCAAGCTCAAACCACGATGCCCAGGTTTCAGGGGCGCGTCCTTCTTTTTTCGCCAATCGTGGGACTTGCTGAGAGCCCAAAGACGCAACAGATATTTGTCCCACCCCGCAGTGAAAGCCTTCAGGCGACGGTTGCGGCCGGTTTGTTTCCGGCTCCTCGCCAATGCGAGATTCATGTGGGCGCAGAGGACTGGCAAAGCGGCCCTGAGCAAGTTATTGCGCTGGGCCAGCACGCCGGCATCACCGTCAACGTCGTGCCCGGTCGGGGGCATGCGCTGGGAAAAGACTATGTGGGCGGTGTGCTGCATCGGTGGTTGTTGTTCGAAGGCCCTTGTTAAAACCGGGGTGTCTTGGTTACTGAAACCCAGGCCTACGAAACATCATTTTTTTAATGTGCAGCTTCATGCCGTGGTCGACTGGCTCTCAAAGCCTTGGACGATGAGGGCGCGCGTAGCCGCATCGATGCCCTTGACCTGACCCTCCAACAGCGTCAAGGCTTCTTGCGTGAAGGTGAGATCAGGAGTGCCAAGCTTTTGCAGCCAAAGAAGGTAGCAGGCCCAAGCCTTGACCGGTCCACCAGTATGTTTACTGATGCCCACGATCATCTGGAACAGCCAAGTTTCCAAGGCGAGGTCCGTAACCGCCCGCAGTGCCTGTCGGAAGGCCAGTCCTTGCGCGGCGGCTTGGTTGAAGGCCTCAATGAGCTTAGCGCTTGTGACGCTTGCCGGTTTGACGATCTGTTTGTCAGGCGAAGGCGCAGCGAGCTTGTGCTGAGACGGTGATGTCTGCGCAGCATTCGCCGCGCTTTTTGACGACTTTGAATTCGATAGCCGGTCTTCATCGGTTTGCTTACGCAGGAATGCAGGAATCTCAAAATCATCCACCCCGCCCAAGGCCAAGGCATCGACTTGGTGGGCCGCTCGCGTTCGATTGGTGCGCCAGACCGATGGCACTGAAAAATTTGCGTCGACTCTTTGGCTTTGCAACACCACGATTGGCTGCTGCGTCCGGCTGGTTCCCCCCCAGCCTGCCGCCAGCATGGACCTGACCTTGTGAAGGGCCGGCATGCCATCCGTCTTGTCGCCTTCGGCGCGCTCGATGACCAGCAGTAAATTGGTTTCGTCAGTCACGAGTTGATAGCGTTCCGCCGCCTTTTGGGCTTGGGCTGGTTTTGTGAACGTGCTGATTTCACGAGCGGCCACCAAGCGGGCCACAAGGTCGTCTTCTCGCAGGGCAAGCTCTGGTTGAAGTGCGCTTAGGCCGGAAATTTCCAGCGCTGGCGCTGTGTCGCAACTCACTGGCAGTCGCATGAAGAGGTGAACAGTTTCGTCGGGAGCGAGTCGCCGAGGCAGAGGGCTCATCCAAAGCGCTTGTGCTGCCAACGCCACCTTTGCCTGTGTGGGCACCGCTTGTCGGATACGGGTCAATAGCCGCTGTATCGACTCAGTCATGCTCTCTTGGGGGGTGGCAAATTCGCAAGCGCCCCCTGTGGACTCGGCCATTTCGCGCAAGAGGCTATCGGCTGGCGCATTGCCCACGCCTAAGGCGTAAATTCGGTGACCGCTGCGCTTTGCCTCATCAACGATGCGCTGCGCGTCCCAAACTTCACCATCGGTGATGATAAGAACTTCGGCGTCCTCAGCGTGTCGAGCGGCGCCCATGTGCACGGCAAAGGTGTCTTGCAGCGCATCGGCCATTTCCGTTCCGCCCAGGACGGCATCCGTGTCATTGATGGCGCCCAGAAGTGCGTGAACGTTGTTCGCTGTCCCGTCAACAGCACCTAAGACCCGCTGCGGCCGGTCACCAAAGCGGGTGTAGGACACCTGATCGTGTGGCGTGAGTTGTGCCGCCAAGGGGCGAAGGGCGGCGCGCGCTTGTTCAATGCTTTGGCCAGCCATCGAGCCTGAACAGTCGACTAGGATTTTCAGACGCAGGGGTGAGGGCGGGGTGGCTGGCAGTGCAGGGCAGTAGCTGGCAATCAGCGCCTGGTGGCCTTTGCCGCTGAGACTGTCGGGTCCCGCTATGGCAAAAGAGCGCCCTTCCAAGCCTTCAAGCAGCAATACAAAATCACGGTCCAACCAGGCATCAGCTTGAAGGGCCACGGTGACCTCCTCCTGTCCGTTGTCTTGCCCGCGTTGCTGCATAACGGCGTGCGTTGGGCTGCCGATGCGCGCTTGCGCCAAGGTGCCGACGAGTGTGATGGCGACCCCAAAGCGATGCTCGGCTAGGAAATCGGGTTCCGCCGCTTGGTCAAGTTGCAGCCGGCCTTGCTTGACAGCGTCGCCATAGCGCGGCGCGATGGTGGTAGGCACCACCAGACGAATACGTCCTTGCTCAAAGTTTAGAAGCTGGGCGTATGTGACTTCGATCGCCGCTTCCTCGCCCGGCTTGAGGCTGCCTAGCGACGCGCTGAACACGCCACCCGAGGCCTTCTCCACCATGATGGGGGCATCGCCCTTTTCTACTGCTTCCTCGTAGCGCTCTCGGGCCTCGCGGCGAGCCATGACCTGTCCGGTCATGCGTTTGCCGCCCATCGTGGCCGTCAGGTCGAGCAGCACAGCACCCCAGGCCAGCGGAAACGTGTACGTGACTTCCAGGTTTTGGTCCTGGTCGTTGCGAAACACCTGCCGCAGCGTCATCGACATCAGAAGCCCCTCAAGACGTCCATGAGCGTGCACCGAGCGCAGCACCACGTTGTCGCCTTGGGCGGAGGTCAGAGTTGGGCATTCATTTTTCATTGGTGTCTTCCTTGATGCGGTTCCATGCGGTCAATACGGCTTGGGCGAGAGCTCGGACCTGCTCGGGGCTGATCTGGGCGTCTTCGGGTGCCACTTGCAGCTCGATTCCCGGCGCAATCCAGATGTGACTGCGCACCTCCACCGATCCGGCTTGTCGCGGTCGGGGCGGCACGGCAGGCGGCTCGCCGCGCAGTACTTCTCGAACGCGCTCGAGAGAGACGCCCGCATCAGTGAGCTGCTTGATGCGCAGCAGGCTATCGAGATGCGAGCTCAGGTAATGAGCCCCGCGTGTTTCGCCAACCGGGCCGTCTAGTAGCCCCATTTGGATGTAGTAGCGAACCGTTCGCTTCGGTAGTGCCGCGAGCGTGCAGACCTGGTCAATGGTGAAGGTTTGAGTTGACATGTTGGTAATAGTACACCAGAACTGTATAATTCAACTGTCGAATAAAAATTCGAGTGAAATTTTTGGCAAAGACTGTTGGTTACTCCACACCTTTGGTGTGAGGATCTGGCAGAAGGGCCGGTTTGACGAGACCCCGATCGCTGAGGTTTCCTGAAAACAGCCAAGGGCCAGCCAGGGAGGACTCAAGCCGCATCAACAACTTGACGAGGAGAAGACCCATGACCGTTACCCGCAGCCATAACTTGGATGCCGCCCTAAAGATGGCCACTGCTGCAGCGCAAAAGCATGCTGGTGCCCTGGCCAATGATTTGAAAGCCAACTTGGAATTGAGTCTTGCCAAAGCTGCAACTTAGGAGTTGGTCAGGAGCCCTTAGGATCCTGCCAGGCTAAGGTACTGGTGTGATGTGTTGTCAAGACTGTGGAGAAAACTAAACTATGAACGTCAATGATTTCCGAAAAATTCAAAAAAGCTCCGCATCACAAGATCTTGATTCGTTGTTTAGGTCGTGCCGCCGTAAGTTCCTGAATGCGGCGCAACTGCTCGAGCTGCGTGGAGCCGCAGTCGAGAGCTTGCGCGAATGGGGCCTCAAGTCGGTAAATTTGTGGCCACTGATGAATATGCACGGAGTGGTGTGTGACCGCTATGTCGATGAATTCTTTTCTCCGCAAGCAAATCTCTTTGGCAGTCCTGCAGATGCACAAGACGCTAAGTGGAGTCAGTACTACTATAACGTTTTGGTGCCGCACCTATTGCTGAACGACGAATTTGTCCGAAACGTCTTACGCGCAATGATGGCTATACCTTGTAAAAATCCACAGCTCGCTCGAGACGCGCTCATTCAGTTCATGTCTGAGATGACTCTGCCGGAGACCCGTCCGCCATGGGCGCCAGAGGATGAGTTGGATTTTTAATTTTTAACCTAAAAGAAAAATGTGAATTTAATTAAAAATATTATCTTTAATTTTAAATAATTAGATACTAATTGTATTTGCAGCCTCACGATTTTCGTGGCGATTCATTTTCCGAAAAACATGCTTATAGAAAATTAAGACGGCTGATAGTACTTGCAAGTGCGGTCGGGGTAGGGTATGAAAGTCCAACCAGTGAGTTTTAATATTTAAATTATGGCAGGCAGATCCTGAGCTAGGACGGGCTCATTACCAATTTTGTCAAAAAATCAAATCAAATCAAATCAAATGAAGTGAAGCACTTGTAATGCCAATAAAAGATCAGCCATGCAGTTGTGGTGGGACAAACCCCAACTGCTACAAATGCGATGGCACTGGATTTAGTGTGAGTCTATCCAGTGCATTACCTAAAAAATTTACAACGCGAGGGGTGCTTCATGATGGTCGACTTTCATCAGAAGAGCTGTATCAAAAGAAGATTCGCAGGGAGCAGGCAGATGCTGATGCGCGTTGGGAGGTGGAATATCTCCGATCTCAAGCAAGCGTGAAGGTATCACCCAAGCCTACGGCCAGCCTACCCGAAGCCGCCTTCACAACATTCCGTTGCCTAAGCTGCTCATATGGGTTGATTCACAATCCTCTAGCTCGATGCGCATGGTGCAATGAGCTCGGACCATACGAATTAAATTCTGATTAGCTTGCAACCGGTTAGTCCAAAGAAAAATTACAAAAGCCAAAACGATGCATGGTGTGCATACGCGCAATCATTTATATTTTATGGCGGGTCGATACTTCAATTGCGCTTGGGATCTTAAATTTGGAACTGACTTGGCCTGATCCGAAATCTCGGGTGAACGAACAATCGGACCAGGCGGAACTAATTAATTTAGAACTTAAATCCCAAGCCCACAGTAAAGCCGGTAGCTTTGACGCCATTCTTGCTGTAATAGCTCATGTAGTCTGCGACCACGCTGGTGTTTTGTGCGACTTTGAAGCTCACGCCGGCGCCATACGACACGGAGTTACCCGAGTCGGAAAGCGCGTACCCTGGCACCGATGCAGTGATTTTGCTCGAGGCGTAGCCCACTCGGCCAAAGAGTTCGACATCCGGAGAGAGCATTACTTTGGGCCGAACGTACAAGCCCCAAAACTGATCAACCTGCGAGGTCACGGTGACGTTGCCTACGCGGGTGGTGCCGTCCGTAACACCGACGCCGATCATGCCCTCGAGGTTGACGTTAGGGTGAATTTCTGTGCCAATCACCGCCCGCAAGATGCCGGGGTCGGCCTTGTAGCCGGCTTCCTTGTACGAGAGCATGGAGTAGCCTACTTCGCCGTAAATTTTTGATGGAGCGGTTTGAGCCGAGGCACTGATGGCTGAGAGTGAAAGTAAAGCCAAGGCACTGGCCTGGGCCAGTTTCGAAAAAGAAGTCATATGTGCAGTCCTGAAAGTTAAGTGTCACGCGGCGGTGACGATGCGCTGGCCCGGTTTCGCGCCTGACCGAGTCAAGCCAGCAGTGAGAAATGGTCAGACGATCATTTGTTGTCAGCCTTAGCTGCCCGGTAAGGTCCGTCGGGCAATGCGTTGGGCCCGAGCACGAAAACCTCTTGGTTGGCTTGCTGGGTCAGTGGCATGTAGTTCGGTGCTGCGCGCGCCACTGCTGCGTTGATGACTGCGCTGAGCAAGGCGACCATCGGCGACGCGGCATTGTTGTTGTTTTGCGGTTGGTATTGCATGCGCTTGCTTTCCTTCCAAAGCTCAACACCATCCTTGCTGACCAGGCGGTAGTCAAAGTCCACTGTGACGACGGTGGTGAACACGGCAAACTTGGCATCCCATTGCTTGATCGCCACGTAGAGCACAGCGTCAGACCCGAAGAGTTTGGCCAGGGTTTCTGGCGGCTGCTGGTGAATGCGCTCGGCCTCGTAAAAGCCTTCTTGTTCCAGTACAAACTTGGTCGTGTTCACGGGAAAGACGTAGTAGCCCTTTTCTGCGATGGGGATCGGCAGGGCGGCCAGGACGTAGTTGGGCGCGTCCACGTCGAGCGACTGGTTGATGGTCGGCACGACCAAGATCGAGCGTGGTGCGGCCGCCAAGAAGGCGCTTTGGTCGCGCTTGGTGGGCTGGGTCACGCAGCCGGTCAGCGAGGCAATCACTACGCCCCAAACGAGCAAGCGTAAGGGCGAGGTGTTGAGGAATGAAAATGCGCTCATGGTTTGTTCCCGCCTGATTGAGCTGCTTGCCGGCGCTCAATGTTTTGAATCAAGGACGTCATGAGGACACGGCTTTCGGGCCAGGCGTCGCGCTCTTTGGCGTAGTAGCCCAGGGCCTTGTCTGACGCGCCGGCTTGCAGGTACAGCGTGCCGAGTTCCGCGTACAGCCCGGGCGCTGCTTTAAGCTTGGACTTTTCGATCTCGCTCAGGTGCGCTTCGAGCTTGAGGCGCAGTGCCTCCATCTTGGTGGTGTCCTTGTAGCCCGCGTAAAGGGCTTGGTCGTAGCCGCCCCACTGGTAAAGGGATTGGGACGCGCACCCGGTGAGCAGTGTCATCGCGGCCAACGCAGAGACTAAAAGCAGTCGGTAGGTCATGGTGCTTCCTTACTGGACGGTGAAGGAGCGGTTCACTCCTTCACCGACATAAAACTTTTCATCGAGTAAAACGCTGCTGCCCATCAAGACGCGCAGTTGGTGGGTACCCGGCAGGATGCGCAACGCGGCAGTGCCCTCTAGGTAGCTGCCCACGAGGCCCATGTCCAATCCGTTGATTACGATGCGCGCGCTATGTCGGGTAACGTCAGCGACTTTGAAGGCGATTTGGGGGCGCAGGTCGGAGACGCTTTGCTTTTCTGTGGGCAGTTGCGTGCAGCCTGGCAAGAGCGTCAGCGGTAGCGCAGCTGCCACGACCAGGCTCTGCAACATTCGCACCGTCGAACGCAAGCGGGTAGGATTCTTGTTCATCACTGAGCTCCTTCAAAACGCACGACCAATTGGCTGGCCTGGTAGCCCGCCAAGGAGCCCGACACGACCGATGCGGCCGAGCCCTCGTTGAGCTCGTTGTCGCCAAACAGGCTGTCGACGCGTACGGTGGCGACCCTGCGGCCGGGCAGCGTGACCAGAGAGCCCGTCTGCGCTGACTTGATTTGCTCGCCTTGGGTGTGCACGGTGAACTGCATGCCGGACTTGATCCCTTGCGCACGGCCGCCGCCCAAAAAGATCTGGTTGCCATCAAGCTTCAGGATCGACGTCTGCCACGGGCGGCTACTCATCTCCACCGACAAGCGACTGACGGCCTCACTTACGGCTTGGCGAATCGCCGCGTCATTTAGCGTGCCGTCGTAGCTCGCTTGTGAGCCAAAGCCAAATGTCGAGGCTGTCTCGGTCGAGGCTTCGCCAGCACCGGAGGTGGCAAAAAACACCAGCCCCGTGCTGACCTCGACCACTCGAATATCGACTTTGGCAAAGGCGACTTGGCGCTTGCTGGACGAGACAAAGCCGGTGGCGCCCACGGTCTTGCGGCCGAACTCGGTGAGCGAGCCGATGATGAGTGCGTCTACGCCCACCAAGTTCAAGCGTGTGTCCGTTAGCCGGCTTTCAGCTTGCACGCGGCCGATGTCGGGCCGCTCGAACACGAGGTAGGCGCCCGAGGAAGTAAGGGCCTTACTCATGAGGTCCGTGACCTGCTTGCCCAATGGGTCGCCCCTGTTGTCGCGCAGCAGGGACTGGCCGTAGCTTGTTTCATTGCTGATGCGGCCAAGCGCAATTTTTCGCTTGAGGGTCGGCGCTGCCGGGGCGGCGTTCAATGCCGCTTGCTGGGCGGCGCGCTGCGCGGCGACGGGCTGCGGGGCGTCGATGGGGGTGATGGGTGGCGATTGGACCGCGCATCCCGTGAGTCCAGCGGCTCCCGTCAGAATGACGGCGGCACCGATGACAGTCGTGAAGCGCAAGAGATAGAGAGCAGCTAGCCTAGAGGCAATCATCAAGAAGACCTTTCACGAGGCCTGCTACTCGTCGAAGCGAGCGGCGGGCTTGTTTGGAGAAGGCCTTCAGTCTCGGCAGATCAAAGCTCAGCACGAGAGCTCTCAAAGCTGTTCATTAATCCAGTGCTTGCGCCCTGATAAGACTGCCTGCAGGCTCGCCTTATGAGCGACTGCGATGGTGGACAGCTAAATGCACCAGAACTTTAAAAAAAGACCAGCAGGTCAGGCTCATGGTGCGAGCCTGCCAAGCTGATCGCGCATACAGCAGTTGGTCCCGAATCGATCAGCAACGTGGGCTCACCTCTGGAGCTCATCCTTTGCAATGATCGACATAATGAAAATCTCAACATTAAATAACCGAGGGGACGCGCCATGAGTGAAGTTGCTCGGCTTTACCGTTACAAGGGCTTGCTCAGTGGGCGCGTGGCCGTGTCGGCCGCGGAGCTCCAAGCCGAACTGGAAATTTCGCCCGCCACTTTCAAGCGAGACATCGCCAAGCTGCGCGACCAGTTGCATGTGCCCATCGTCTTTGACCGCGAGATGGGTGGCTATCGGATGGCACAAGGGCACACCGACACCGAGCTCCCAGGTCTGTGGTTCAGTCACGATGAGTTGCTCGCTTTGCTGACCATCCAGCAGCTCCTGTCGCAGCTCGAGCCCACGGTGTTGGCGCCGACCCTCAAGCCCATCCAGGGCCGCCTGACGCAGCTCATGAGTGAGCATGGCCTAGACCTCCAGGACGTCGCCAAAAAAATCTTGATGCTGTCGGCAAAAAAGCGCGCCTTGCCGCCCAAGCTGTTTGAAGCGGTCGCTGCAGCCACCATGGGCGGTAAGCGCATCCAAATCGTTCACAGCAATCGGCACACTGCCACGACAGCTGAGCGGGAGGTCTCGCCCCTGCGCTTGGTGCACTACAGGGACAACTGGTACTTGGACGCTTGGTGCCACCTGCGAGGCGATTTACGCAGCTTTGCGGTGGACGCAATCGATCGGCTCACGGTACTTGATACCCCCGCCAAGGAGGTACCGCAAGACACCATCAATGCGCGCATCGGCGCTGGCTATGGAATTTTCTCTGGCGCCCACACCACCTGGGCGACGCTGAAGTTTTCGCCTAAGCGCTCGCAGTGGGTCGTGCGAGAGGTCTGGCACCCCCACCAGAAAACACAGTTGGAACCCGACGGTAGCTTGCTGCTTTCCATTCCGTATTCGGACGACCGCGAGTTGGTGGGCGACATCATGCGGTTTGGCCCGGAGGTTGAGGTCTTGGCGCCGCCAGGCCTGAAGACCAAGGTCCAAAATACCTTGCTCGCAGCCATTGGGCGCTACGTGAAATGAGTGACTTGATCTTTGGTAATTCCCCTTAATACCAAAACAAATGTCAAACAGCGTTTGAGCGAGAGCAACGGTTGTAACCGGGACCAAAAGAGAGGACTGAAATGGATAGCTCGCTAAGCCTTAAAACCGGCAAATACTTCTCCGCCACAAATGCGACGTACGTCACTGCACGAGAAATGCTTCTGGTTTGTCCAGAGTGCGGATCGCCGGTTCACTATAAGCTGCGCGAAATTCCAAACAACACCCCTTTTTTTGCACATCCAAAAGAGTCGAAGTCATTAAAGCTTCTTCGGCCCTGCTCGCTGAGAATTGATGGTGGCACGTTGATTAAAGCCTCCTCCTCAATTCCCGGATTAAATCATGGACAGCTGGTCGATAAATTTCAGGGCGAGTTTTGTATAGAGCTCCATAAGGCACTAGGTCCACGCTCAGACCAACTTTTTAAATTCTTGCAACGTTCGAAATTGGAAAAAATAGAGAGTAAATTATATATAAAATTTATTTCAGAAATTCAATCTGAAGCTCCTACGGATGAAATTGTTTTTCTAAAAATGGATGCGTCAGAACGTACGACACTAAATGAGGGGGTTAGTGACGTTTGCCGATTTCTAAGATCTCCACATGGGGTATGGGTGGGAAATTTTATTTATCAGACAAGTTACTTTATTGCATCTGTCCTACACGCCGGAGTATTGAACCAAAGCCTTGGGCGTGGCGTCTTCGCCGTAGGGAAAAGTCACGCTATACTTGTTGCGGAAGGCTCGCGGCTTAAAAATATAGATAAATACTCATCAGGTATTATAGAGTTAAAAAGTAATCGCCTGGATTTCATCTCCCGAATATCGGGAATTTTAGTGGCACACCTAATTTTAAAATGGAGATTTGAGGCGAAGCCACCAAGCCTTCTGCTGATTGCAGATGCTGCATTTGAGCAAAATGAAATGAGCCTGCGAATATTAAAAACAGGAAAAAAAAGAAACACATTAAATGAGTTAATGACCGTGTCAAAATCCGGAATAAGCCCGGCGGCCATAACGCCGTCTTTAATCTATCAACAGCTATCCAGAGAAGAATACAAGCCTGTTCCGAAAGAAAAACTTTTTTCCGGGCGACCTGGTCGAGTAGAAGCCGATGACTACCCCGCTATACAAGCCATCCATATTTACGAGCCTTATAATATAAAAGATACCGATATAAATCGAATAATCGATTTATTGGCTTTCGGTAAAATTTTAAAGAAGTATGAGAAGCGCCTATCCTCACGTGATGAAGTACTAGATTGGAGTAGAAGAAAAAATCCAATCGAGGCGTATTTTTTAGCAGCTAATCTTGATCAGAATCACGAACCGCCCGTGTTCAGTGATCCCTCGTTGCAAATAAAGTTGCAAAGCTGGATTGAATGGGCGCGTGACGATCGCATGCAATATCATCCATCTTGATGCTGTTTCAAAAAGAAATTTGTTTTTAGACCGGCGTAGCCCACCAGGCCATAACTTTCGGTCCAAGAGCCGCCACATTCCTTGCACGCGATTTCGCGCCAGGCGATGCCGCCGTCGCTTTCCATATGTCCCGTTGGGGTAATGGCTTCGCTTCGGCAATAAGGACATTGCAGCCCATGTTGGCGCGCATACTGATCAGCGGTAAGTACAGTCATGTGGGTTCCTCTATTCCTGTGCTCAAAACTTCATCATGAGCAGGGGGCGGCTCATCCCATAAGCTCGCGTCACCGCATCAACTCGCTCAAGTGCTGGACGCGCATCCAGCTAGACAGGCTCGCCTTGTGAGCTTGGCTGAAGAAGGCTAGCAAAGGACGGGGTGAGAGATGGCCAAAAACTGTATGGATATACAGTATCATCACGCTTCCTCTATGACCGACGCGCAACCATTGAACCTGATGCTCTCGAGCCTGCCACAGCCTGCCGCCTTCCCACTGCCGATGGCCGCTGGGCCGGCTTGGGTCAATACCTTCCCCACCAGCGTCGCCGCAGGCTTCCCATCGCCGGCCGAGGACCACTTAGTCCAGCGCATTGACCTGATGGCGCAGCTCATTCGCCACCCGCAGGCCACTTTCATGCTTCGCGTGCGCGGAGAATCCATGCGCGACGTGGGCATTTTTGATGGCGATGTGGTCCTTGTGGACCGCGCAATCACGCCGCGCTCGGGGCAGGTCGTTATCGCCGCGGTCGACGGGGAGTTTGTCTGCAAAACGCTCTGGCAGCGCGCCGGGCGCATGAAGCTCAAAGCGGCCAATGTGACCTTTCCCGACATCTCGCCGCAAGACGGCCAGCATGTCGAAATTTGGGGCGTGGTTGTGGCCGCCATCAAGCAGTTCAAGACCTAAAGTCAGCTGCATGCCCCAGCGCCGCCCCGACTTTGAGTCACCACCGTTTGCCTACCCCGAGCATCTGCGGGGTGCCTTGGCAGGCCTTCCTTCATCGCCGGGGGTCTACATTTTTCACGGCGATGAGAGTGAGGAGAATGGACAAGCCCACTTGCCGCTGTACATCGGCAAAAGCGTGAACCTGCGCAGCCGCGTGCTCTCTCACCTGCGCAACCCAGAAGAAGCCAATTTGCTACGCCAAGCGCGGCGCATCAGCCACATCCGCACGGCCGGCGAAGTGGGTGCGCTCCTGCTTGAAGCCGCCTTGATCAAGCAGCAGCAACCCCTTCTCAACCAGCGCCTGCGGCGCAACCGGCAACTGTGCTCGCTGCGCCTTGTCGAGGGAGTCCCGGAAGTCGTGCACTCCAAGGATCTCAATTTCGCCACCGAGCCGTCCTTGTTTGGCCTGTACGCGAGCCGGCATGCCGCTTTGGAAGCACTGCACCAATTGGCAGACCAGCACCGCCTGTGCTACGGCGCCTTGGGCCTGGAAAAGCTCAAACCTGGCCGGCCCTGTTTCAGAGCCGCCATCAAACTCTGCAACGGCCTGTGCTGCGGTCAAGAAAGCCCCGAGGTGCATGCGCAGCGCTTGCTGCAAGCCCTGGAGGTGCTGCGCGTGGCCTGCTGGCCTTACCCCGGCGCCATCGGCTTGACCGAGCGCCATGAAGACCACTGCCAAATTTACGTCATCCGCAACTGGTGCTATTTGGGGAGTGCCAGCGACTGGGAGGGTGCGCGGGCGTTGGACTCCGTGGCCGCCGGCTTTGACGCCGATGGCTACAAGATTTTGTGCCGACCCATCCTGAGCGGGCAGGCCGACATCACGCTGCTGGAGGCGGCTGTGTGATGTACGCCTTGGTCGACGGCAATAATTTTTACGTCTCGTGCGAGCGAATTTTTCGGCCCAGCCTGAACGGTCGACCCGTCGTGGTCTTGTCCAACAACGACGGCTGCGCCATTGCCCGCAGTAACGAGGCCAAAGCCCTGGGCATCAAGATGGGTGCGCCATGGTTTCAGATTCAGCACCTGGCTGATGAAGCGGGGCTGGTGGCGTTGTCTGCCAACTTTGCGCTTTATGGCGACATCAGCGACCGCATGATGAGTCTGGCTGCGGGCCTGGGCCATCGCCAAGAAATCTATTCCATCGACGAGAGCTTTGTGGAACTCACCGGCATCCGGGGCGACCTCGCTGAGCGCAGTCACAAGATTCGCGCGCGCATTTTGCAGTGGGTCGGCATTCCCACGTGCATTGGTATTGGCCCGACCAAAACGCTTGCCAAGCTGGCTAATCATGTGGCTAAAACCGCGGAGCGCAAGCCGGGCGTGTACCCCGACCACTACGCCCAGGTCTGCCACCTCGGGGCCCTGAGCCCCCAAGAGTTAAACGCCGTTCTGGCCGCCACCGAGGTGGGCGAAGTCTGGGGTGTGGGTCGACGAATTGCCCAGCAGTTAAAGGACGGAGGTATCCACAACGCGTTGGACCTCACGCGCGTGGATCTGGCCACCATCAAGCGGCGCTTTTCGGTGGTGCTCGAGCGCACGGTGCGCGAGCTCCAAGGCACGCCGTGCATGGCCCTAGAAGATGAGCCGGCCACCAAGCAGCAGATTGCCTACACGCGCAGCTTTGGCCAGTCCGTGCGTCGACTAGATGAGTTGCAAGAAGCGGTTACTGAGTTCGCCTGTCGGGCGTCTGAAAAGCTGCGCCGTCAAGGCAGCCATACCGGGCAAGTGCTGGTCTTCGTGCGCACGAGCCCGTTTCGCGCCAAGGATCCGCAGTACTCCTGCTCGGCAGTCTTTCCTTTGCCCATCCCAACAAGCGATAGCACCACGATCACCGAAGCGGCGCTGGCGGTGCTGGACGGCATCTACCAGGCCGGCTTCAACTACGCCAAAGCCGGTGTCATGCTGCTGGACCTGGTGCCGGCCGAGCGGCATCAGTACACGTTGGACCTAGACCTCAGCCAAGCGCTTGAGCAAGGGTGGGGGACGGCGCTTGGGAGAAGGGCGCCAGTTTCCCAACATGTTCAGGCGCTGGCCCGTGAGCGCCTAATGGGCGCCCTCGATAAGGTCAATGGCCGGTACGGGCGAGGGACAGTTATGCTGGCCAGTGCTGGCTTGGCGGGCCCTGCGCGAAGCTGGACCATGAGGCAGGAGCGAATGACGCCGCGATACACGACGTGTTGGGAAGACCTAGCCCCGGTCAGGGCTTAAACACCAAGCACTTAAATTTATGCTGGTGGTTTTTTTGTGGCTACATCCGCGTCAGCGACGAAGCGCTGCCGACGGACTGTGTGCGTCAGGGTCACACCTTGGTGAACTGGCCCCCAGCAATTGTCTAACTTCTGGGGGGTAGTTCATTCCCGGGGCGATTCAGAGTGTCTTGTTTTTTCATTTGACTTTGTCGCTCTTGGGCGGATGATCCGGCGAAAAAGATTGGCGACAACTATTCTGTCGCGCGGGTTTGGCGCGTGGAGAGTAGAGCGGGGCATTGCTGCAGTGACGGGCTTTATTGGCACGGCTGCCAGCTAATGGTCACACTCGACGGTAAGTGAAATGAAGCCTACAAATTAAATGCGTACTGCTTTTAATGATGAGCCTCTCAAGAAGCTTGGCATCAGGTCATCAATTGTTCAAGGTACGGTATCAGTTCAGGCTTTTGCTCCAGTCCAAAGCCGGCTGCGTCACTGGGCCTTACTTTGGCATGATGGATCACACATTCCTTGGAATAGCCGCCGAAGGGCTGGAAGACGCCAGGATAGGCTTCGCATGCTCCCAGTCCAAGCCCGACGACTGTATGCAGGTTGATCAGGTGCCCCCCGTGGGGAATGGCTTGATGGCGGCTGAAGCCGTGGGACTCCAGCACCTCCAGCATCTTCCCGTATTCGCTGATGCCGTAGCTCAGGCCAGCGTCCATTTGGAAGATATCGTGTTCAGGGCGCATACCCCCAAAACGCACGAGATTGAGCGTGTCGATTGTCGAAAACAGGTTCTCTCCGGTAGCGACTGCCCCACCATAGGCCTCAATCACTTCGCGATTGAGCTGGAAATCCAGCGGGTCGCCAATCTCTTCAAACCAGCGCAAGCCGAGCGGTTTGAGCTCTTTGGCGTAAGCCAAGGCCGTCTCCAAATCAAAGCGGCCGTTGGCGTCCACCATCAGGTGCTGGCCGCCGCCGGCCGCCTCCAAGGCCTCCTCTATGCGGCACATGTCTTGCGCCAGCGGAGCGCCGCCAATCTTCATCTTGAAGCTTTCAAAGCCCATTTCCCGGTACTTCATGAACTCAGCGCGCAAGGTCTGTCCTGCGCCAGGGGCGTAGTAATAACCACCGCCGGTGTAAACCTCAACTGGGCCTGCGATCGCCTCGCGGTTGAAGGCACGCGCGATGGTCAAGTAGGCCGGCTCATCGGCCAGCTTGGCGTTGAGGTCCCAGATGGCGTGCTCAATCGCGGCCGCAGCGCCGGCCCGGTCGCCATGCCCACCGGGCTTTTCGTTGCGCATCACCGTCGCCAGGACTTTGGCAGGATCTAAAAGCTTTCCATTGCCACTCAACAAGGTGTCTGGTGCGGCAGACAAGAGTCGAGGAATCATTCGATCGCGAATGATGCCACTCTGTGCGAATCGGCCAATGGAGTTAAAGCCGAAGCCGACGACTGGCTTGCCGCTGCGAATTACATCGGAGACCACCGCGACAAGCGAGACAGTGTGCTCAGAAAAATTAACAACAGCATTAGCTACTGCGCCTTCGAGCTTGACGGCGAGTTCACGAACTTGAGTGATGCGCATAAATCTATTTCAGTCGCTTATTCAGCAACGATGCCGGCTGTTTTGATCACGTTGCCCCACTTGGTCAGCTCGCTATCGATGAACCTCCCGAAATCTTGGGTTGAGTTCCCGATGACCACCATGCCAAGATTGGTCAGGCGCGTTTTGATTTGTTCGTCGGCTAGGACTGCTTTCAAGTCAGCATTGAGCCTTTCGCGCACAACCGAGTCCACACCCTTTGGCGCCACGATTCCCAGCCAACCCATGGCATCAAAGCCTGCAACACCACTTTCCGCAACGGTCGGCACATCGGGTAGCTGTGGAATACGTTGACTGGTCGAAACCGCCAGCACCCTCACCTTGCCAGCTTTTGCGAGGGGCAAAACGGCTGGAAGTGAATCGAACATCGCATTTAATTGACCAGCGATCAGGTCTGAGTAGGCGGGTGAGCTGCCGCGATAAGGGATGTGGGTGATTTGAGCGCCTGTGCGCTGTTTTAGCAGTTCAAAAGTCAAGTGCTGAAACGAGCCGACGCCGCCCGAGCCATAGTTCAACTTGCCTGGTGCTGCCTTGGCGGCAGCTAGCAGGTCACCCAGCGTTTTATAAGGCGAGTCGGCAGGGACTACCAGCGCTTGAGCGACGCCCGCCACGTTCATGATGGGCGTAAGTTCCCGGGGGTTGTAGCCGGTGTTCGCGTAGAGATTGGGTGCTGAGGCCATCGGGCCACTAGACCCCAGGAGCAATGTGTACCCATCTGCGGGAGCTGCGGCTGCGGCTCGGCTGCCGAGTGTCCCGCCAGCGCCACCTTTGTTGTCAACTATCAGAGACTGTCCCCATAGTTTTGAAAGGGGCTCCCCCAGCACTCGAGCCAACACGTCGCCACTTTGTCCCGCGGCAAACGGGACGATGATTGTCACGGGCTTGGTCGGGAAGCCCGCGGGACGCGGTTGCGCATGAACGCTGGCAGGCGCCAGCATGGCGGCGACAGGAATAGCCAAGAGGAAATGTGCCAAGCGTCTGCGATGCATAAAAGGCTCCAATCGAGTGAGGTGGGGGATCAAGTGGAAGATCACCCATGGTAGATTGCTACCCAGCCTAAATATGTAGGTACATATCCGATGAACATATCTGGAACATATCTAAAACTATGGAAAGTCATCCATGACCACTCCGCTTTATCAAAAAATAGCTGAGGATCTTCTGCAAAAGATCACGTCAGGCAGCATTGCAGTGGGAGCGCTATTGCCGACCGAGATGGCTCTAGTAGAGAGTTACGGCACCAGTCGCAATACTATCCGGATGGCCCTGCAACAACTGCAGGCTCGTGGACTTATCTCCCGTCGGCGAAATCGCGGCACGATGGTTGAGGCACTGCCAGGCGGTGCCGCCACATTTACCCAGTCGCTGACCTCACTAGATGGCCTAGTGATGCTGGCTAGCACGGCCCAACGAGAAATCCTGGAGCACGCGAGCGTTGTGCTTGATAACGCCAACTCCAAGGCTCTTCAGTGCCCTGTTGGGTCCAGATGGTTACATCTGTCGATGGTGCGCCAAGTTCCGGGTAAGACGCGCCCGCTTGGTTGGACCGACGCCTATGTGGACCCACGTTATGACTACATCTTTGACCTCGCCCGCGAGCATCCGGGAAGGCTCTTGACTGATCTCATCGAGATGACTTCGGGTCAGCGTATAGAAACGGTAGAGCAATCTGTGTCTTCGTGCGCTGTCTCCGAGCAGCTGGCTCAGCCCCTGGGCGTAGCATCAGGGACGCCTGCTTTGCGCGTACTTCGTCACTATCGCGACGCTTCCCGTGTGCTGGTTGTCGTGACCAAATCGATGTATCCAGAAAACAGGTACTCCCTAGTCACTACGCTGGTCAGGAGCACCTTAGTCCATAGTTGTTAGTTTCGTTTGACCACGATCCCGCAGAGGCAAATGCCTTATCGCAGTTGCCTTTCTTTAGAGCGCTACTGAAGCTTCCAAAGAGTTCAGAAAAGCGACAAAATGTCTAGAGATTTGAGGGGATGCCAGTGTGAGCTTGGTTGCACCTGGATAAAGCAACTTCTTTTCTGTAAATTTCCGAAATTTAGTTTTGGGTGTTGTTGATTTGCAGCGCTCAGGGCTTCATGGTCAGATAGATTTTTGCGGTCATCCACTCCTCATCCTGTTCGGACAGCAAGGCGCTGATCAAGCGCAGG
>Ga0105055_10002227_pt1 | contig 30534 bp, 22 predicted proteins | sample BON03_FD_78090 | JGI IMG/M metagenome (GOLD analysis project Ga0105055, IMG submission 78090) | Freshwater microbial communities from Lake Bonney liftoff mats and glacier meltwater in Antarctica - BON-03 | ecosystem: Environmental > Aquatic > Freshwater > Ice > Glacier meltwater | place: Lake... | reverse complement strand
GCGCTTTCTTTGGCTCGCTTCCATTCCATGTAAGGCTTCATCGCCTTCTGCGCCGCCATGATTTTATGACTCGGGATCCCGGCTAACTCCCGCATATCCGTCGCTCCCCGGATCGCCACGGTGTGGTCAATCTGCTCGATAATTCCGCGATTATAAGATTCGGCGAAAAACGCCAACTGCGCCTCGTTTGCCAACTCAAAATACTCCCGATCCATGTCGTCCGGGGTCATAAAGATCAACGGATGAGCCCCCGCCTTCAGCACAGCCCGGCGCAAGGCGACCAACAGCGGTTTCGCCACTTCCGGCACCCGCAGTTGCACGACTTCCCCCGGCTTCACGCCGTCCCCACTATTGAGGGCAAAATTGATCAAAACATCGGCGTATTTATCGAGTAGCGCCTGGGAAGGTTGGTAAGACATACGTCCAATTTCCCCACCCTCACCCAAAGCGCAAGACGTGAGCCGCCCCTCAGCCCTCCAGTTTGCCCCTAAGGAAACAAAGAGAACAAAGCCACCCCTCCCCGTCGCGCCGCGCTTCAGCCGGCGTTCGGTGCCTCCCCGAAAGGTAGAGGGGGCTTCTATCCCGCCCGCATCTGCCTCTCGGCATTCAGCCCCCCGCCCCCTCAAGTCGCCTCACGCCTCCGCCCCTCCCCAAGTCCTTTGCCCCTCCGCGCCCCATCAACTCCCAGTTTGCCCCTAAGGAAACAATGAGAACAAAGCCACCCCTCCCCGTCGCGCCGCGCTTCAGCCGGCGTTCGGTGCCTCCCCGAAAGGTAGAGGGGGCTTCTAGCCCGCCCGCATCTGCCTCTCGGCATTCAGCCCCCCGCCCCCTCAAGTCGCCTCACGCCTCCGCCCCTCCCCAAGTCCTTTGCCCCTCCGCGCCCCATCAACTCCCAGTTTGCCCATAAGGAAACAAAGAGAACAAAGCCACCCCTCCCCGTCGCGCCGCGCTTCATCCAGCGTTCGGTGCCTCCCCGAAAGGTAGAGGGGGCTTCTAGCCCGCCCGCATCTGCCTCTCGGCATTCAGCCCCCCACCCCCTCAAGTCGCCTCACGCCTCCGCCCCTCCCCAAGTCCTTTGCCCCTCCGCGTTTTTGCGTCTCCGCCCCTCCGCGTCTTTGCGTTAAAAGCTACCCGCCCCTCAGGTTCCACTTCAAACCTTTGCGCGCTTCGCCTCCCTGCGTCTTTGCGTTAAATACGTCTATTGAGTTCCAGCGATTGGTATTACCCCTCCTCTTCAACCGCCACTCGCCCCTCCGACCTGGGAAAACCGAGCTCCCGCCCGGCCCCACTCGACCGCATCGACCGCGCGCACACGCGCTCCTCTGCCCCCTCCATCTCCCCCCCCCACATCTGAACAATTTCCCGATCCCCACATTTTCCGCTCGCCCTCCCCCCTGCTCTACAAACGGGATAGCTGCCGGCCATGGAAAGACTTGTCTACATATTGATTCCGGCAGGGCGTGACCTGATAGGCGTCGTGCGCACCACCAAACTCATGAAGTGGGAGGCGTTCAGCACCGCTGATTTTTCAAGCCTGAAAACCCTCTTTCGCCCGCAATACGCCGCTTATCTTCAGACCGAAGACCGCCCAATTCTGATGGGCCTCCTCCAACTCACCAAACGTGACGGTGAGTTTCCTCCCATCGACGGCAGTTATGGCCACGAAGTATTCCACCAAATGCTCAATACCCGCCGCCTCTTCTTCGACGGTGGCACTCGGGTCCGCCTCACCGCCGCCCCCCCCCTCGCCGCCACCTTGGACTGGCAACAATTTTCGGGTAACCTATGGCAACCGATTGTCACCCTGCCCGGCCATCCCGGAATAACGGCCTATCCTCTTGACCCTCCAATCTATATCGACCCGCCGACCAATACCTGCGGTCCACTCCTGCTCGACGTCCCACCTGCCCTCGCCGCCCAATGGCTCGCCGCGGATAAAATGACCGAAACCGAAGTCGCCCGCTTCTGCTTGGGGCTCACGAAACGTTTCCCCGACTCCAGGTTCCCGGTGCCCTCCTGCGTCAAACTTAGTGAGGCCGCACCCGTGCGCCCTCTGGCATTACTCACCATCGAACAACGTTCTGTCGTCGATCTGCGTGATCAGCAGAATCGTTGGATTGACCTCCGCGATCGCCTACGACTGCGGCTGCGTTTTCGCTATGGTGAAGCCGCCGTCGCCTGGGACTCCCCCGATTCCTCCGTCTCCTTCCGCCGAGACGATACGATTATTCGCATCCCTCGCGATACCAGCTACGAAGCGGAAACCCTCGCCGAACTCGCCACGTGGGGATTCTCCGCCGACACCGCTTTCGCCGACGCCGATTTCTTCAACTTCGATTCCTCCGTCTTCGCCCTCTCCGCCTCCGCTCGCTGGCGCCCCCTCCTGCACTCCACTTTCCCATCCCTGCCACCCACGTCCTGGCAAATCGATTACCCCAAAAATCTGCGCGTCAACATCGCCGCAGAGTCGGCCTTTTATTCCCACGCCCATGAAAGCGGCCACGATTCCTTTCGCGTCGACCTCGGCCTCTCTTTCGATCAATCGGAAATCCCTCTCCTCCCGCTGCTCCACCAGGCTCTGCGCACCCGAAAGAAGCACGGACTCGCCGACCTCCCGCAATGGCTCGCCGACGGCGACTTTGCGATCAGAATCGAACCCGCGTCCGACGACCCCGTGCGCACCCGGCTGGTCTCTATTCCTACCGCCCTACTCACCAAACTCACGGAGCATCTGCACGAACTTTTCGACGCCAAACCCTTTGACGCATCCGGCGGCACCCGCATCAACCGGTGGCGCGTCGGCGAACTCGTCGCGGCCGGCCTGATCGCGCGCCAAGCCGAGGACGGACTCTCCCAAATCGTCCGGCTCTGCCAACGGCTTGCTCACGGTATCGCCGTGGTCCCTCGCCCCGCTCCCCCCTCCCTTCATGCCACCCTCCGCCCCTATCAGGAAAGGGGACTCGGCTGGCTCCACACCCTCGGAGAAGTCGACGCCGGCGGTATCCTCGCCGACGACATGGGGCTCGGCAAAACCGTGCAAACCATCGCGCATCTCCTCGAACTGCACGCCGCCAATCAACTCACCAAAGGGGTCCTGATCGTGGCCCCCACCAGTGTCATCGATAACTGGGAGGACGAACTCGCCCGCTTCGCGCCCGATCTCGCCGTCGCCAAATATCACGGCCCTGATCGCGAATCCGTCTGGTCGTCGACCACCTCGTCCCAAGTGGTCATCACCACGTACCAAATCCTCTGGCGCGACCTGCCCAGGCTCACCGCTCGTTCGTGGAATCTCGTCGTGCTCGATGAAGCCCAATACATCAAAAACGCCTCCTCACGCACGTCTCATGCCGCCCGCAGCCTCCTCGCCGATCGCAGACTTTGCCTCTCCGGCACTCCCATCGAAAACCGCCTTCAGGACATCTGGGCTCTGTTCGAATTTCTCCTTCCCGGATTCCTCGGCGACGAAACGACCTTCAACCAACGCATCGCCAAACCCCTGTCCGGCGACGACAACGAAACCGAATTCGCAGCCATCCTGCGGGACCGTCTCCGCCAACGCCTTGCCCCCTTTGTCCTCCGCCGCCTCAAGGAAGAGGTGCTCCCCGAGCTTCCGGCCAAAACCGAAGTCGTGCATGCCGTATCCATGACCCCACGACAGGCCGAACTCTACGCGGAATTCCGCCGCGAGGCTCGCGACAATATTCGCCAATCCGTGGACGAAAAAGGTCTCTCTGGATCACGGATGCAAGTCCTCACCCGCCTCCTGCGCCTGCGCCAAATCTGCTGTGATCCCCGCCTGCTCGACTCCGATCGCGACGTGCCCGACCGCCTGCACGACTCCGCCAAGCTCACCGCTTTGATGGAACTCGTAGCCGATCTCCGCGCCCGGGGCAGCCGCACCCTCATCTTCTCTCAATTCACCAGTATGCTCGACCTCATTGGTCGCGAACTCACCGCCCAAGGCCACGACTTCCTCCTACTCACCGGCGCCACCACCAACCGCGCCGAGCTCGTGCAAAAGTTCCAATCCGGCGCTTGCCCCTTATTCCTCATCAGCCTGCGCGCCGGCGGTTCCGGCCTTAACCTCACTGCCGCCGACAGCGTCATCCACTACGACCCGTGGTGGAACCCCGCCGTCGAACGCCAAGCCACCGACCGCAGCCACCGCATCGGTCAAACCAAACCCGTGTTCGTCTATAAACTCATCACCGACGACAGTATCGAATCCAAGATTCAGCAACTCCAGCACACCAAACTGGAACTCGTGCAAGGGCTACTCAGCGAAGGCGACGTCGAACACCTCCAACTCGACCAATCCACCATCGACTATCTCCTCAGCGACTAATCCCAGCGCCGCCCCTTCACGCCCTTTCCCGCCGTGCAATCACCCGATCCAATCGTACTCGCACCCGTCTGATCTCATTCTTTTGCCCAACACCCAAAAAGGGCGACCCCCGTGCTTCGAGTTCCTCCTGAGCCAACAAATCCACCAAGAGCATAGCCGTATCGTGATTTCGCAGCGGTATGACCTGCGGTAGAAATGATGTCTCAGGCTCGGCCCCCGCGACCATCGTTTCCACCAGTCCCCGCAACGCTTCCCGCCAGTCCTCCACCACCTACCGCTTCGCTGCTGCCAGCCCATTGTCCGTCCACACCAACAGCGGCAACCCTTGCTCAAAATCAAACCGGAGCGAGCCTCCCATGATCAATGTATCCCCCCGCGCTTCGACCTCCTCTGCGCGGTGTCCCGCAAAATAGCCATACCCGGACGCCTCCATCAATTCCAACCGCGGCACCTTCTGCGAGCGACTACCCCGCAGGGCGAGGACCACCGAAGTCCGCCCCGCTCGATAGACGGCGTCACCCGGGACCGAAAATACCGACCACCGATCCTCTGCCGAAAACGCCACTGGTGCCAATTCCGGTAACTCAGGAGTCGGCCCAAATCGACGGCGGGAATTTCGACGAGAACGAGATATTTCAACAAATTCCCCCGATACGCTTCGCCCCCAAATCCATCCCCCTTTCATTCGATTAGGATCTGCCCCACCGCGCACTGCTCGACGTAGGAACCTGCTTGCAGACGATCCCGTTGCCCCACCGCCAAACCATCCGCCGCCTAATTCCACCGGAGGTAACAGAGCCACTCCCCCGCAGAAAAAGAGGGATTTACTTATACCGATGTCCCAAAGCTTTCAAAATCTAACCACACAAAGCGCGGGAGCGGGTAGAGGGTCCACCGGAACGGTGCGCCCCGTAGGGGTGGATCCAAAGGGTGCCCATTGCGCGGTAGAGGAGCCAATTAACTCAGATTCAAATTAAATAAAGCCAGAGGATCGGGGATTGGTATCCTGTATTCATCCGTGTAATCCGTGGTTAAAAACTCCGGGATTGAGTTCGGGCAGGGAGGAGTGGCGGATGACTGAACAGAATTTCAACCACACGAAGCGCCGGAGCGCGAGAGGGTGCGCCGGAACGGCGTGCCCCGCAGGGGTGATGCAAGTGGGTGCCCGGAATGGGCGATTGACGAACAGATTACACCGGCACCACCCGGCTAAAGGCAGAGGAGCGGGGATTGGTATCCTGTATTCATACCTTTAATCCGTGGTTAAAATTATTCCGCCGCTAGGTTTCTTAAGCATAAATCCTAGTGACAATTGGCATAAAAAAACCTGCCGCTCCGGTTTCAGGGCGCAGTCCGTAGGCGAAGCCATTGTTCTTCAGCTGCCCAAAGGGCTCCCACTTGCGTGTCGATCTGCCCAAGGGGCACCCGATCTCCCTCCCTCCCGTTCATTTCATTACCGTCGGGCCAATCAAAGAGCGATTGGCCATCTACGCGGTTCCGCGTTCCGTCATCATCCCTGCGGGATACTCCGTCCCGGCGCACCATCTCCGCGCTCCCGCACTCCGTCGTGGTTGAAAAGCCCCGGCCCCACCGCCGCACCTCCCGCCAATCCAACCAACCACATCCGTTTGACGAATCCCCCCCACTTCATAACTACTCAACCCATGAGCGACTTTGTCACCGGCCCCGCCATCGACGATGCCAAACAGGCCATCGAAAAACTCCGCGTCAATATGCGCCGTACTATCAAGGGCAAAGACGACGTGATCGAACGGGCCATCGTCTGCCTCCTCGCCCGCGGGCACCTCCTCATCGAAGACCTCCCCGGCGTCGGTAAAACCACCCTGGCCTACTCGCTCGCCCGTTCCCTCGACTGTGCGTTTTCCCGCATCCAGTTCACCAGCGACCTCCTCCCCAGTGATGTGACCGGCGTCGCAATCTACGACGAAAACACCAAAGAATTCGTTTTCAAAAAGGGTCCCATTTTCGCCTCCGTCGTCCTCGCCGACGAAATCAATCGCGCCACCCCCAAAACCCAGTCCGCCCTCCTCGAGGTCATGGACCGCGGCAAAGTCACCATCGACGGCGAAGCCCACTCCGTCGGCTCGCCGTTCATGGTTTTCGCTACCCAGAATCCCGTCGACTACGAGGGCACTTTCCAGCTCCCCGAAAGCCAAATGGACCGCTTCCTCATGCGCATCCATATGGGCTACCCTGCCCCGGCCGACGAACTCGATATCCCCCGGGCCACCGAAACCGCCTACGATGCGATCCTCGTCAATCCCGTCATTACCCGCACCGAAATCGCCCACCTCCAACAAATCGCCACGCAAGTTTTCATCGAAGACAGCGTCCTCGACTACGTGCTCAAAGTGGTCACCGCCACCCGCATCGAATCTGAATTTAAATCCGGCGTGAGCGTTCGTGGCGGCCTCGCCCTCAAACACGCCTCGCAAGCCATGGCACTCTACCGCGGTCGCGATTTTGTGATCCCCGATGATGTCACCGACCTCGTCGTCCCCACGCTGGGTCATCGCCTCTCCCTCGTTCGCCCGACCAGCGATGCTCTCGAAGAACGCCGCGCCGTCAGCGCCGTCCTTAAGCGCATCGTGGAAAACCTTCCCCACCCGCAGTAATTCCCGGCGGCCATGAACGTAGCCTCACCGCCTCCCCCTTCTGTCCCTGACTGGCATGGTCCGGGTGCCGAGCGCAAAACCCTGCGCCAGCGCTGGCGTGGGCTCACGTGGAGCCAACTCCTCTGGTCAATCCTCTACCCCGCTCGAGGTCAGCGCATCATACCCACGATCTCCGGAGTATTACTGATTGCGCTCGCCCTCGGTATCGGCAGCGCGGCCTACAATACCTCCAACAATATCCTCTTCATCACGCTCTCGCTGCTCCTCGCCTGCCTCATTTTGAGCGGCGTGCTTTCGGCGCTTAACCTCTCTCGCGTGTCGTGGCGGCTTTCCGCCTCGCCTCCCTTTCGCGTCGGTCAAACCGGCTCCGCCGCCATCCAACTCCGTAACCGCAAAAAACTCCTGCCCACCTACGGGCTTTGGTTTGAAGTTCGCACCAAAGCCGAGCCCAAAGGCCGTCGCCTCATCCTCCGCGAGCGCCTCGACCCGCAAGGTGGCTCCGCTCGCTTGGAATGGACTTGGCAGCCCACTCAACGCGGTCTCGAAGTCATCGAAATCACCGCCGTCGGCTCACTTTTCCCCTTTGGTTTTCTGCGTAAAATCTTGTCCTGCGAAGTCCGCACCGAGGCCCTCGTTTGGCCTGCCCCAGTGGAATATCAGCGCTTGCCGGTGCTCTCGCCCACCCGCCGCCAAGCCGGTCAAATCGTATCACGCATCGGTAACAGCGGCGACCTCCTCGCCGTGCGCAAATACCACCAAGGCGATTCCCATCGACTCATTCACTGGAAAGCTAGCGCTCGCCTCCGCCAACTTATGGTCCGCCAATTCTCCAGCGAGCAACAAGAGGGCTTCTCGATTCACCTCGATTCCTCCGCCGAAATTTGGAGCCGCCCCGAACAATTCGAACTGCTCTGCAGCTTCGTCGCGACCTTGGCTGAAGACCTCTACACCAGCGGTCGCCTTGGCTTGGTTTCGATCGACCTGGATCCGCCCCAAGCCGTTCGCGGCCTCCGTGAGTTGGAAGGCTTCTTCGATCGCCTCGCCGACCTGACCCCGCGCGAGCCCATCGGGCGCCCCACCCATAATCCTTTCAGTTCCACGAGCGCCGGACCGGCGGGTTCCACTCCCCGTTTAACCCTCACTTTCGCGCCCGATGGAGCGCGCGGTGTCGCCGCCTATGTCGACGGTCAAAAAGCGGCCACAGCTTAACGCCGACGACCTCGGTCGTCTCCGCTGGGGACTCGGTGCGGTTCTCGCCCTGTTGTCCGTGATCACGGTTTTCTTCATGGAAATCGATGCTTGGCTGCTCATGCCTGTGGTCACCGTCGCCGCCTTCGCTGCCCTCGCGAGACCGACTTGGCCGGCGCGAGTCCCCGGCTTAGTTCATCGCCTCGCCTTCCCTTTCATCGCCCTCGCGTTTGTCTACGATATTACGTCTTCGGGTGAGCCGCTCCCGGCCCTCATCCGGCTCGGCCTACTCCTCATCTTCTACCGGCTCATCACCTATCGGCAGCGGCGCGACGATCTCCAACTCGTTATCCTCGGTCTCTTTTTGATCATCGTCGCCGGCGTGATCACCGTCTCACTTTCCTTCGCCGTGCAGCTGCTCGCCTTCACCAGCTGCGCGCTCGTGATGCTACTCGCCGTGACGCTCGAGCACGCTGATGGCACCGCGCCGAAACCACCCGCTCCCGGCGTGATCCCGAGCTGGGCCAAGGGCACGTGGCGCGCCCATTTTCGTCGACTCCGCGCCGCCACCGACTGGCGGCTGGCCGTCCTCGCTGCCGGCGGCTTCGGCGCGATGGTCATGCTCTCCGGTCTCTTGTTCCTCGCGATCCCCCGCTTCGATATCCAAAACAGCCTCTTCATCGATCGACTGATCAATCGCGTCACCCGTTCCGGCTTTTCCGAGACCATCAAATTCGGCGAGGTCACGTCCATCATCAACGACGACTCCCTTGCGATCTCCATCGATGTTTCGGACCCCAATGCCATGCCACGCTTTCCCTATTGGCGCATGGTCGTGCTCGATGAATACACCGGCGAGGGGTTCAAGATATCCTCGGGCTTCCGGCGCCAGCTCAACAGCTACCGCACTCCTCGCGGCCGGGTAAATGGCACCGAATCCTTCCGCCGTGACGAACCGCTCTGGACGTTCTTTGTGGAGCCCGGCATCAGCCGCTACCTCCCTTTGCTCGGCAACTTTTACGAGATGTCGTTCACCGAACCCCAGACGTTTGCCATCAGTGATCGCCTCCGGGTCGTGGCCCTGCAACGCGACCCGCCCAAGATGTTCGCCTACCGCACTTGGATCATGGACACGAGCGGCACCATGAAGGACGCGACGTATGCTCTCGCCCGCCGCGACGGCAAACCCGCCGGCGAAGCCTTTCTCGATTTGCCGGAGGGCATTGCCGATAATCCGCGGGTGCAGCGCGTCCTCAACGAATCCGGTGGTTCCGGCGCCGCCAATGCGACCGCGTTCGCCACCAACGTCGTCAATTGGCTCACCCGGGAACACCCCTACAGTTTGGACAGCTCCGTGCCTTCCGGCTCCGGCGATACGCTCGTCCGCTGGTTGGATTCCGAGACCCCCGGACATTGCGAATTCTTCGCGGGATCCTTCGTGCTGCTCGCCCGCGCCGCCGGCTATCCCGCCCGTCTGGTCACGGGGTTTCGCGGCGGTTCCTGGAATGACTTCAGTGGGAGCTTTGCCGTGCGCAATTCCAATGCCCACGCTTGGTGCGAGATTTTTGACGACGCATCCGCATCATGGCTACGCGTCGATCCTACCCCGGGTAACCAAGCCCTCGCTGACTCCACCGCCGACGCGTCCACCGCATCCGCCTTCGCCGGCTCGCGGGACAACAGCTGGCAAGCCCGCGTCGATAGCCTGCGCGTCTTCTGGTATCGCCGTATCGTCAATTTCGATATCAACACCCAGGAGCGGATGATTTCCACCACCAAGGATTTCTTCCGCCACACCAGCAAAGCGGCCATCAAATGGGCCGACACCCGTGCCAAGGCGTTCCGCGAATGGGCGCAACAGCCTTGGAATGGGTCTCGCTTCCGCGATATCGTCCTCGGCGCGATCGGTATCACTGCTCTCATTTGGTGGGGGCGAAAAAATGGTCGCAAGTGGTGGCGCACCCTTCGCCGCTCCACCGGTCACGCGGACCACCACCCAATTCGACGCGAGGCCGGTCGTTGGCTCAAACGCGGTGGCAAGAAACCTAATTTCGACTGGCCCGTTGCAATCGAAGCCAATCTCCTCCGCCTCCGTTTCGGCGATCCCAATTCTTGGCCTGATCCTCTCGTTATCTTTCGTGCTGCGAAAATGGCCCTGAGATCGAAAACTAGATCCTAGTCAGCACCGGTCTGCACCTCCGCTCACCCCGAACCGCACGCTCACCAAACCACCGGTTGCTTGACGGCAGCTCGACCCGCCCCTTGCTTCCGGGATCGATGGGGTCTTGCGGGAGGGGATGGATTAAGCCTAAACGAGCCCAGATCCCTGGCCTTAGCTCCGAGGGATCCTCCGAATGGCCAATGAACCGACGGCCCGTGATTCTTGAGATCATTCGCCCCCGACTACTTCCCCCCTGCGGATTTTTTCTGCCGAAAGGTCAGTCTTGGTGGCATCAGCCGCAAGAATCCGTATGCTTAACGAGAATTCGAGAAAAATACCATGAAAACTCGTCAACTTATCCTCACCCTTTTGCTCGGTAGCGCGGTTGGAATTTGGCCCGGTATCGCCGCTTCCGCTCCCGGCGGATCCACCAACACCCGAAATTTCAAAGTCACCGAGGATCCGGTGTTCCCTTCGGCCCTTCGCCTGGAGGGGATTCTCGAGGGATCGGTCACGGTGTTGCTTGTCATCGACAAAGCGGGAAATCTGCAGGACCACCTCGTGCTCGATGCCAGTCATCGACTCTTCGGCAAAGCCGTCACTGACGTTCTCCCCTCTTGGGAATATTTCCCGATCAAAGAGAATGCCCAACCCGTCAACGCCGCGCGTCGCCTCACCGTAGATTTTCGGGGTGGGCGTGCGGTGATCAGTCTCCTCCCCCACCTGGCCGTCGAAGGCATTGTCCCCGGCGTGGCTCGCTTCAACGAACGTCGCCGCGCCTACGCCGTCGCATCGCTGAGTGACTTGGACCAAGTCCCGACTCCGATAAAGACCGTCGAACCCTACCTCGTCCGCCCGGCGGGCAAGAGTCACCACGGTCGCACGGTCACGTTCCACTTTTTCATCGATGAAACCGGCCGCGTGCGCATCCCCACCGCCGACCACGAAGCCATGGCAAACGACGACGAAAATCTCCTCGAAGCCGTGCATAACGCCCTCATTCAATGGCAGTTCACCCCGCCGACCATTCGAGGCCAACCGGTCGTCACGCGGGCCACGCAACCGTTTCATATTTTCAAGAACCCCGCCGACGCCTAGCGGCGGTCCCATTCAGGGGCGTTTCGGGGCGTCGCCCCTCAGCGTAAACCTCCGCTCAAATCAACCGATCCATCGCGCCCGCCAGCGCCACATCCTTGGCGGTAATTTGGTTTCCGGCATCGTGCGTGCTCAGCCGCACGCTCACTCGATTGTAAACATTGGTCCATTCGGGGTGATGATTCGCTGCTTCCGCCTCGAATCCCACCCGCACCATAAACGTAATTGCCGCCCGAAAATCGGTAAACTCGAAGGTCTTGTTCAGCGCCTTTTCGTCTCTCGACCAGCCGGACAACTCCTCTAGTGCTTCATCGATCGCGGCATCACTCAGTGGTTCAGTTGACATGGCACAACGCTACCACCCCCGGCAGAAAGGTCAACCCACCGGAAAACCGTCTTCCCTTGCGCCTTGTCAAAGTGAGACAGGCCTCCCTAACGTCCTCGCTTTCCTGCATGGCTGACCACGAATTCGCGAAAATCCCTCAACACGTCGCCATCATTATGGACGGCAATGGCCGCTGGGCCAAACAACGCGGACTCCCCCGCATTGAAGGTCATCGACGTGGGGTCGAAACGGTCCGCGACACCATCGAAACGGCCAAAGAGCTCGGAGTTCGCTATCTCACCCTCTATGCATTTTCCGTGGAAAACTGGCGACGCCCTCAGGACGAAGTCGGTGCCCTCATGGGTCTGCTTGAGTTTTTCCTCAAGCGCGAGACCTCCACGCTGATCAGGAACGAAGTGCAATTGCGCGCCATCGGCCGCACCGCCTCCCTGCCTCCCGTGGTCCGTAAAGAGCTCGAACGCACCATCGCCGCCACCGCTCATTTCACCAAACACACTTTAATTTTGGCCCTCAACTATGGATCTCGCACCGAAGTTCTAGATGCCGCGAAAGCGTATGCTGCCTCCGTGGCCTCCGGTGAAACGTCCGCGAGTGACGAATCATGGGGGAGCTTCTCCCGCCATCTTTATACGAGAGACCTGCCCGACCCCGATCTCATCATCCGCACCTCCGGTGAGACTCGCGTGAGCAATTTCCTCCTCATGCAAGCCGCTTACGCTGAGTTTGTTTTCCTACCCATTTTCTGGCCCGATTTCACCAAATCTCACTTCCAAGCCGCCGTCGACGACTACGCCAAACGTGAACGTCGCTTCGGTCGCACCAGTGATCAACTCATTCGCCCTTCTCGTTAGTTACCCCCTCTCCCTCCCTCCTATCGTGGGCTCCCGTATTTTCAGCACCCTTTTTCTTTGGTCGATCGTCGTCGGCTGCGTCGTCTTTTTCGGCTCCACCGGCGCGATTTGGCTCCTAGCGCTCATCGCCGCGCTCACGTTACGGGAGTTCTTCGCCTTGATTCGCTCTCTCGGCATCGAGCCCTTCGATCGTGTCGGTATGGCTCTTGCGCTTCTCATCTGCCTAAGTCCGCTGTATCTGGAGCCGCTAGGAGTGAATTCCGCCGCCCCTCTAGCGCTCGCCGCCATCGTTTTTGCCATCCGTATCCTCGGAGAGCGCCGGGCTCAAGGCCGACTCGACACCCTCGCTTGGACGCTCTTTGGCGTCGTTTATATCCCGTTCATGTTGTCGTTTTTAGCCCGCACCGTGACGATCGCCACCCCGTCTCCGCAGACGGGCCTCATCCTCGGCGTCTGGATTATCGCCGTTTCCAAATTTTGCGACGTCGGTGCCCTCCTCACCGGCCTCGCCATAGGTCGCCACAAAATGGCGCCGGTCATTAGCCCCAAGAAAACCTGGGAAGGTGCCGTTGGCGGCATTACCACCTCCATGGGCGTCGGTGCCGGTATCGCCTTCGGCTTCACTGATCAATTACCCGCCAACTTCACTCCGCTGCTGGCAGCGATCCTCGCTCTTCCGATCGCCGCGCTCGCCATCGTTTCCGATTTGGTGGAATCCATCATCAAACGCCACGCCAACGCGAAGGACGCCGGCGCCACCATTCCCGGTATTGGCGGCGTTTTCGATCTATCTGACAGCCTGATCCTAACGGCTCCGGTCGGCTACCTCGTCTTCAGTTTACTGTGAGCAAACCAGCCCCCACCTACCCGCGGCGCGTCGTGCTGCTCGGGGCCACCGGCTCCGTCGGCGAAAGTGCGCTGCGCGTCATTGCCGCCCATCCCGAGCATCTGCAACTGGTGGGCATTGCCGCCCGTTCCAGTCACACCGAACTCGCCAAGATCGCCCGCCGGCATCCGGCGGTGCGCCACGTCGCACTTCACGACGATTCAGCCTACTCCGCCGCCAAATCCAGCTCCGCATTCCCCTCCCACGTGCAACTTCACGCCGGCATGGAAGGACTCAACACACTCGCCACCTTGCCCGAGGCCGATGTCGTCCTCGTCGCCGTTGTCGGCGTCACCGGACTGGCACCCGCTCTGGCAGCCATCGCCGCCGGCAAGGACCTCGCCCTCGCGTCGAAAGAGATTCTCGTCATGGCCGGAAAGTTCGTCATGGCCGCCGCGGCCCAACACCACATCACCCTGCGCCCCGTCGATAGCGAGCACAACGCCGTCGCCCAGTGCATCGCCGACAACCCCACCAAGGAAATCGCCCGCGTCATTCTCACCGCTTCCGGCGGTGCCTTCCGCGACCGCCAACTCCACGAGCTTACCCGTGTGCGCCCCGCCGATGCCCTCAAACATCCCAATTGGGACATGGGGCCCAAGATCACCGTAGATTCCGCCACCCTCGCCAACAAAGGGCTGGAACTCATCGAGGCCCGCTGGCTTTTCGACCTGCGTCCCGAGCAATGCCAAGCGGTCCTGCACCCGCAAAGTCTGGTCCACTGCCTCGTCGAATTCACCGACGGTGCCTTACTTACCCACCTCTGCCCGCCCTCAATGACGTTCCCGATCCAGCACGCGCTGCTGCATCCTTTGCGTCTGCCTGGCATAGAACCTGGACTCGATCCCCACTCCCCGTTCTCCCTCGACTTTCGCCCCATCGATCAAGCCCGATTCCCCATGCTGCGTCTCGCGTTTGAATCGATGCACACGGGCGGCACCGCCCCCGCCGTTTACAACGCGGCCAACGAAATCGCGGTCGCCGCGTTTCTCGCTGAACAGATTCCCTTCCTTGCGATCCCAACCATCGTGGAAGAGACTCTCGCCGCGCTCGATCACTGCGATCCCGTTGACCTCGCGACCGTGCTCAGCTTCGACTCGGAGGCTCGACGTCTCGCCACCACTTTTCTCGCTTCTCAAGCCCTTTCCTGACCTATGCCCACGGATCTCATCAACGCCCTTTTCACCAACATCTGGGCGGTATTTCTCATTATCCTGTTTTTCGGTGGATCGATTTTTGTTCACGAACTCGGCCACTTTCTCGCTGCCCGCAAACGAGGCGTCCACGTCTCGCGCTTTTCCATCGGCTTTGGCCCCAAGATGTTTTCGTGGGAGGGCAAAGATGGCGTCGAATATCGCATCTCATGGCTCCCGCTAGGCGGCTATGTCGCTCTCCCCCAGCTCGCGGATATGCCTGCGGTGGAGGGAGAAAAGAATCCTAAAACTCAGGATTTACCTCCCGTCAGCTACAGCACTCGCATGCTTGTTTTCGTCGCCGGTGCGACCTTTAATATGATCTTCGCTTTCCTGCTCGCCACCGTCATCTGGCTCGTGGGCCAACCGACGACGAGCGATCAAGCCACCACTCAAATCGGCTACGTCGTCGACGAAATCGAGATCTCCGATGGCCAGACCATTCCCAGCCCCGCCCGCCAAGCCGATCTCCGCATCGGCGATACCATCCGAGCCATCGATGGTTACGAGGTCGAGAACTGGCAAGAATTCCTTCAAACCCTCGTGACCAGCGCAGGTCGCACCGAAAAGGGCCGCCGCTACAACGTATTTTCGATCGAACGCGATGGCGTCGTCAACGATGTCACGGTCTACCCCCGCCTCGCCGGTGATGAAGAGATCCGTAAGGTGGGCATCATCGCCGCCTACGAACTGCTGGTCCACGTCGTCGCCCCCGGTTCCGCCGGAGAGAAATTCGGCATCCTTCCCGGCGACCGATTCCTGTCCCTCGACGATACTAGAATCCTAAATATTCAGACCTATGCCGACCATCTCATGGCGCATCGGGACCGTGAAATTTCCGTGCACCTGGAACGTGAGGGGCAACCCTTCACCCTCACCATCCCTGCTCGACCCGAAGTTGAGCAGCCCGCCGACCTCGGCCTGCAACTCACCACCGACTCAAAACTCGTTTATCCCACGCCCTTCGAGCAATTCAGTAGTCACATCCACATGACGTTCCGCACCTTGGGTAGTCTGATCAATCCGCAGTCGGATATTGGCATCTCCAAGCTCAGTGGTCCCGTCGGCATCATCCGCGTCTTCCATATGGCCGCTCAAGCCGATATCCGAATCGTACTTTGGTTCACCATTCTGGTGAATATCAACCTCGCGATCTTTAATCTCCTACCAATTCCCGTGCTCGACGGTGGTCACATGCTCTTCGCTACCATCGGCAAACTGCGCGGCCGCGCCCTTCCGCCCAACTTCATTATGACCACGCAGAGCGTTTTTATGATGCTACTCCTGTCGATGATCCTCTACGTGAGCTTCTTTGATGTGCGCCGTATCATTCGCGACGTGACCCCGGACGCGACCGAAGAATCCGCGAGCGAATAAAACGCTCTGCTCATCTCTCACCTCCTATCGTGTTATTTCCCATGAGTTATTGTGCTTCTCGATTTCGCTCGGTTCGACGTCTCTCCTCCGAAGTAATGGTCGGGCGGGTTGGCGTAGGTGCCCACCACCCGCTGCGCGTGCAATCGATGACCACGTCGATCACTCACGATATCGCGGCAACCGTTCGCCAATCAATCGCCCTCGCCGAAGCGGGCTGCGAAATCGTCCGAATCACCGCCCCCAACGTTTCCGCCGCCAGATGCCTCAAGTCGATTCGCGCCGAACTCAATGCGGCCGGATATTCCGACATCCCCCTTGTCGCCGATATCCATTTCCTCCCCTCCGCCGCCATGGAGGCGGTCGAACACGTGGAGAAAGTCCGGGTAAACCCCGGCAACTACGCCGATAAAAAGAAATTCGCCGTGCGAGAGTATTCCGACTCGGCCTACGACGAAGAAATTGACCGACTCCACCAGTCCTTTTCCCCGCTCGTCAAGCGCTGCAAAGCACTCGGACGATCCATGCGCATCGGCACGAATCACGGCTCGTTATCCGATCGCATCATGAATCGCTACGGCGATAGCCCCCTCGGCATGGTCGAGAGTGCCCTCGAGTTTCTCCGCATCGCCGAGAGTCATGACTACCGGGCGATCATCCTCTCGATGAAGGCGTCCAACCCCAAGGTCATGATCGAAGCCTACCGCATGCTCGTTCAACGTATGGCCGAGGAGTCGATGCACTACCCTCTGCACCTCGGGGTGACCGAAGCGGGCGACGGCGAAGACGGCCGCATCAAGAGCGCCATCGGGATCGGCAGCCTGCTGATGGACGGTCTCGGCGACACCATTCGCGTTTCCCTCACCGAGGATGCCGTTTACGAAATTCCCGTCGCGCAAGCCATCGCCCGCAAAGCCATGAGTGCGTGGCAATCCGAGACGGTCCCGGCTGATCAATTTCCGCTCGATCCACCGGATGCCATCGATCCGTTTCACTTCAATCGTCGCAAAATCGCCTCCTTCAACCTGGGCGGCGAATCCAGCCTGGGCTCGAGTCAACCACCTCGCGTAATCACCCGCGCACCCTCCGTCGCCGAGCTGGTCAATTTCGATCGATCGCTCGATAATCCGACCCTCAAGGAAAACCCGCCGGAGGGCATCGTGGTTTCAATCAACTCATCCCTCGAGCTTCGGAATCTAGAGAAATTGATCCCGCTCCGTCACTCCCAGTTTCTCATTCTGGAGCTGGATCCGGCTATCGTCGCCGCTGAGGTGGAACCCATTCTCAGCCAATCGGTCCAGCCCCTCGTGCTGCTGCGGCATTTCACGGCCGATTCCGGCCCCGCACTCGCAGCGTGGCTAACGCTCTGCCGCGCCCACCCCGCGCACACGTTGGGCCTCGCCGTCACGGGAGAAGACTTTACTTTGCTCGCTCCCATCGTTTCCGCGGCGAAGACCGCAAGAATCATCGCCACCATTCCCGCCCAAACGGCCCATCCAGCGGCGTCCGAACACATCATCGGCGCCTACCGCCGACTCGCCGATGCGTTGAATCACAGCGATGCCTCTCTCCCTCTTTGGATTCGAAACACCGCTCACTCCGCTTGGCCGGGTGACAAAAGTTTCCTCACTCGCCTACTCGATGCTTCGATCCTTTCGGGAACTCTCCTTTGCGATGGTTTGGGCGATTTGATCAGCCTGGAGACCGAGACCGACGCCCCCCGCGCGGTCAAACTCGCCTACAACGTCCTGCAAGGCGCCGGCGCTCGTATCACCAAGACCGAATTCGTCGCCTGCCCCTCCTGCGGTCGCACCTTGTTTGACCTTCAAACCACGACTCAACGCATCCGCGCCAAGACCGGTCACCTCAAAGGGGTTAAAATCGCCATCATGGGTTGTATCGTCAATGGCCCGGGCGAGATGGCCGATGCCGACTTCGGCTACGTCGGCGGTGCCCCCGCGAAGATCAATCTCTATGTCGGAAAGACCTGCGTCGAATACAACATCCCCCAAAAAGACGCCGATGAAAAATTAATTGGTTTGATCCGCAAACACGGAAAATGGATCGAACCCGACGCCGAAAACAGCGCCTAAACCCGGAATGTCACCTCCTCGTAACAATATTCACACTACCAGTTAAGTGCGTCCTTTGTTCCCCTCACCTAGGTACCACCTCTGATTCGTATTTAAGAAGTCCTTACCACGGATTACTCGATTTCCCATCGCTCCCGATTAGCGTTTGGCAATAGAAAAAAATCAAAAAGTTATCCTCACCTGCGATGTGAATAACTTGTTGGGAAGTTCGCCTTGAAACCCCAATTCACCTCCCCGTTTATAGCGGTCCTCCACTGAGTCATTCATGTGAACCCAGTCCCGCTCTTTCCCACGTCCCCACCGCTATCGTCCCCTCCTGTTACCCGTAATTCGTGACTAAACGTTGGTTATCAGGATCTTATAATCATTAAAACAATTCATATCTGACCTGATATTCACTCTCCCTTTCTTTGTTTGATGATTTTTTCCGGCCGATACCGTTGTTTCAGACGTGCTAAAGCAGCGTTATCTAACGCATTGTGAATAAAACCAACTAGCCGCCCGAACTTAATGCCCACCGTCTCTTCGTCATCAACCCTTTGGCAAACCGTCAAACAGGACTTCAAGTCACTGTTTCCCGAAGACGTTTTCCAACTCTGGTTCGAGCCCATTGTGTGCCTCGAATCGAGTGACGATAGCTTGACCCTCGGAGTCACCAATGACTTCGCCGCAATTTGGATCAACGACAACTACCTCGACCTCATCGTACAACGCCTCCGACTCGCGGCCGGCCGTGATGTCGCCGTGAAATTAAAGAAGGCCAGTAATAGTCGCGCGAATCCGCCCGCTTCCCTCCTCACCGCTCCGACGATTGCCACCCCAGATCGTCCTACCCCTCGGCGCATCAACAACCGTTCCGTCGAGGCTCGGGTCGCTTACACTGGCCACCTCAACCCCCGTAACACTTTCGATACGTATGTGGTGGGCAGTAACAATCAGATGGCCCAAGCCGCGGCCTTAGCGGTTTCTCAATCTCCCGCCCAAGCCTACAACCCCCTTTTCCTCTACGGCGAAACCGGTCTCGGTAAGACCCACCTGATGCATGCCATTGGGCACGCCATCCTGCGCCAACGCCCCGATGCCCGCGTGACCTACCTCTCGACCGAGAAGTTCACCAACGAGTTCATCCAAGGCCTGCAGGAAAACGCACTCGTCAAATTCCGGCAGCGCTACCGCAACGTCGATGTGCTCCTACTCGATGACGTGCAATTCCTTGGTGGCAAAGAGCGTATTCAGGAAGAATTCTTCCACACCTTCAATGACTTGTTCGAATCTGGTAAGCAAATCGTGCTCTCCAGCGATCGCCGCGCTTCGGAAATCTCCAAACTCGAAGCCCGTCTCGTTTCACGCTTCGAATGGGGACTCCCTGCCGACATCCAAGCGCCCGACCTCGAAACCCGGGTCGCCATCCTTCGCACCAAGGCCGCATCCCTCAAACTCGATGTCCCCCCCGAGGTCATTGATTTCATCGCCCAAAACGTCTCGAAAAACATCCGGCGGCTCGAGGGGGCGTTGATCAAGGTGGCCAGTTATTCGTCTCTCACCGGCAATACGCTGGACCTCGCCATCACCGAGAAGCTGCTGCAAGACGTGCTCATGGAGCAGGCCCAGAACATGCTCACGATGGATACGATTCAAAAAAAGGTCGCCGACCACTATCAGATTCTCCATAGCGACATGCGGAGTAAACGGCGCCCCAACAACGTCGCCATTCCCCGTCAAATCGCGATGTATCTGTCCCGCAATATGACCAAGCATTCTCTGCAAGAGATCGGTAACGCGTTTGGCGGCCGAGATCACGGCACCGTCATCCACGCCTGCAAAGCCGTCGATAACATGATGGATCAAGATCAGTCATCCCGCAGCAGCATCGAGTTCCTGCGCAACCAGCTCTCACGCTAATTTCGAGCTTCCAGCGGCCCCCATTAGCGTTACAGCTTGGATCAGTTCTCTGCGTGCCACCACGTGGAGCCGGTGATTCCGAATTCTAAATTTTAAAATTTCTCCCATGGCCCTCTCTCCCGAACAAACTCAAGCCGTCGCCCAATGGATCCGCGATGGCGCCTCCCTTTCTGAAGTCCAAAAGCGGTTAACCGAGCAGTTCAAACTCTCCCTGACTTACATGGACGTGCGCTTTCTCGTCGATGACCTCGATCTCACTCTGATCGACCCGATTCCCAAGGCCGACGCCGCCGACGTGACCAAAGAGCGCGCCTCGTCTAATTCCGTAGCATCTGCGCCAAATCCCCCCGACGACGAAGTTTCCCCTCAGGAACTCCCTCCCGTGATCGGATCCGTGGATCTCGACGTCGATAACGTGACCCTCACCCCCGGCGCGCTCGCCAGCGGCACCGTGACCTTTAGTGACGGCGTCACTGGTAAATGGATCGTCGATAATCAAGGCCGTCCCGGCTTCACGGAAGTCAGCCAAGAAGGCTACCAACCCGCTCCCGAAGACGCCCAAGAATTCATGCGACAACTCGGTGTCGCCCTCCGCGCCAAGGGTATGGGCTGAGCCTGGCCCGGCCATAAGCGGACCGCCCCCGCCTTCGGACTTGCCCGAAAACGTGACCGGGGCCAATATTTTGCAGCCGTATCACGGTTGATCACTTTCGTCTTCGTAAGATTTCGGCGACATCCGGTGTCTATAGCGAAGACGTCGAGTTTCCTTCCCTTAACCGTTCTTACTTATGGCTCAGTATACCCTCACCGTTAACGGCCAAGCTCGCTCGGTTGAAGCCGATCCCACCATGCCCTTACTCTGGGTCTTGCGTGATCTCCTCGAACTCACCGGCACCAAATACAGCTGCGGCATCGGCCAATGTGGCACGTGCACCGTCCATCTCAACGGCAGCCCCATCCGATCCTGCTCGTTCCCGGTCTCCGCCGCTGCCGGACAGCCAATCACCACGATAGAAGGCCTGTCCGCTCACGGCGACCACCCCGTGCAAGCCGCGTGGCAGGAGGGGGACGTTCCTCAATGCGGTTACTGTCAAGCCGGACAGATTATGTCCGCCACCGCCCTGCTGGCGACCACCCCCCATCCCACCGACGACGAGATCGATGCCGGCATGTCCGGTAACATTTGCCGCTGCGGCACCTACCAACGCATCAAGGCCGCCATCCACCTGGCCGCCGCCAAAGGAGGTGCGAAATGAGCCCCGCCACCACCACCTTGGATCGCCGCTCATTCCTTAAACTGTCGACGGCGGTCGGCGGCGGCCTGCTCATCGGTTTCCGCTGGGGCCAAGCCGCGCCCCCCTCGAACGCGGCGGCGTTCCAACCCAACGCATTTCTGAGCATCGCCCCATCAGGCAAAGTCACCTTGCTCAATCAGAACCCGGAAATCGGCCAGGGGATCAAGACCGCTTTCCCCATGATCATCGGCGAAGAGCTCGATGTCGCGTGGAAGGACGTAATCATCGAGCAAGCCCCGCTCGATACCGACCAATACGAACGTCAAGTTGCCGGCGGTAGCGGCGCTATTCGTTCCACCTACCCGACCTTGCGCGAAGCTGGAGCGTCCGCTCGGGCTCTGCTGGTCACGGCCGCCGCAAAAAAATGGGGCGTCAAAGCCGCCGATTGCACCACCGCTAACAGCACGGTCACCCATACTCCGACCGGAAAGACCTTGACCTACGGTGAACTCGCCACCGCCGCGGCCAAACTGCCGCTACCCGATTCGGTGCGACTCAAAGACTCCTCCCAATTCACTCTGCTAGGCACCCGCGTTCGCGGGACCGACGTCCCCAAGATCGTTACCGGCCAACAACGCTACGGCATCGACACGAAGATGCCCGGGATGCTCTACGGTGCGATTACTAATCCCCCTGAGCACGGTCAGAAACTCGGCAAAGTAAACGACTCCGCTGCCCTCCGGGTGCCGGGTGTAGTCAAAATCGTATCTTGGCCGGACAAGGTTGCCGTTTTAGCGACCAACACCTACGCCGCGTTCCAAGGTCAGGCAGCCCTGCAGATTGAATGGAAATCCCCCCGGATCAGGGAAAGTTCGGCCCGACTTTCCGCGGCCTTTGCCGACGCCATCAAAAACGGAGCCGGCGATACGAAACGCAAAGTAGGTAACGTCGAGCGAGCGCTGCAAAATGCCGAACGCGTGATCGAGGCCACCTACGAAGTACCGTTTCTCCCCCACGCTCCCATGGAGCCGATCAACATGTATGCCGACGTGAAGGCGGATTCCGCTTACTTGCTCGGACCCATGCAAACACCCGCCAACGCTCGGCGCGATGCGGCCCGCATCCTCGGTCTACCCGAAGACAAAATCACCACGGAAATGACCCGTATCGGTGGCGGCTTCGGTCGCCGTCTCAAAACCGACTTTGTGGAAGACGCGGTGCACGCGTCCAAGTTGGCCGGAGCCCCCGTTAACATCGTCTGGAAACGGGAAGAGGACATGATTAACGGCGGCTTTCGCCCCGCTGGCCTCTACCATTATCGGGCCGGCATCGACGCCAAAGGCCAGTTAACCGCCTGGCATTTACAATCGGCCAGTGTCACCTCTCGCGGTGCCGTCGTGCCGAATAATTTTCCCAATGGGGCGGTGCCGAATTTCCAAGTCGATATCCACCACGTCCGCACCGACGTGAGCACCGGTGCTTGGCGATCCCCTAACCACAACGTCTGCGCCTACCTCGACCAGTCCTTCCTCGAAGAAGTCGGTCACGCCCTCGGCAAGGAACCACTGGCCTTTCGGTTAGAGCTCCTGCGCCAAGCGGAGACTGCTCCCTTCGGCAAAGTGGACTATGCGCCCGCTCGAATGCGCGGAGTGCTGGAAGCTGCCGCGAAAATGGCCAACTGGGGCCAGCCTCCCGCCGGCCGATTCCAAGGAATCTCCTCCCATTTCTCGCATCACTCCTACGTGGCCCAAGTCGCGGAGGTTTCCGTGACCGACGGCCGCATCAAGGTGCACAAGGTTTACTGTGCGGTGGACTGCGGCCAAGTGATCAACCTCAGTAGTGCGGAGAATCAATGTGAAGGTGGGGTGGTCGACGGAATCGGCTGCGCTTGGTTTGGCGACATGCCCATCGTCGATGGCGCTTCCGCCCACACCAACTTCAACTCCTACCGGTTAATCCGCATGAACGAAGCGCCCGAGGTGGAGACGCAATTTCTCGACACCGGCTACCCGCCCACCGGCCTCGGAGAGCCCGCTCTCCCGCCCGCGTCCGCCGCCGCCGCCAACGCGATCTTTGCCGCTACCGGTGTCCGCATTCGTAACCTCCCCTTCGTCCATACCGACCTAAAAACATAAGCCAAACGACGGCCGTTCGGCCGCTACCGGGCCGCCCCCCCAACCACGCCCGTTTCAACTCTCCAGGTGGGTCGGGCTTTACGCCCGACATCCGATCACGCCCCCGCCCCCCTCGCTCCGCCCCCGATCACTCGAGCGAAACCAAATTCGCAAACAGCCGATACGCGCCCGGCACCCCCGCCGGAAACTCGCGAAAAAACGACAACCCTGTGTAGACGAAATAACCGTCCCCGTGCTTCGCCACCAAGAGACTCCCCTTGCTTTGGCGTTCACCCGGATCCGCCATACCTAACAAGGGCGTGTAAGCATCGTCCCACTGATTCGGGAAATACAACCCCCGCTCCTGCACCCAGTCATCGAAATCAGCCAAGGTGATTTTATTCGGTCCCGTCATCGCCGGATGATCCTTCGCCAGCAACGTCACCGCCGCCGTCTCATCCGTTACCCGGTCACGTGAAACTGAAAACGGGTAAGGCCCCAGATCGCCTCTCGGCAGCTGAGATGTCGTGTTGTATTGCGCAATCACGTTACCGCCCGACTGCACGAAATCCCACAATGCAGCCCGCCGGGCCATCAGCTCGGGCTTCGTATTATAAGCGCGGATACCCAGCACCACCGCGTCCAATCCGGCTAAGCCGTCTGCGCTTAGATCCGCTGGAATCAAGGTCTTCACTTCATAACCCATCAACGTCAGGGCTTCCGCCGTCGAGTCGCCCGCTCCGGGCAGATAACCCACGCGTTGCCCCCGGATGTTAAGTTCAAAACTCATCGCGGTGAGCGTCGCTTTGGGCTGCAGCAATTGGACCGGGATGTGATCATAGGTCACCAGCTCAGGACTCCGGTCAAACCCACGTCCCTGCACCGTCCCCCGCACGCCGATTTTGACCGACTCGACGCGCATCGGTGCAGTCACCGCAAACTCGGCCTCCACGCGGTCACCCACCGCGGCAAGTGAGAATGGCATGCTCGCAGGCTTGGCCACCCAGCCTTCCGGCATTTCCAATTCGAGCGTTCCGTCGATTCCTGCCCGAGCCGCCGTGGCTCGCACCGAAACCGGGCGGGTTTCCCCCGGCCCAAAGCGCTCGAGTTGACCGGCGAATCCGACCGACACTGGCGGAATCACTTGCAGCGCATCACGCAGCTCTCCGCGCACCGGATCACGCGTCACGTTCACGGGTGCCACTGGCACGATCAAAGTCTGCCCATCGATCCGAAAATGATACTCCAGCGCGAAAGCTGGCTGATTTTCCGGCATGCCGATCAGAGACTTATCCGCGACCACCGCCATTCCTGCCGTGCTCGGGAGCTCCAACCAATAAGGGTGCGTCAGTGCCGTATCCGCCGGCAACGTCGGGGTCAGCTCAACCGATTCGGTTTGATTAGGCTGTAACGACTTCCCGACGATCACTTTTCCGGGAGCGGATTTAAAGTCTATGCTCACCCACGAAACCGGCAGGCCCGTTGCGCTCCGTAGCACCACTCGATGCGTAAGCTTAAGCGTCTCGCCCGGCACCACTTTTACATCTGGCACCACGGCCTCAACGTAGAGCCCCAACATCGCGGCTAAAATCTGGTCCAGCTGTGCCTGCTTCTCCGCGATGATCACATCGCTGTCTGGCAGTTTCGCCAATGAAGCCTTTACCAATAAGAGTGGCTTAACCGACGCGGCAACATCCAGCGGATCAAATGCACCGATGATCGCATCGAGCTGAGCCGCTATCGACGTCCCCCCGGCATAACTTGCCCAAGCATCGCCCACCCCATCCATTAAATCGTTCGTCGCCGGGTCCCCCACCAAATGCGAAAACTGTTCAATCGCATCACCCCGCGTGCCGACCGCGCCAAATCCCTGACTCCGATGTTGTGACCGAGAATGCGCTGCAATCTCACCAAACGACTCTCCGCGCACGGCGTTGAATCCGCCCACTTCCATCGAAACGGTGTCTTCCACCACCGTGCCGCCCCAGCTGTAGGCATTCCAGACCACGCGCTTGGGCTGCCATGGTTTCAAATGCCCTAACTCCTCGGCAAATGCCGCCGGATCTCCCGCTAGCTCAAACGCCTCTACCGCCATCACCGCGGATCCCGTGTGGTGCCCATGCGTGCCATCCCTCGTGGGCGAAAAACGCGACACGATCACATCCGGCCGAAACTGCCGGATCACCCGCACCGTATCCGCTAAAACTTCCTGCCGATCCCAAACCGTCAACGCCTCCTCGGCGCTCTTGGAGTAGCCAAAGTCGTTGGCGCGGGAGAAAAATTGGCGGCCGCCGTCAATGCGCCGTGCCGCCAAAAGTTCCTGCGTGCGAATCACCCCCAACGCATCACGCAATTCCGGACCGATCAGATTCTGCCCCCCATCTCCCCGCGTCAGCGAAAGATAACCCGTCGCGTAATGTCGCCCGTTGGCGAGATACGCGATCAACCGCGTATTCTCGTCGTCCGGATGTGCGGCCAAGTAAAGCACGCGACCGGTCTCTCGCAGCCGTTGTAATTCTTCCAAAATCCCTCCCGCGCTCGGCGGCGTGATCGCGGCGGATGCCATCGAGCCAAAAATAATCAGCGGGGTTAAAATTGGTGAGATCAGGAGGAGACGGGAGAAACGCATTATGATTTGAGTCGAGCAATGAGAGTCTGATTGAGGCGGATGTATTCGATGCTGATTTCACCCTTCATCTCGTTGGCGCCGGCCAACGACTTTTCCGCCGCCGCCATCGCCCCCGCTTTGTCACCCAAAGCTTCGAGCACCAAACCCTGACGATAAGAAATCCAGATTGCATTGGGCTGTGCCGCCGCCGCTTTCGCGATCCACTGTGCCGCCTGCTCCAAGTTCACGCCCTTCGCATACAAATACATCGCCGCCGCAAAATAGGGCTTTTTTTCCGCGTCGCTAGCCATCACCGCTTCGATCTTCGGCATCAACTCGGCCATGGTATCGGCAACGACCGAAACCGGCACCCGCACATTTGCCCAAACGATATTCAAGGTCGCGGCATCCGCGTCCACTCCATCGAGTGAGATCGTCAAAGACTCCGCCGCCGACTTGTTTTCAACCGGCATAACCACGATCCGCGCGACCTCATCCTTGGCATCGTGTTCATACGAGCCCCATTGCTCGGTGTTCGACGAAAGGATGACCTCCCAAGCCGTCTTACCCGGCACGGAAAAGAGCGCGTAAGTCCCGGCCGGAACCGCCGTGCCACCAAACTCAACTGGACCGCTAAACGAGATCGTGGTCGCGGCATTGGCCCCGGTGCGCCAAATTTCTCCCCAAGGCACTAAACCACCGAAAACCTCGCGGCCGCGCATCGCGGGACGGGCATAAACTATCTCCACTTCCGTGAGGCCAACCGTCTGCGTCACGGTCGCATTGGGGCTCGGCGCGGGGAATTTTAGTCCAGCCTGAGCGGAGGAAATAGTCGGGAGCAACGCCGCCAACACCACCGTCAGCGAAATCGATTTAAGCAGGGATTTTGTTTTCATAAATAGGGTAAGCTTTAAGAGCAGTCCGCCGGCATCTAGTTCCGACGAACTTAAACGCGGACTCAATCCTCCGAAAGCATCGAATGCAACTAGGGTTCATCGATAATCGCCACCCCTAGTTTTTCCGCTATCCCAGCAGCGGATTCCGCCAATCCAATCCTCGGAATTTCGAAAAATTTCCATCATTACTGCACAGCGTTGCCCGACTGGAAATCGCATAAGCGGCCAACGAGGCATCTGAAATCAACGGACCCGATCCACCCGCTTGGTGGGTCATTTCCATCACCCTCGCAAAATGATCAGGGGCCGGTGGCAGCACTCTCGAATGCGGTAACTCCAGCCACTGTGAAACCACGGTTCGCGCCACGGCCAAACTCACCGCCGCAACGCCCAACCGACGATTGGTCGCGATTCTAATAAAACCCAATGTTACCTCATGAGGTAACCCGATCAGTTCTTCACCGTTGACCACTTCACTCCACCAATCCCTCGCCTTCGCGTGCAGCGGAGTATGGGGATTGTAGGCGTAGAGCAGCAAATTCAGGTCGGGTAGAATCACGACGAAAGTTCCCGTAAAGTGGCCTCGTCATCCCATTCGTTCGCCACCCGGTTGAAATTAGCGGCCGATAAATCCGATGGAAATGGGTGCTTAAATAGCGGCTCGATTTTTAGCCCCCCCCCCGCACCTTGCTTGCGCCCCAACGACTGTCGGACCGACTCGTTCAGCACGACCTTAAATGAACGACCACTTCGACGTGTTTCCTCTTTCAGCAATGCCTCCGTGTCGGGATCTAGCGTGACGGTCGTGCGCATCGTGCAGTCATTCACTGCACCTATTTTTGCTGTCAAGACAGCATACTTATCAACTTTTCTTCATCAATGACTTGCACCCCAAGTTTTTCCGCTTTCGCCAACTTCGAACCCGCTTCAGTCCCCGCCACGACATAGGAGGTTTTCTTACTCACGCTGCCGCTGACTTTCCCTCCCTGCGCTTCAATCATGTCCGCCGCTTCATTCCGAGTCAGGGTCGGTAAGGTCCCGGTCAGCACAAAAGTCTGCCCAGCGAACTTAGTGCCCCCGCCTGCCAAGTTTGGAACTTCGGGTTTAACCCCCAATCTAATTAGGTCGTCGAGCACTGCCCGGTTGGCCACCACCGCGAAATAACCTGTGATCGCTTCCGCCATCGTTGCACCAATTCCGCTGATCACCGTCTCCTTGTCGCGGATGTAATTTTCCATCGTCGCATCCGCCAGCGCCTGCAAACCGCCAAACACGCGCGCAAGATCCTTGGCCGCTGCAGCACCGACATGAGTAATCCCAAGGCCATGGACGAATCGCCATAATTCCGCAGTCTTACTCGCCTCAATTCCGGCGAGGAGTTTGTCGGTTGATTTGCCTACATTTTTGCCGAGCGTGAGCAGATTTTCGCGATCCAATTGATACAAATCAGGCAAGCGCTTCACCCATCCCTTTTCGACCAACTGATCCACCATCGCTTCGCCGAGGCCTTCGATATCGAGGCAAGCTCGTGAGGCGAAATGCTGCACCCGACGCCGCAACTGCACCGGACACTCCGGATTAGGACAACGCACCGCCACCTCACCCTCCAACTGCACGGCGGGAGTTGCGCATACCGGACAAACTTCCGGAAACGCATACGGCACGCATTCGGGTCGACGTTTATCTAGATTCACCGCAATCACCGCCGGAATAATCTCCCCCGCTTTTTCCACGGACACAAAATCGCCCACGCGAATATCCTTCCGCGCAATCTCGTCGCGGTTGTGCAAGGTCGCTCGCGAGACCGTGGAGCCTGCCAATTGGACGGGCTCCAGTTCTGCCACCGGCGTCAACACCCCCGTGCGCCCCACTTGAATCGAAATCGCATTGAGCCGCGTCTCGGCCTGCTCCGCCTCAAACTTATACGCCATCGCCCAACGCGGCGCCTTGCTCGTCGCCCCCAACGTGCGTTGCAAGGCAATAGAGTCCAACTTCACCACCGCCCCATCCGTCGGATAAGGCAGATTGTGCCGCAGATCATCGAGCTCCGCAATGGCCGCCAAAACACCATCCCCCGAGTCCGCCGACCACTGGTTAGCCACCGTCGGCAGACCCCAAGCGCGCACCCAGCTGAAGAATTGTTGCTGCGTTTCCGGCAGCGCGGTGACGGGCTCGGTGAGCCCACGACCATAAAGCACGATCTCCAACTTACGCTGCGCGACCACCGCCGGATCGAGTTGTTTGATCGTGCCGGCCGCTAAATTGCGGGGATTCGCGTAGAGCGCTTCACCAGCCTCTTCGCGCTCAGCATTAATCCGCTGAAACTCCTCCGTCGTCAGAAATATTTCACCCCGGATCTCGATCACTTCCGGAATCGGTGCGCCTGCGTCCCCTCGCAACGTTTGGGGCAGCGTGCGAATCGTGCGGGCATTGGCCGTGATATCATCGCCCGCGATCCCATTGCCGCGAGTAACCGCCCGCACCATCCGGCCCTTTTCGTAAGTCACACTCACCGCGAGTCCGTCGATTTTCGGCTCGACAAAATAGGTCAGGTCCGAGCGCTCGAGCTCACGCTCCATCCGCGCCAAAAACTCCCTCATCTCGTCACCCGAATAGGTGTTGTCCAAACTCATCATGCGCTCGCGATGCACATAGGACTGAAACCCCTCACTGCGGTCGTCTCCGACCTTCTGAGTAGGCGAGGCCGCCAACGCGAAAAGAGGATATACCTCCTCCAAATCCGCCAATTCCTGCTTGAGCCGATCATAGTCCCGATCGGAAATCTCCGGCTCCGCTCGCCGGTAATACAACTCGTCATGCCGCGCCACTTCATCACGTAGCCCTAACGTTCGTTCTTCAGCCTCAGTCGGGATCATCCCCCCGATTTACGCACAAGCAAATCGCCCTTGGCAACCTGCGCTGATGCTCTTTCCCACAATTTTAGCTCCATCACCCGCCGATACAAATCCCACTTGGCATAGACGGTCACCGCAAACGCGGCCCCCGTCGCATCCGCGACCCAATCGGCAAACTCCACCGACCGGCCTGGCGTGAGACTCTGGCGGAATTCGTCACAAATCCCATAAAGCGACGCCACCAAGACGCCAACCCACCAGCGCGAAGAGGGCTGCGTGCGCGCAATCAAAGTCGCCAACAGGCCAAACACCCCAAAATGCCCGATCTTATCAATGTTGATGACATCCGGCGCCGCCACCGAACCCTGCCCCGAAGCGTGAAAAATCGTGAAAGCCAAGATGATCGGCCAGAACCAGCGTCCCCGAGATATGGATTTTTCATCCGCCATAATAAAAGCCTCCGCCCTCCTCCCCTTTGGTCGGGCCGGGGAGATTCGAACTCCCGACCTCTTGCACCCCATGCAAGCGCGCTACCAGGCTACGCTACGGCCCGAACAAAAAGGATCGTCAACAAGCCTGATCGCTTTCCCTGAAGCAAGCGGTTTTTTCTCCCCCCCTCACTAACTCACTAACGGGTGTAATTAGAAGTGATGGTATAAATGCAAATGATTGTACTGTACCCCGTGATAGAAGTATGCTGAACACTTGGGATGAATTCAAAACAAACGGTTGAACTAAGAGAACGGGACAATG
>Ga0105055_10002219_pt1 | contig 30611 bp, 27 predicted proteins | sample BON03_FD_78090 | JGI IMG/M metagenome (GOLD analysis project Ga0105055, IMG submission 78090) | Freshwater microbial communities from Lake Bonney liftoff mats and glacier meltwater in Antarctica - BON-03 | ecosystem: Environmental > Aquatic > Freshwater > Ice > Glacier meltwater | place: Lake... | reverse complement strand
CCCACCTTTCAAAGTCCGGTGAGCACCGATCCATTGCGGTCCTACGCCTCCGACAGCTATTTTGGCCTGCTCGATGACAATGAGGGCGCGTTTTTGGTGAATGGCTCCGACAGAATGGATGTAGGTATTGGCCGCTTCCCGGTGGTAACCGAAGCCCAAGCCGAGGGGGTAGTCGCTAAAATTAAACGTTACGAAGCCAACGCTGCCCACGGCGACTGGCGCAATATAATCGGCTTTTTGGGCGATGATGAGGACGGTAACCGCCACTTGCTAGACGCTGAAATCAATACCGTTCATGTCGAAAACCGCTATCCGCAAGCCATTGTGAGGAAGTATTATTTCGATGCCTACCGCCAAGAGTCGCGCCCAGGCGGAACGCGCTATCCCGAGTTGAATCGCGATGTAAATGCCCGTATCAACAAAGGGTTGCTGGTGTTAAACTACAGTGGCCACGGGGGTGTAAATGGCATGGCGGAAGAACGTATCATGACCATACCTGAGGTGCAAGCTTGGAGCAACCGGGATGCTATGATGCTACTCGTTACGGCCACCTGTGAATTTGCCCGCTTCGATGATCCTGGCTTTCAGTCGGCTGGTGAATGGGCTTTTCTCAATCCCAACGGTGGTGCCATTGCTCTGTTTACAACTACCCGCGTAACCTTCACCGACGGAAACAGCGCCCTGACTGGCAATATGTATCGCGATCAGCTATTCAACCGCAGCAGTGGCAATTATCCGCGTTTGGGCGATGTAATGCTGCTCTCGGCCAATCCCTTGATTAGTGGTGTAAATACCCGAAATTTTAGTCTATTGGGCGACCCCTCCTTGCGCTTAGCCTATCCACAAGAACAAGCCAATGTGACACAAATCAATAATGTCACCGTAAATCCGGTGCCCGACACCATACGTGCACTGGCAAAAGTGACAATCAGCGGCCGTATTACCGATCGGCAAGGCAATTTGCTCAACAACTATCAAGGCGCATTGTATCCTACCGTACTCGATAAAATTTCGAGCGTTACCACACTCGTCAACGACCCAGGTTCTTTGCCATACACTTTTCAAGAATACCGGAACATCATTTACAAAGGCGCGGCTACGGTGAAAGATGGGCTATGGAGTTTTACCTTCATCGTGCCACGTGACATTGCCTATAATTTTGGCTTGGGTCGAATTAGTTTATACGCCACCAATACCTTAGTTGACGCCGGTGGCGATTTCCGCAATGTGATTGTGGGTGGTACAGATACCAATTTTGTAATCGACGAGATAGGTCCTTCCCTCCGCCTGTACATGAACGACCGAAGTTTTGTAAACGGTGGTCTTACCAATAAAAAACCCAATTTTATCGCCGAGCTTGTAGACAGCAGCGGCATTAATACTGTGGGCAGTGGCATCGGGCGCGACATAACCCTCGTGAAAAACAATGAAATCAACCGCCCTATCATTTTAAATGAGTTTTATCAGGCCGCACTCGATGACTATACCCGGGGTGAAATCACCTATCCGTTACAAAACCTGGAAGTAGGCAATTACAACCTAAACATGAAGGTTTGGGATGTTTTCAACAATGCCAGTGATGGAAGTCTTGATTTTATTGTGGCGGATGAAGCAGGCTTGGCCATCAAAAATCTACTTAATTACCCCAATCCATTCACCACACGCACGACCTTTCATTTTGACCATAACCGACCGAATGAACAGCTTGAGGCACTGCTGCAAGTGTATACTGTAAGTGGCAAATTGGTCAAAACCCTGCGGCAAGACCTCCTAACACAGGGTTTCCATGCTGATCAACTTGTTTGGGATGGGTTAGATGATTTTGGTGACAGAATTGGCCGTGGAGTTTATATTTATCGATTAAAAGTGCAAACTTCAACCGGTGAACGTGCAATAGAAACACAAAAGCTCGTTATACTTCGCTGAATCCACAAGCTGAACCTTTATATTTGCCTCCTAATTCGAATCGCATGCGAAGTATTAAATCCCTGATCATCATCGCCCTGAGCATTCCTTGTTCGGGCGTAGTAGTATTTGGTCAGGTAAATTCAGGTAGCCTTGGTGGTGCCAATTTAAACACCATCACTACCTCCGTACCGTTTTTGATGATTTCACCCGATGCCCGTGCTGGCGCTATGGGAGATGTAGGTGTCGCCACCTCTAACGATGCCAGCTCGATGCACTGGAATGCCGCTAAAATGGCCTTTGCTAAAGATAAAGTTGGCCTAGCACTCAACTATACCCCTTGGCTACGGAACCTTGTTCCCGATATCTCACTTTCTTATTTATCGGGTTATGTTCAGATTGATGAACTACAATCTTTCGGTGCTTCCTTACGCTACTTTTCGCTGGGCGACATCACTTTTACCAACCTCAACGGTGAAAATATTGCCACTTTCCGGCCCAATGAATTTGCTGTTGACGCTGGTTACGCCCGTAAGCTGAGCGACAATTTTTCGGTAGGTATTGCCATGCGTTATATTTACAGTAATCTTGCGGCTGGCCTCGATCAAAACCAACAAACCAAACCCGGACAATCAGCAGCAGCAGATATCTCAGGTTTTTATACCACCGAAACACAGGTGCTAGACAAAAAGTCGGAACTTTCCATCGGCTTTAATATTTCCAATATTGGTGCAAAAATCGCCTATACAGAATCAGGTCAGAGCAACTTTATACCAACCAATCTTCGTTTGGGAAGTGCGCTCACCTTGGAAATTGACGACTACAATGCTATCACCGTTGCCGTAGATTTTAACAAACTTTTGGTACCCACCAATCCTATCTTCCAACGGGACGCCAACGGGCGAATCGTTTTTGACCCACAAGGAAATCCGGTAATTCAACAAGGGGAGGACCCCAACCAGAAAACAGTAGCCGAGGGTATGTTTAGCTCGTTTAGCGATGCTCCAAATGGTTTTCAAGAAGAGCTACGGGAAATCAATATATCCACAGGCGTAGAATACTGGTACAACAAGGTTTTCGCCGTTCGTGGTGGCTACTTTTATGAACACCCTACCAAAGGTGGCCGTCAGTTTTTCACCATGGGAGCCGGCTTAAAGTACAACGTTTTTAACCTGAACTTCTCCTATCTGGTGCCTACCACCAATTTACAAGGGGGTAATCCGCTCGAAAACACTTTGCGCTTCAGCTTATTATTCGATTTACAAGCTTTCAGCTCAAACGGCCGCTAACCCTTAAGCACAAACTTTAAAAAGCTGAAACCCCTTACCGGTTTTCAGCTTTTTATTTTAGAAAGGGGTTATGCTGCTTTTCATAGCCGATGGTGGTTGCCGGACCATGTCCAGAATAAACAATGGTCGCGTCTGCCAGTGTGAAAAGCTGGTTGCGTATCGATTGAATCAGCGTGGCATAATCGCCCCCTGGCAAGTCGGTACGCCCGATACTCTCCCGGAACAATACGTCTCCACCCATTAGCCAACCCCCTTCGCGGTGGTAAAAGCAGATACTCCCAGCAGAATGACCCGGTGCAAAAAGAATTTCCAAGGAATGATCCCCCACCTTTACCACATCTCCCGCTTCAAAAAAATGATTCGCTGCGGGCGAGTACACAGGTGGAAAACCAAAAGTCGGAGCATAAGCGGGTAAGCGCTCGAGATTCGATATTTCAGCACGATGCATTTGCGGCGTTAAACCCCATTGCTCAAAAACGAACGGATTACCGAGTACATGGTCGATATGGGCATGGGTTAGCCACAAAGCTTGAGGAACAAGGGCTTTTTGGTTGATATACGCCAATAACTGAGCCTGTTCAAAGCTGTCGTAACAACCTGGATCGATGATGACAGCGTTGTGACTGTCGTCATATACCAGATAGGTATTTTCGCTGAAGAGGTTAAAAGTGAATTGCTTGATGTTTAACATACTGAAATGCGACTTTGCCCGTATTTTTACTTGGCTTCTCGTGTCCACCCAAAGATAAAACATCGGGCGTTGCACAGGGTTGTATCTACCAGAATGATTGTATCGAACCAAAGTTTGCGTTTTTTCAGCTTGTTCATCTGCGGATGGCTGCTGTTGCATACAGCTGCGATGGGGCAAAATCAGGGTGCGCAGACCTTTTTTGGGAAGAATAAAATTCAATACCGCGACTTTCAATGGTCGTCGTTGAAAGGCCCGAATTTCCAAGTATTCTACCATGTTGGTGGGCGTGAGCTCGGTGTATATACCGCCACCATCGCCGAAGAAACCATACGCCAAGTGGAAGAATTTATGAACTACCGCGCCGATGGTCGGTATCAGATTCTCATCTACAACAATATCTCCGACCTCAACCAATCGAATTTGGGCTTCGATCTCGAATCTTACAATACCGGGGGACTCACCCGGCTGTCGGGGAACAAGGTCTTGGTACATTTCGGTGCTGGCCGCGATGCTTTTATCCGTGATTTGCGCGTAGGTATCGCGAAAGTCCTGATTTTCGACATGATTTATGGCGGCAACATCGGAGAACGGGTGCAAAGTGCCGCCACCATCTATCTGCCCGATTGGTATCTAAACGGACTATTTTCATTTATCCGTGACGACTGGAATACCGATAGCGACAATGCCCTACGCGAGCAACTCAACAGCGGTCGGTATAAGAAGTTCAATCAACTTTTGCTTAACCACAGCGATCTCGCCGGGCATGCTTTCTGGCACTTCATTGCGGAGACCTATGGCCGCAACGCTATTCCTAACATCATTTATCTCACCAGGGTAAACCGCGACTTTCAAACAGGTCTGCGGTATGCTACTGGGAAAAAGCTCAAACCGCTCACCAAAGATTGGATGGCCTTCTATACGTCGCGTTATCAAAACGATGAGTTAAATCGAAATATGCCAACGGATACGCTTTATATGCGGAAATTCAAAAAAAATATAGAGATAACCCAGTTCAAACCAAGTCCCGATGGCCGCCGTATCGCTTACGTGGAGCACCGCAAAGGCATCCACCGCATATTTGTATATGATTTAAGCACCGGGAAACGGGAGAAACTGCATAAAAGTGGGGTAAAATGGCAGTTTCTGGCCAATAAAAACCAGTATCCGGTGTTGGCCTGGCATCCCAACGGTCAGAGTATAGCCTTCTTTTACGATATCCGAGGGCGGGTGCATTTCGGCACCGTCCGCATGCGCGAAAAGACCAAACCCGAGCTCAATACCTATCCACTTTTTCGTTTCGATCAGGTGTATAGCATAGATTATAGCTCCGATGGCCAGAACATCGTCTTGGCTGGCGGCCGTAGTGGGCAAAGTGATATCTATTTCTACCACGTACCTTCAAAACGGATCACGCCGATCACCTTCGATCCTTTCGATGATTTCGACCCGCAGTTTTTAGGCAATAGCGGCAAGTTCATTTTTGCTTCTAACCGCCCTATCGATACCCTCATTCAGAATGTTGGCGACTCCCTCCCGGCACAAAACCATACCGACATTTTTGTATTTACCCCAGGACAACCGGAGCGCAACCCTTTGTATCGGGTGACAAATACACCAGGGGTAAACGAAAAAAAGCCTATCTGGCTACAGGGCCCTTACTTTAGCTATTTAAGCGATGAAAAAGGTGTTTATAATCGCCGGATTGGAGCCCTCGATAGCGTTGTAAGCATCTACCTCCAAGATAGTCTCATTGAAATCATCGACAGTCTTGGGGAGTTACAAACCTATACGCTAACCGACACTGTGATTGAAGTGCGGGATACCGCAAATACCACCCTCGCCACCAACTACAAACGGAATTTGCGTGACCACATCGCTATTGGCCGCAGTGGCGTGTATTATGAGTTTTTCGACCAACAAGAAAAACGTCCAATCTTGTACCGTGGTCGCTATCGTATCGACAGCTTGGGCACGTTTAACACCATCGCCAGCAGCACCAGTTTTAAGAGCGGCACTAAAACCAGTCCAACCTTTAACACATCAAGGCAAGAACCCACCGGTCCGAGCGGCGAGGTATTTGGGCTACTCGATAACCAAAAATTTCGGCAGCGCAACGAAAGTACCGGCCAGGCAGACAGCGCCCGATATACTTTCCAAACCAAAACCAACTTCCCGCTCTTGGAGGAAGCCGACCCAGAAAGTGGCCTACCGAAGGTAGCCGAAATAGAAGCTTTCAGGCGGCAAGCCACCCCACTAAACAAAGATCCTTATCGGATCGCACAAACCCGTTTGTATACCACCGATCTTTCTATCGACTATGTAGTGTCGCAGGTAGGAAATACGATTTATGAGAATAATATGCCCAGTTTTGTCATCAGCTCTTTGAATAGTCTAAACCAAAATATGGGTTTGGTCATCAAAGGTGGACTTTCGGATGTGTTTGAGGACCACAAACTATCTGGGGGCATGCTCATCAATTCCAATTTCAGTAACAATCAGTTTTATCTGATGTATGAATACCTCCGGCGGCGGTGGGACCAGCGGTATATTTTTCTACAGCAGCGCAGTCGCCGGCAAATTGGCGCCGACTCGTACCGGACCAATACCATCGAGGGCATCGCTTCTTTCAGCTATCCTTTAAACCGCTATCAATCCGTAAGGCTCGCAGGCATATTTCGGCACGACAACGACGCACTGCTTGGCACAGATCAGCGGCAGTTGCTCGCTGCACCGGTGATGAACAATTGGGCAGGCGGCAAAGCCGAGTTTGTACAAGACAATACCAAAGAAATTGCGTTGAATACCTTGCGCGGCACCCGTTGGAAAGTATATGTGGAAGCTTATAAACACCTGAACCAAGAAAAGGACTATATGACCGTGATTGGCTTGGATTACCGCACCTATTTGCCCATCTACAAAACCTTGATTTGGGCCAACAGACTAGCCGCAAATACATCTTTAGGCGCTAGCAAGGTGTTGTATGTACTCGGCGGTGTCGATAACTGGATAAGCCCACAATACGACAATCAATTGGCGCCTCCTGCCAACGAAAACTTCGCATTCCAAGGAGTTGGCACGAATCTACGTGGCTTCTTTCAAAACGCCCGCAACGGCAGCAACTATGTACTGATTAACTCAGAAATACGTTTTCCGATTGTGAGTGTTATCTCCCGTTCACCTATCTCCAACGACTTCTTGAGGAGCCTTACCGTAGTTGGCTTCACCGATGCAGGCACCGCATGGAGTGGCAAAGACCCTTTCAGCCTCGACAACCCCTTCAACGTTACTGAATTCGAAAACGGTCCTGTTCGGGTAACGGTAGTCACCAATAAAAATCCCCTGGTGATGGGTTATGGCTTTGGTTTCCGGGCACGCCTTTTTGGCTATTTCGTCCGTGCCGACCGGGGTTGGGGCCTAGACGATGGTCAGATATTAAATCCTGTTTGGTATTTTTCGCTTAGTCTGGACTTTTAAGTGCCAGCCAGTAACTCCTTGCGATACCAAATTGTGCTAGGCAATAGCTGAGCATAATCCAAACCGAAGCATAGGGAATGTGAACCACAAATTTATCGACAGCGAGTAAGGTATCGGACAGCATAAAACTAAAAACTGCGGCGATAAGCACGCCACTTCCTTTCGGCGCTAGGCCACGCCTGTTGATAGCACTCAATACCATGGCAGTAATCGCCATTACATAAATACTCACTGGTACAAATAATTCTCCCAAATGAGGCTGGAGATACATATAAATGGCAACGGCCAAGACCAAAACCGGTAAAACCAGATAGGGTTTTTGCCTTAACAACCCCTTTTTATTGTCGGAAGAGCGGCTGAAGGCATAGGCATATGCCAATTGTGCCATTAAAAACGACCCCAAACCGAACATGAAAAACATTTCGTCCTCCCCTTTCAACAGCAACAGATCTCCCAGCCAAGAAGCCACAAGAGCAAAGCGCAGCCACGGCAATTTAGCCGTCAATGGCCACATCCAAAACAATAGAAGTGGTAAAAGCATGGCTTTGGTTGCCTGACTAAAAAACAGATAGTCGTTCCAAAGTGCAAACAAGTGGGCCAATGCCACTATCAAAAAATCCACATCGGGACGGGGAATTAGTTTACGTAAAAATTGCATCAGGCTTGTTTTTGGATGAAATAAATAGTGATCATACTTAAGAGCGCAGCTAGCGGGGCGAATAACCACATTGCAGAAAACGGAAATAGATAAATTAACAAAACAGCCGCACACGCCAAACGCAAGTATTCAAAACGGATTGCCCAGCGTTTAGCCGCCAATAGCTCGCCTAAAGCGGCAACACTCAAATAAATGAGAACAACCGCTGCCAGTCGGAAGCGCCAGTCGAACTGCGCCAGTCCGAATAAAAAATAACTCGTAAAGCCCAGCACCAACAAGTAATGGAGCAGCACATACACATTCAGCCGAAAAGGCACGTGCACATCAAACTTCGCATATTTGGTGGCATCCACCACTTGGGGTGTGCGGTAGCCCCCCAAGGACTCCGGAAGCCAGCCGGGCTTATATAAGAGTACCTTCAACTTATTCCCGACACCTGTCACCCGTTTTAAATCGACCCAGATATCGCCAAAATGTTTGACCTGCAGGTACACCGGGTTCCAACTTTGGCTAGGGCTGGTTATACCGTAGACCGGTGCTTCTTCCTCTGCTTGAAAGGTGCCAAACAATTTGTCCCAGATAATCAGCGTAGCCGCGTGATTTTTATCGATGTACTTGGGATCACGGCCATGGTGTACGCGGTGATGCGAAGGCGTATTTAATACATATTCAAGCCAGCCCATTTTACCAATCAATTGGGTGTGTATCCAAAACTGGTAAAGGGTATTATAGGCCAATATGATCAAAAACCAACCGGTACCAAAGCCAACGAAAGCCATTGGAAGATAAACGATGGAGGTAAATAACTTTTGAAAAGCCCCCTGACGTAATGCCACCGACAAATTATACTCCTCACTTTGGTGATGAACCACATGACCAGCCCAGAATAAGTTCACCTCATGGCTCCAACGGTGTGCCCAATAGTAGAAAAAATCGACCAATACGAACAAAAACAGGCCGTAATACCAAGTCATGGGCACCGTAAATAAGCGATAATTATCAAATACAAAATGATAAATACCTACTGTAAATACGGCTGCAAAAACCCCGCTTAACTGTTCGGTTATGCCACAAGAGATATTGGTAAGCGCATCATTGAGCCTGTATACCCCTTTTTTATGAAAGCGATCGTAAAATACCTCTAAACCAATGAGAACGAAAAAGATAGGTATCGATAGGACGATTGGGTTCATAAAGCGGGGTTAAGTTTTTGAATAGCAAGCATGAAGTTTCGCATTACATGCTTTTTACCCTAAATTTGTGGTCTAAATTTAGAAAAATGCTAGCGATGCTAACCCTCTTTTTGGGAAATATGGGTGCTGGTGAAATCATTTTGATTTTTTCGGTCATTCTAATCTTTTTTGGTGCCAAACGTATACCGGAGTTGGCGCGTGGTTTAGGCAAAGGCATTCGTGAATTCAAGGATGCATCTGCCGGAATCAAACGTGAAATCGAAGACGCCTCCAACCTTCCTGCCGAGAAAAAAGAACAGAACTGAGTTGAACCCCTATCACAAGCTTACTCAGATCCAGCACGATTTACGTGCAGGGCAGCTCAGCTGCCTTCAATTGGTGTCAGATTATTTGACCCGTATTCATGCACGACCCGAAATTAATGCTTTTCTGGAAGTATTTGAAACAGAAGCCCAGGCAGCTGCTGAACAAGTCGACGCCGACATTGCCGCTGGTCGTTGGAAAAAGTTGACCGGTTTGGTCATCGGCATCAAAGACAATATCGCCTACAAAAACCACCGATTTAGTGCCTCATCGCGCATACTCGAAGGTTTTGAATCTTTATACTCCGCTACAGTCGTTGAACGTTTGCTCGCCGAAGGTGCCATCATCATTGGTCGCCTTAACTGCGACGAATTTGCGATGGGCTCGTCTAACGAAAACTCGGCCTACGGACCGGTGTTAAATCCCCTCGATACCAGTCGCGTGCCGGGTGGTTCATCGGGTGGTTCCGCGGCTGCAGTTGCTGCAGGTTTTTGCCACGCTTCCTTAGGTACAGATACAGGTGGTTCTATCCGTCAGCCTGCGAGTTATTGCGGCTTGGTAGGCCTCAAACCTAGTTACGGTCGGGTTTCACGTCATGGCATCATTGCCTTCGGCTCAAGCTTCGATCAAGTCGGCCCCCTTACGCATTCCGTAGCCGACAGCGCCCTCATCTTAGAAGTCATCGCCGGAGCCGACAACTTCGACGGCACCTGTGTCGCTGGAACCGCCTCAGAGATGCTGCCTTTACAGCCCAAGAAAAACTATCGTTTCGGCCTACTCCAAGAGGTATTAACGGGAGAAGGGCTCGACCCTGAACTTTTCGCTGCCTTTAAAACACAAATCGAAAAACTAAAACAGGCCGGTCATGAGGTTGTATCATACAGTTTTCCCTATCTGCCCTATACCATACCCACCTATTACATTCTTGCCACCGCTGAGGCTTCATCCAATTTATCGCGCTATACCGGGGTATTGTACGGCAAACGGAGCAAAAATGTTACCGATTTGGAGTCTGCTTACAAATTATCGCGTACAGCTGGCTTTGGTACAGAAGTAAAACGCCGCATTATGATGGGTACTTTTGTGCTCAGCGAAGGCTATTACGACGCCTATTACGGCCGCGGGCAGAAAGTTAGACGTATACTCCGCAACAAATCGGAAGAAATACTCGCCTCCTGCGACGCTATCCTTTTACCTACCACGGCCTCGGTTGCCTTTCCATTTGGCGAAAAAACCGATGACCCGATACAGATGTATCTGGAAGACATCTTCACCGTACTGGCCAATCTAACGGGCATGCCAGCCATATCGGTGCCATTCGCAAAAAATACAGCTGGTTTGCCTTTCGGCATGCAACTAATCGGCAAAAATTTCGATGAGAAAAATTTGCTAGAAATGGCAACGCTTTTCGAAGCTGAAGCCTGATTGTTAGCGCAGGACGACAATATGTGAGGACATACTGTCGTTTTGATTCTTATATTTAATCCTCTTTTAATCAAATCGCTATGCAACAACTGCTTCTTACTGCTGGAATTTTCTTCTTCATGTGGCAGTCAGCTTTTGCCCAGACTACGCCTGAAAAAAGCGTGGCTCAATTTGATGCAGAGAACGAACTTATCGTTAGCGCGCTGGACAGTTTGACCAATCTGACCTTTTTTGATCTGAAAAAAAGACCCTATCAGGTTAAAAAACTGAACAAATACGGCTTCAAACCAGGCGATGTACCTCAGTATTCCGAAGACATCTATGCCTACCGCATCGCTCACATTGAATCACCAATGGAGCTGGAATTTAATGCCCATGTAAAGGGTTTCATCGACCTCTACGCCAACCGCCGCCGGGGTTTGATGGAAAGAGCCATGGGTTTGTCGAATTATTACTTCCCCATTTTCGAAGAAGTTCTTGAAAAACACAATTTACCCGAGCAGTTAAAATATCTCGCCATTGTTGAATCGGCCTTAAACCCAACGGCCGTAAGTCGTGCCGGAGCAACCGGCTTGTGGCAATTTATGTATGGTACGGGTAAGATGTACGGGCTAAAAGTCAACTTCTACATCGATGAGCGCCGCGACCCTTATCTAGCCACAGAAGCCGCCGCCCGCTACTTCGAAGATTTATACCGCATCTACGACGACTGGTTGCTGGCTTTGGCCGCCTACAATTGTGGTCCGGGCAATCTGAATCGCGCCATCCGCAAATCTGGTGGCAAACGTAATTATTGGGAGTTGATGCCCTACCTCCCCAAAGAAACACGGGGTTATGTGCCTGCCTTTATTGCCGTTACTTATGTCATGCAGTACGGTGCCGAGCACAATCTTTTCCCAACACCGCTGATTAGTCTGCCCCAAGAAACGGACACCATCATTGTTCAAGGGCCGGTGAATACTCAATATTTCAGTCAAATGCTTGGCCTCGATTACGAACAACTTTGTTTGTTAAATCCCCAGCTCAAGCAGCAATTTATCCCGAAAAGTTTCGACTCGTATGTTCTGCGTTTACCCGCATCGGCCATACCACAATTCGAAAGAGAGCGCGAAGCCATCTTTGCCTATTTGAATCCGGTTCCTGTACAATTAGATGGCAACGGCGTGCCCATTCGTGACGACAGCGTTCAATATGTACTCGCATCTGCCGTAGAACCACCAGCAATAGTAAAGGTCAAACACAAAGTCAAAAAGGGAGAAAGTCTAGGCAAAATTGCATCCAAATACAATGTGAGCATCACAGAAATTAAAAACACCAACCACCTGCGCAGCAATACCCTGCGGATTGGTCAGTTGTTGGTGATAGAAAAGCCCGCACCCAAGACCAAGGACAAACCGCAAATCGCCGCTGCCAAACCAGCTGAACAGAAAGTAAAAGAAAACACCCCTTCTAGCTCCCAAATGGCATCGAATGACCTCGGCCAAAAACAATACTATACCGTGCGTCCCGGCGATACTTTGTGGTCCATTTCACAAAAACACAGTGCCGTTAGCGTTGATGAGCTGCGCAAACTCAACAACCTAAAAAAATCCGACACCATCAAACCAGGTCAGAAACTGAAAATTCTGGTAGGATGAATCGGATTGGACTGCTATTCACTTTATTTATTGGGTTAACATCTGCGTGCGAAGACGGAAAAAACCGCACCTTACCGCAGGCCTTGGCCAGTGCAGGCGATTTGGTTATTGTATCGGATAAGGCCATTTGGACCGGCAAGGTGGGGGAAGCTGTACGCAAAACCTTTGCCTCGGAACAGCCTGGTTTACCCCAATCAGAACCGTGGTTTAAACTACTGCATTTTGAGGAAAGCAAATTTAATGGCATTACGCAACGTTACCGTAGCATTTTGCTGTTAACCACACTCGACAATGCTTCTAAAACCTCCCGGTATATCAAAGAATTGGTGGGTGAGAAACAATACGCACAAAGCCTGAACGACAGCAACCTCCTTTTCATTCAAAGTGAAGACCGCTGGGCAAACGGACAAAAAGTAATTTACGTTATCGGAAAAGACGAAGCCAGCCTGGCCCGTGCCATTCTACAGCGCTCCATAAGTTTAAGAGAGCTATTGAATAAATCCGAACTAGAGCGTACCATTAAATTCATCAAAAACCGCCCGCGCAATAGCAAGTTGGAGAAAGCCGTGGCTGAAAAAACAGGTCTAAAGCTGTATTTACCACAGTCGTACCGTAGTCGGGTGCTCACCGACGATTTTTTCTGGTTAAGTCGTGAACTCGACGATAAAACCCTAAATGTATTTGTTGGCATACGCCCCTATACCAGCGAAAATCAATTTTTTGCAGATGCTATTTTGGCTTACAAAGACAGTCTTAGTCGGAAATTTGTCCCCGGACCTACGCCGAAATCCTGGTATACCACCGAGTATATCATGCCAATAGATACCCAAGCAGCTGTTTTTGCAGGTCAGTACGCACTAAAAATGCGAGGACTGTGGAAGGTTGAAAATGATTTTATGGGTGGGCCTTTTGTGAATATGACCGTTTACGACGCCAAGCGCAACCGCTTGGTTCATCTGGAGGGTTTTGTGTACTACCCCAAGGAAAAGAAGCGCGAATTGCTTCGGGAACTCGAAGGCATATTGGCATCTTTACAATACTGAACCCACACTTGTACGTATGAATATTCTGGTGATTGGCTCAGGCGGCCGCGAACATGCTTTTGCCTGGAAATTGTGTCAAAGTCCGTTGTGTGAACAACTCTATGTCTCCCCAGGCAATGCCGGGACGGCAGCTATTGCGATGAATGTGGTGATCCACCCCGACGACAAAGCTTTCCTGAAAACATTCGTACTTCAGCATCACATCGGCATGGTAGTCGTAGGCCCCGAAGATCCATTGGTCAACGGATTGGCAGATTTTTTTGCTGGAGACCCTGAACTCAAAACCATCCATTTCATTGGACCAAAAGCTGCCGGCGCCTTACTCGAGGGCAGCAAAGATTTCGCCAAGCAGTTTATGCTGCGCCATCAGATACCCACAGCTGCCTATAAAACCTTCACCCGCGATACGGTGGACGAAGGGCTCGCCTATATCGACACACAACATTTACCCATCGTTTTAAAAGCCGACGGTTTGGCGGCGGGTAAAGGTGTTTTAATTTGTCCAGACTATGCTGAAGCCAAAGCCAGTTTCAGGGAGATGGTAGAGGGCCTTAAGTTTGGCGAAGCCAGCGCGCGTGTAGTGATAGAAGGCTTTTTATCGGGAATCGAATTATCGGTATTTGTGCTCACCGATGGCAAAAACTACAAAATACTTCCTGCAGCCAAAGACTACAAACGTATAGGCGAAGGCGATACCGGCCTGAATACCGGTGGCATGGGTGCCGTTTCGCCTGTTCCATTTGCCGATGCCGCATTCCTCGAAAAAGTAGAAGAGCGCATTATAAAACCTACCATCGCTGGATTTCAACAAGAAGGTTTCGATTACAAAGGATTTGTATTTATTGGCTTAATGAAGGTCGGCGACGACCCTTTTGTGATCGAATACAATGTACGCATGGGTGACCCTGAAACCGAAGTGGTTTTGCCACGAATCGAAAGTGATTTAGTCGTCTTATTTCAACATTGCGCCCAAGGAACACTCGATCAAGCCGAATTAAAAATCTCTCCAAAAACAGCCGCAACAGTAATGTTGGTCGCTGGCGGTTACCCCGGGCCCTACCCAAAAGGCGATGTAATGACTGGCTTTGAAGCGGTGGAAGGTAGTTTGTTGTTTCATGCCGGCACCAAACGTAGCGATGATAAAATTGTGAGCAACGGTGGTCGACTGCTCGCCATTACTACCCTTGCCGATAATCATGCAGCGGCTTGTGCGCTAAGCATAGCTAATGCCGAACATATTCAATACCTCGGCAAATATTACCGCCGCGACATTGGCTTTGATTTGTAACTATTTAAGCTTCGCCGTTACCGGATTGCGAAGACCTTCATAACCAGTTAAAGTCATACGAACAGCACCAACTAATATGTTGGCTTTAATTTCAAGCGGTATTTTGTTGGCATCGTCGGTGACATACACCACCAGGTCTTCTTCCGATTTAAACACCCTGCCCTTCATCACCACCGGCATAAACTTCAATACCCGGAAAGTACCTACATCCGTTTTGAGCTTCACCCGGCCTTTGAATTTAAACTTGAAGTTGTGCATTTCGTGGTCGAGAAACATCGGCACCTCGAAAATATCCCCTTCGCGCGCCTGACTGAAGTCGATGGTACGGGCATAATAAAAAGCCGACACGATATCCTGTGTATGCAAGGGTATATCGTACGACACCCCTTTGGAGACAACCTTTTTTTGGTATTGGTCGAAGGCGTAATAATCGGTCATTAAAAAACCACCCTCATTCACATCCCGAGCAAAAGCCCAAGGCATGATGGCATCGCGGTCGACATAACTTTCGTACTTATCTCTGACCTTATAAAACCAATCAAAACTATTGATAGTCCTTCCGGTAGCCACGATATGGTAGCAACTTTTCGAAGCCATTTGAACGGGCTGTGACTGCACCCGCATCTCGCCTACACCAGCATTAATAAAACCATAGTGCAAGCGGAAAGTCAGCACTTCGCCTGATTGAAAGGCTGTATTATTTATTTTACGAATACGATTGTCTGGGTCTTTGGCTCCTGCCTCGAGCAGTTCTTGTGCCCCGCTGTTCAAACTGGGTAGTGCCAGGCTGAACAAAAAAACAAAACAAGTAAAGATCGATTTCATAAACACGGTTTCGATTGGTAATTGCAATATCCCTGCCAAGTCAAACAACAGGAAGCAATGACAAGTAAAACTAAAGTAAATGCGACATATTTCAGTTAATCATCAGCTATGGCCATTAAAATTCCGAGGTTTGTACCAACCAAGGATCTGCCATGAAGATCAACATACCCGAGACCATCAAACCCCGCATCGTTATCTTAGGCGCGGGCTTTGCAGGATTAATACTTGCCCGCAAAATTAATCCCGACGATTATCAAATTGTTTTGCTCGACAGGCACAATTACCACACCTTTCAACCCCTTTTATACCAAGTTGCCACAGGTGGTTTAGAGCCGGGCTCAATTGCCCACCCTTTACGGAAATTTATCAAAAGAAGGCCCTGGGTAATTCTTCGGATTGCGGAAGTGACCAGTATCGATAAGGAACAACAACAAATTGTTACCAATATTGGGAGTTTACGTTACGACAAGCTTATTCTCGCTACTGGCAGCAAAACCAATTTTTTCGGCCAGCAACAGCTCCCTGAGTTCGCCATGCGGATGAAGACCATCCCGCAGGCCTTGGATTTGCGGAGTTTGATTCTCCAGCACTTTGAAGAGGCCCTGCTTACTTCCGACCTTGAGCAAAGAGATAGGCTAATCACTTTTGTGGTGGTTGGCGGCGGCCCGACAGGTGTAGAAACGGCAGGGGCTTTGGGTGAACTTAAAAAGCACGTACTACCGAAAGACTACCCCGAGTTGGACATACGCCGAATGCAGATTCACCTCATCGAAGCCGGGCCAAAAGTACTGGCAGGAATGTCGGAACAAGCCTCCGAAAAAACACTAAAATTTCTGAAAGAACTCGATGTTAATGTTTGGCTTAATGCTCCGGTGAAGGATTACGACGGCCAACTGGTGACTATAGCCGGTGACAAAAGTATCAGCAGCCAACTGCTCATTTGGACAGCTGGAGTAATCGGTGCTTTGCCCGAGGGGATACCCGCCGAAGCTGTTGGTCGCGGCGGTCGATTGCTGGTAGATGAATTTAACCAGGTAAAAGGGCTGCCCAATACCTATGCCGTAGGCGACGTGGCGCTTATGCTGACCGAAAAACATCCCAATGGACACCCTATGGTGGCTCCAGTGGCCATTCAGCAAGCCGAAAAGCTCGTGGCGAATCTCAGGGCCGTGTCACGAAAACAAAATATGCGTCCTTTCAAATATTTCGACAAAGGCAGCATGGCCACCATTGGTCGCAACCGGGCGGTGGTAGATATTCATAAATTACGCTTCCAAGGCTTTTTTGCCTGGTTTGTATGGATGTTTGTGCATCTCATGTCGATTGTAGGTTTTCGAAACCGTATGGTGGTTTTTGTAGACTGGTTCTGGAATTATGTTAGCTACGACCGTGCACTCCGCTTAATAATCCGCCCCTTCAAAAAATAACCGCATAAATTTTCTTTATTTATTCGGCTGAAACTATTTTTGATCCGATGCGGCGATTTTTAATTTGTGGCCTACTTTTTCTACTGACAGCTTGTGGAAGTCAAAAAGACAAAATCAGTCTTCCCCGCTGGCTGCATGACAAAATTGTGCAGGCCGAAAGAAAATCGGGCAGTTATGTTGAGGTTTGGGTGTATAAATACCGTGGGCAAAGTGTGTATTTGTTTTTACCCGATTGCTGCGATCGGATGTCGGAATTATACAACGAAAAAGGCAAGTTGATTTGTAAGCCAGGTGGCGGCATAACTGGCAAAGGAGATGGTAAGTGCCGCAATTTCATCGCGAAACGCAAGCATGGCGTATTGCTCTGGAAGCCCAGCAATACCATCGATTAATCCTTATCGCACGGCACAAGCCAAAGTAGCCATATACACTGCTTGTCCGCTGACCTGTTCCAGTGCCCGGGCACAGGCTTCGAGGGTTGCGCCGGTGGTGAGGACATCATCCACCAACAAAAGTTTCCGACCGGGCAACAGCGTTTTACCAGGCAAAAAAGCTTCTGCTACGTTCTCCCAGCGCTCCAATCGCCCTTTTTTGGTTTGTGTGCTGGTGTGTATCCCCCGCAGCAACAAGTCGGGCCGTGCTTCTGTCCCCAAAGCTTCGGCCATACCGCGCGCAATGAGTTCGCTTTGGTTGTAGCCCCTAATCCGCTGTTTTTTCCAGTGTAGGGGCACCGGCACAACGGCATCGATACCAGCAAAACGCCGCGAACTTTTTAACTCTTCACCAAAACTTTTTCCAAGATAATGCCCCAGGTCCTGAGCACCGTTGTATTTGAGGTTGTGGAGGGCCTGTTGAACCACCCCCGCCTTGGTGAAATACAAAAAAGAAGTAACCGCAGCAGGCTGATAACGGCCATAAAAAAGCTGTTCCACCGGATTACCGGCCATATCATGAAAGGCTGTTCGGGGTAAACGAAACTGGCACCTTTGACAGATAATACGCTCGTGTTTCAACAAATGCCTGCAGCATGCTTGGCATAAGCGGGGAAATAGGAGGTCGATAAATGCGTTAGCATACGCGAGCATAATATGCAAGCTAAGCTGCAAGTAGCACATAATCTTTATTTTTGCAGGGATGCGATAAAAGTTGCGTGATTTAAAACAAGTTTTATGAAAAAAGTTCTGTTCTTCTTTTTGGGTACCTGGAGTCTTCTTTGCTTTACAACTAGTTATGGACAAAAGTCCGATGACCGTGTTTTGTTCAGCGTTGATGGGCGTTCGGTGGGCGTAGAGGAGTTTTTAACCGTATACAACAAAAACAACTACAGCCAACAAAAGGCCACAGCGGCCGATATGAAAGAGTATCTCGATCTCTACATCAAATTTAAGCTGAAGGTGCAAGAAGCCTATATAATGGGCCTCGACACCACTGAAAAATTCAGGAAAGAACTCGACAACTACCGCAACCAGCTGGCACAACCTTATCTCCGCGACCGAGAAACGTCTCAGGCATTGGTAAAAGAAGCCTACGAGCGTATGCAGCAGGAAGTGCGTGCCAGCCACATCATGATTAAAGTGGCCGAAAACGCATCTCCTAAAGACAGTTTGGCCGCTTACAAAAAAATAGTCGCGGTTTATCAGCGCCTACAAAAAGGCGAAGACTTCAACACTTTGGCCCAAACCATATCAGAAGATCCTTCGGCAGCAGAAAACCAGGGGGACCTGGGCTATTTTTCAGCTTTCCGTATGATTTATCCTTTTGAACAGACCGCTTTTAATACAGAACCAGGCCAGTACAGCAAACCATTTCGTACGCAATTCGGCTACCACGTCCTGAAGGTACATGACATGCGCCCCGCTGTTGGCGAAATCCGCACCGCCCATCTCATGTTGCTTACACGCAATACCGATAGCGATTCGGTGATGCAAAACACCAAAAAACGCGTTTTCGAGCTTTACAAAAAACTGAAAACTGGCGAAAACTTTGAGGCATTAGTCGCCCAATACAGCGAAGATCCTAGCACCCAGAGCCAACAAGGTGTACTGCCTTGGTTCGGCACAGGACGTATGGTGCCGATGTTTGAGGCCACCGCTTTTGCTTTATCGAAAGATGGTGACATCTCGGAACCCGTGCAAACGCCCTATGGCTGGCACATCATCAAAAGACTCGAACGACGCGGTATTCCGGCTTTTGACAAAGCCAAAGTAGACATTGAAGCTAAAATCAACCGCGACGCCCGTGCCAATCTGTACAAAAGTAACCTCATTACCAAGCTCAAAACCGAGTATGGCTTTAAGGAGGATCTCAAAGCACGCCAAGTTGTATTTGGCAAGGTAGTCGACAGTTTATATAGCACTGGTCAATGGCTCGCCGAACCTAACTGGAAAAACAACCAAGTCGTTGTCAGTTTTGCAGACGTTAAGTTAAAACAAGCTGATTTGGCCGCCCATCTCCAGACCAATCAATACGGTGTTCAAGGCAGCGATGTAGGCATTTATCTCCTGAAGACCTACGACAAATGGGTTGAAGACCGTATTCTCGCCTTCGAAGACAGTCGACTAGAACAAAAACATGCTGATTTCCGCGCCTTGCTGAAGGAATACCGTGAAGGCATCTTGTTGTTCGACCTCACCGATCAACTTGTTTGGTCGAAAGCGGTGAACGATACCGATGGCTTAAAGGCCTGGTTTGCCGAAAATCAAGGGCAATACCGTTGGAACGACCGTGCCGATGTAACCATCTATCAATTTGCCAATGCCGCTCAAGCTGCCAAAGGCCGCAAACTGCTGAAGAAAAAGAGCAACACCGATGATGTTATTGTGAAGCTCATGAACGAAGAAAATCCACTCAACGTAAAAATCAGCAGCGGCAAATATGAAAAAGGCAGTAATGAGGTCGTGGATAAAATCGAATGGAAAGTCGGTATGAGTCCGGATATGGCCCAAAACAACGCCATTTACATCGTACGTGTAAAAGCCTTGCTTCCTGCTGGCGCGAAAGACCTCAACGAGGTACGCGGTTTAGCTACCTCCGACTACCAGAATTATCTCGAAAAAAGCTGGCTCGAAACGCTCACCGCCAAATATAAGGTGGTGGTGAACCAAGAGACTTTGAATAGCATCTTACCCGAGTAAGTTGAAAAAGTTTTACTTGATGGCCGTTATCGGCATGCTGACCACCGCCTGCGACTGGTTTGGCGGTGCACAGCCTGATAATGTGGTTGCTCGGGTAAACGAACAATACCTCTACCGCTCCCAGCTGAGTGACCTTGTACCCGAAGGCAGCTCTGCCGACGATAGCGGTCGTTTGGTCAAGGCGTACGTAGAAAGCTGGATAAGGGAAGAATTGCTCCTAGCCGAAGCCAAAAAACAGCTTTCTGCCAGAAGCACGGCTATCGACCAAAAATTGGAAGATTACCGCCGTTCGCTTTTGATTTATTCGCTCGAAGATGAAATTATGGCTTCGCAAATGGATACCGCCATCGACCCTCAGCTGATTGAAAGTTACTTCGACTTGAACAAAGCTCAGTTTCTATTGCGCGACCCTATTTTGAAGGGCCGTTATGTAAAAGTTGAAAATGGAGCTCCCAAAACTGACCTACTGCGGCGATTGCTCGTTTCGAAGCGGAGCAAAGATGAAAAACTATTGGCCGACTATTGCCTGCAATATGCCACCAACTACCAACTGAACGATAGCAGCTGGGTGTATGCGGAAGAGGTGCTACGCAGCATGCCGCGAGACAAAATGCAGGAAGTGAATTACAATAGCCGTAGTTTGTTTGAGACTTCTGACGAACAATTCCAGTATTTTGTGGTCGTAAATTCCTTTCGAGATGTAGGCCAAGAGCCTCCGCTTGAAATAGAGCGGAACAATATCCGCGACCTCATACTGTTACAAAGACGACAACAAGCCATTGCGCGTTACATAGATGAAATGTATCAGCGTGCGGAGCTAGATCAAAAATTTGAAATTTATCCATGAACAAGTTTAAGTTGCGCTACGTCCTGTTGATGTGGGCTATGTGTTGGGGAAGCGACGTATTTGCACAGCCTGCCAAAGGCAATATGGTCGATGGCGTAATAGCCATAGTAGGTGATAAAATTATTCTCAAATCGGAAGTCGAGGCGGAATACGCAAACTATCTGCAGCAAGAAGGAAACGTAGCTGACCCATTGGCGAAGTGCAGGGTTGTTGATCAATTGCTTACCAGCAAACTCATGTTACGTCAGGCAGAATTGGACTCGTTGGAGGTAGGTGACGACGAAATCGACCAGCAACTTGACCGCCGTGTGCGCTATTTTATCTCGATGATTGGTGGTGCCGAAAAACTCGAGGAGTTTTATGGCAAATCTATACCCGAAATCAAAGACGAGTTCCGTCTTAACATCCGAGAGCAGATTCTTACCCAAAAAATGCAGGAGAAGATTACCTCAAAAGTGACCATCTCTCCTGCCGATGTAAAAGCTTATTTCAAACGAATACCCGAAGACAGTATCCCTTATTTTCCTGCGGAAGTGGAGGTAGGGCAGATTGTAATTTTCCCTGAGCTGGATGAAAGCACGCGGGAGTTTACTATTGACAAGCTCAACAGTTTACGCGATCGCGTTTTGAAAGGTGAAAAATTCTCCACCATGGCCGTCTTGTACAGCCAAGACCCTGGTTCTGGCCCCCAAGGTGGCGATCTTGGCTATTTTGGTCGTGGCGAAATGGTTGGTGAGTTCGAGGCCGTGGCATTTAAACTCAAACCCGGCGAGATCAGCCCTGTCATCAAAACAAAATACGGCTATCATATCCTGCAGCTCATCGAACGCCGAGGCGACCGGGTGAATTGTCGCCACATACTTATAAAGCCCCCTGTTAGTTCATCGGAACTCGAGCGTTCCCGCATACGCCTGGATACATTGCGCCAACAGTTAACGACTGGCACCATGCCTTTTGCCGAAGCCGTACGTAAATATTCTCAAGACGACGAAAGCAAACAAAACGGCGGTATGCTCATGAACCCTGCTACAGGCGGTAATTCTTACACCATCGAACAACTCACCCCAGATATTTACTTTCAAATTGAAAAGCTCAAAATTGGGGAATACTCAAGCCCGAGTGTTTTTGCTTCGGCCGATGGCAATCGCGGCTGGCGGATTTTTTATCTGAAAAGTCAGACCTCACCCCACAAAGCTGGTCTCGATACGGATTACGACAAAATCCAAACCGCTGCCATGAACCTCAAAAAGATGGAAAAACTCCAAGAGTGGTTTATGAAGACCAAAGAAAAGACCTTTATCAAGATAGAAGCGGAGTACAGCGCCTGCCCTGATCTGGATCGATGGAAGTAATTCGGCAGCGGTTCGTGCTTCCGGCTTTCAAAAACACTATTTTAGCTGTTTACCGTTAAATCATTATGTCGACAAACTTCAGTTCAGATACCGCTGCCGTTGATGCACTCGCTCAACGTTATCGTGAAATACAAAGTGAGATAGGTAAAATTATCATCGGGCAGGACGACGTGATCAAGGCCGTGCTGATTTCGGTTTTCAGTAATGGGCATTGCCTACTTGTAGGTGTTCCAGGCTTGGCAAAAACCTTGCTCGTGCAAACCATTGGTGAGGTCCTCGATTTGAGCTTTAGCCGCATTCAATTTACGCCCGATCTCATGCCGAGCGATATCACCGGTTCGGAAGTGCTAGATGACCAGCGCAATTTTCGTTTTATCAAAGGCCCGTTGTTTTCAAACATCGTTTTGGCCGATGAAATCAACCGTACGCCTCCTAAAACACAATCGGCCCTGCTCGAAGCCATGCAAGAGCGCCAGGTAACCGTTGCTGGGCAGCGTTACCCTTTGCCCGCCCCATTTTTTGTTCTGGCCACACAAAACCCTATCGAACAGGAGGGTACCTATCCTTTACCGGAAGCGCAACTCGACCGTTTTATGTTCAATGTTTGGCTCGATTACCCCGCCTTCGCCGATGAAATAGAAGTAGTGAAGCAAACAACCTCAGCTGTAAAGCGCAGTGTGAGTCAGAAAATAAATGCCGAAGAGATCCTCTTCTTCCAGCAACTCGTTCGGAAAATCCCTATAGCCGATAATGTGCTAGAGTATGCTGTCAAATTGGCAAACAAAACCCGCCCCGGCGGACAATTTGCCACTGCTGCCACAAATCAATACCTCAGCTGGGGTGCCGGTCCGCGAGCTTCACAATATTTAACGATAGGTGCCAAATGCCACGCCGCACTGCACAATAAGTACTCACCCGATATAGAAGACGTACAAGCAGTGGCTCTGCCCATACTTCGGCACCGTATTGTGGCGAACTACAAAGCAGAAGCTGAAGGCATTAAAATAGAAGACCTCATACGCGAACTCCTTTGAACTAAAGGATTGGCATTTGAATTGACTACCGTAACGAAACCATCTCAAGATGTATATTATCCTCATTCTCGTCATTATGGCAGCCAGCTGGGCTGTAGGTGCACGTTTTAAAAACCGCTTCAATAAATATGCGGCAACGCCTTTAAGCAGCGGTTTGTCTGGTCAAGAAATCGCCGAAAAAATGCTTCGCGACCACGACATCCAAGACGTAAAAATCATTTCAACGGAAGGTCAGCTCACCGACCATTACAATCCAGCGAACAAAACCGTCAATCTTTCACACGATGTGTTTTATGGTCGTTCGGTTGCCGCCGCTGCTATATCTGCCCACGAGGTAGGCCACGCGGTACAACATGCCCGAGCATATGCTTGGTTGAGCTTCCGTTCGGCCATGGTTCCCGCGCTCACCATTTCTTCTAAGTTTATGCCCTGGGTGCTCCTCGGAGGAATTCTTACGTTGAATGTATTCCCGCAGCTTTTGCTTTTGGGTATCCTCATGTTTACTTTAACCACCGTCTTCACTTTTGTAACCTTACCTGTTGAGTTCGACGCCAGTCGTCGTGCGTTGGCTTGGTTAAATACTTCAGGCGTAACAAGTAGTCAGCAGCACCCTATGGCGAAAGATGCGCTGAAGTGGGCAGCTATGACCTACGTTATTGCGGCTTTATCGTCGCTGGCCACCTTGTTGTATTATGTGATGATATATATGGGACGCCGCAACTAAGCCCGCACTTCCTTGCTTAGAACGGCCAACGCTATAACGTTGGCCGTTTTTATTTGTAAAAACCTCCGTTTTCGTTAGTAAGATCGGCCGCAAAAATTTTTTAACAATTGTTTGCGGATTGATATAAACTTTTTATATTCGTAATTCATACCCTACAATACGGATGTTACAAAGTAGTCCTTCTAAAGCAGGTAGAACAGATACCACCCTGGCGCATTGCATCAGGCAGACTTGCTTTTGTATTACCACTTTGCCCCACGACAGCAACTGAGGTCAGCCACGCTGACCCAATTCTAGGCCTTAACAGGCTATCTTTCAAGCTGTCCCACCAAATTTTATTTCTATGAAATCATCCTATAGGGTGGCTTTGTTGCTTGTACTGGGCATCCTCTGTGGTTGTAATAAAGAAAAACAAATCATAGTCCCTGCTACGACCGAAGTCTCCGGCCGCGTGCTCATCAAAGGCACCGCCCGCCAAGCCAGTCAATACCCTTTAACCGTTAGGGTATATAAACAAACGGATCCTAAAAATACCGCTGTTGGTCAATTGGTAGCCGAAACCAAAACTGATTCACTCGGCCGTTATCGTTTACATTTTGAAAGGTGCGATGCGAATACCCGCTATTACCTCCGTTTGTATGCTGAGATTGCCCAACATTTTGCACCAGACGAGCAGCGGGTTTACCTGGAAACCGGGGAAAATCAATGCCACGACCTGTATTACATACCGCAAGCCTGGTTAAAACTTCACATCCGGCGCAATAATGCGCTGCCCGAAGAAGAACTGCGGATATATGTGGGCGGTAAAGAGCTGTATACCTTCAAAGGTAAAACCGACGAGATACTGTTCTGTGGACCCAAACCCGGCAATACAGCGCTACTCATCACTTCTGGTTTGCGACGTTCTGGCACCTTACAGTTCAGTCGGGCCGACACCCTGTATCTGGCAGCATACGACACCAGTTACCAGCTTTTGAACCTCTGACAATATGCCTACTCCGTCAGCGGCGCTTACTCAAGAAGCGGCCTACAGAAATCGTTTCCAGCACTTACCTTTGAACCAAATTGATTTGCTTTTGATTCGCACGCCTGACTTCATTCGCCGTATGTCGACTTCGGTTGCCTGGGGTGACTACGACCAGCCAGAACGTGTTGTCTACCTCACTTTTGATGATGGCCCCATCCCCGAGGTTACCCCTTGGGTGCTCGACCAGCTAAAAAAATACAATGCAAAGGCTACTTTTTTCTGTTTGGGCAAACATGTGGACAGCTATCCCGGGTTGTACGCCCGATTAATTGCGGAAGGCCACAGTGTTGGCAACCACACCTACGATCATCCCGATGGCTGGAAAAGCGGTAATCTGACTTATTATAAAAGCGTAATCGCTTGTTCTGATTTAGTGAAGTCAGCCTTATTCCGGCCGCCTTATGGTCGCATAACCCCCCGACAAATCAGGGCATTAAAAACGCGCTACAAAATCATACTCTGGAGTATACTTAGTCAGGATTACGACACCTCTAAAACGCCGGAGCAATGTGTACGTAACGTAACCGCCAAGGTAAAAAACGGTGATATCATTGTATTTCACGACAGTCTTAAAGCCTGGCCGAACCTTTCTGAAGCCTTACCTGCTACACTTGCCCATTTGAAACAAGCAGGTTTCCGCTTTCTGGCCTTATAGTTTTTATGTTATTCATCGACACACACACCCATCTTTTCAGTGCTAGTTTTGATCAAGACCGAGAGGCCGTTGTAGCGCGCGCAATCGCCGCGGGTGTATCACAGTTACTGCTTCCCAACATCGACAAAAACAGCATACAAGCCATGCTCGATTTGGCGGATCGTTTTCCTGAAAATTGTTTGCCCATGATGGGCCTCCATCCTGGCTCTGTAGAAGCCGATTACATCGAGCAGCTAGCCATTCACAGGGCATGGTTCGACCAACGCCCATTTGTGGCTGTGGGTGAAATTGGAATCGACCTCTACTGGCGTCAAGACAATCTAGCCGCTCAGACCGATGCTTTTTTGACACAAGTCGGCTGGGCACAGGCGCTCGATTTACCTGTAGTGATTCACAGTCGGGAAAGTACCGCCTTACTATTGGATTTACTTGCAGCAAAGCAGGTTCGCGGCGTTTTTCATTGTTTCAGCGGCTCGGCCGAGGAGGCCCAAACCATCGTAGACCGTGGCATGTATATAGGTTTAGGCGGTGTGCTCACTTACAAAAACAATGAAGCCCTGCGTGAAGTCGTAAAAAAAATCCCGCTCGATCGTCTTCTGCTCGAAACAGATAGTCCGTACCTTGCCCCTGTGCCATATCGAGGAAAACGTAATGAAAGCAGCTATTTGGTAGCTGTTGCTGAAACCCTTTGTACTATTTTTGGCAAAGGAATGGACGAGATTGCGGCTACCACCACCCGCAACGCCCAACAACTGTTTCGTTTATGAGCCAAACGCGCCTGCTGCTAATTTACACCGGCGGCACCATAGGGATGATACAAGAAAAGCCAGATGCGGAGTTGAAGCCTTTCGACCTCAATAGTATTCTAGCCCAGGTACCTGAAATCGCCTCCTTCGGCTACCGTTTAGATGCCCATACTTTTGCCAAGCCTATTGACTCCAGCAATGTGCAACCCGCCACATGGAGCGAGCTGGCCAGTGTCATTGCCAGTAAATATGAGTCGTACGACGGCTTTGTAGTCTTACACGGTTCCGATACCATGGCCTACAGTGCCAGCGCCCTCAGCTTTATGTTGAAAAACTTGGCAAAGCCTGTTATTTTCACCGGCTCTCAATTGCCTATTGGGCATATTCGCACCGATGCCAAAGAAAACCTCCTTACCAGCATCGAAATAGCCGCCGCACAACTGAAAGGCAAGGCACGTGTACCGGAAGTTTGTGTTTATTTCGATTATCATCTTTACCGTGGCAACCGGGCCATCAAATACAATTCAGAAAAGTTTGAAGCTTTTCATTCGCCCAATTATCCACTTTTGGCAGAGGCTGGTATACGTATCAAATACAACGACAACGACATCTTGCCCCAGCCATCGGCTCCCTTTCAGGCGGCGCTCACCCTAGATAACCGCGTAGGCAGCCTGAAGTTATTCCCTGGCCTACGTCCATCTTATATCCGCGCCTTATTGAGTGATACTGATATGGAGGTCCTTGTTTTAGAAGGTTTTGGATCTGGAAATGGCCCCACAAACCCTTGGTTTTTAACTGCGCTGTCGGACTTTATAAACGCTGGTAAAGTTGTCGTAGATATTACGCAATGTCATGGAGGTTCGGTAGACTTGGGCAAATACGAAACCGGTATATTATTGCGGAAAATTGGGGTAACGAGTGGTCATGATATGACCTTTGAATGCTGTATCACCAAGAGCATGCATTTGCTTGCAGCAGGTTTAAGCGGAAATGCCCTAGCCAACGCCCTCGAAAATGCAGTCTGCGGGGAGCTAAACGGCGATTCATAAAATAATGGTAACCCTTGCTGCTTGTATAATTTTCGTATATTGGCAGCGTTTACGAACGTAAGGAGAGGTGTCCGAGTGGTTGAAGGAGCACGCTTGGAAAGCGTGTATAGTCGAAAGGTTATCGCGGGTTCGAATCCCGCTCTCTCCGCAGTGAAAAACGGTGTGGCGATTGGACAAAAGTTCGTACACAGTGACGAGGAAAAGTTCTGTTGTTGCACCGAGAAAAGAATAATTGAAGACAAAACATATTACTAAAATAAAAATAACTTAAACAACAATCCCATTATGAAAAAAATGTTCCTGGTTCTGATGGCCGTGTTGATCGGCGTCGCAAGTTCATCCGTGACCTTAGCGCAAGATGAGCCGCAGGCTGAGCAAACAGATTCTTCTGCTGCTGTAACCACTGAAGAAGCACCTGCTGAAGAGGCCCCGGCCGAAGAAGAAGCTGCTGCCGCAGAGGAGAGTTTCCACTATGTCATCAAACAAAAATTCATCGAAGGTGGATGGGAGTGGATGAGCCCAGTATTGATCTGTCTCATTATTGGCTTGGCCATTGTTGTTGAGCGGGTTATTTATCTGAACATGGCTTCTACCAACAACGATAAACTCCTCGCGAAAATCGAAGACGCCCTTAAAAGCGGCGGTGTTGATGCAGCAAAAGAAGTTTGTCGTAACACACGTGGTCCGGTAGCCAGTATATTTTATCAAGGCTTGGATCGTGCCCACGAAGGCATCGACATCGTAGAGAAGTCGATTGTATCTTATGGTTCTGTACAAATGGGTCAGATGGAGCGCGGTTTGATCTGGATTTCCCTCTTTATCGCACTCGCGCCGATGCTCGGGTTTATGGGTACGGTTGTAGGTATGATTTCGGCCTTTGATGCCATTGAAGCTGCTGGAGACATCAGCCCATCGCTCGTTGCGGGTGGTATTAAAGTGGCCCTCTTAACTACAGTTGCTGGTTTGATTGTGGCTGTATTACTACAAATTTTTTACAACTATCTCGTTTCGAAAGTGGATTCGCTGGTTAACGGCATGGAAGACGCTTCGATCTCTTTGGTTGACATTTTGGTGAAAAACAAAGTTAACTAAGCCGTATGAACGACCTGACCATTAATATACTGCTGTATTTGACCTATGTCCTTATCGGTGTAGCGACAATTGCGGCCATCGTGTTCCCAATCATTACATTGGCTGGCGACATGAAAAAAGCCAAACGTGCATTATTGGGTATCGGGGCGGTTGCTGTTGTTTTTGTATTGAGTTACATTGTCAGTGATGGCACAGTTCTCGACTCTTATATAAAATACGATGTCACGGAAGGCGTTTCTAAGATGGTTGGTGCAGTACTCATCATGACCTACATCCTCGGATTAGGTGCAATCTTGAGTGCCATCGCCGGAGAAATCCTTAAAGCCACGAAATAATGAGCAAGAAAAAAAGACCAGCAGCAGAGATCAATGCAGGCTCGATGGCCGACATCGCCTTCCTGCTTTTGATCTTCTTTCTGGTAACTACAACCATCGATACCGACAAAGGTATTGCCATCAAACTTCCGCCCATGCCCGAAGAAGATCAGCCTCAGGATGACCTGAAGTTGAAAGAACGGAATGTGCTTAAAATTTTGGTGAACTCCAACAACCAGTTATTGGCTGATGGAGAGCTCATCACGATTAAGGAGTTGAAGCGCAAGACCAAAGACTTTATCGATAATCCAGCCAAGGATCCTACACTCGCTGAAACGCCCCAAAAAGCTGTCATTTCGTTGAAAAACGACCGCGGCACCTCGTACAACACCTACATCCAGGTGCACAACGAACTCAAAGCGGCCTACAATGAATTGCGCAATACAATGGCCATGGGCAAATATGGCAAGGCATACAACAAGCTGAATGCGGATCAAACCTTAGAAATTCAGGATTATTACCGTCAGGTTATTTCTGAAGCTGAACCTGAAAACATAGGAGGAGCCCAATAATGGCAAAGTTTCGCAAAGACGGGGGTAAACCCCAGCCAGCCATCAATACATCATCCTTGCCGGATATCGTATTTATGTTGTTGTTCTTCTTCATGGTAACCACCGTGATGCGGCAAACCGACTTAAAAGTAAAGGTGGTTGTGCCTCAGGCAACTGAAATCCAGAAATTGGAGAAAAAGTCGTTGGTGAGCTATATCTACATAGGTGCACCTACCGAAAGTATGAAAGCACAGTTTGGTACCGCACCCCGTATACAATTGAACGATGCCTATGCTTCTCCTAAGCAGATTCCGGAATTTATCGAAAAAGAAAGAGCCGCTCGCTCCGAAGCTGAAGTTCCGTTTCTGACTACTTCACTGAAATGTGACCAAGAAGCGAAGATGGGTTTAGTTACAGACGTAAAACAGGAACTACGTAGAGTTAACGCGCTCAAAATCAACTATTCTTCGAGTCTAAGAACCGAAGTTTATTGATCTGCTTCGCCTCATTTGAAGAACCCCGATACACCAACTGTATCGGGGTTTTTTCGTACAAAACGATTTAAAAACGGCTATCTTCGACACACCAAAAAGCCTTCAAGCTTGACACTCGAGGAGATCAAAGCGCCCGTTGCACAGGAAATGTACCTGTTCGAAGACAAATTCCGGCAATCGATGCAAAGCCGGATGCCGTTACTCGACAAAATCACCCGTTATATTGTAAAACGAAAGGGAAAACAAATCCGCCCCATGTTCGTCTTCCTTACGGCTCGTATGCTTGGTGAAATGGGAGAGGCTAGCTACCGCGGCGCAGCACTCGTAGAGCTCCTGCATACCGCCACACTCGTACACGATGATGTTGTAGATGACGCTTATGAAAGACGTGGGTTTTTCAGTATAAATGCCTTATGGAAGAATAAAATTGCCGT
>Ga0105055_10002217_pt1 | contig 30621 bp, 24 predicted proteins | sample BON03_FD_78090 | JGI IMG/M metagenome (GOLD analysis project Ga0105055, IMG submission 78090) | Freshwater microbial communities from Lake Bonney liftoff mats and glacier meltwater in Antarctica - BON-03 | ecosystem: Environmental > Aquatic > Freshwater > Ice > Glacier meltwater | place: Lake... | reverse complement strand
GTCCATGTGAGTGCCTGCTTGTCCGGTTGGCAGGTCTCCACTCGCATGTACATATAATAGTTTAGGAAAAAAGTCGTTGAAAATGTGGTTTTGAGGAAAAGTCGTGAGTGAGGGCACTCACGACGGCGATGGAAATCTGGCAGAAATGTTCGACCATGTCTGATTTGGTCTCAACCACTCAAAATCTCCTTTCCATCCTCCCGCATCTAACTTTCATCTCAAAACGATAATTTGAAGCGGGAGGGAATCACAATTGAATATTTTAACCTTGGGTTGCACCCATGGCTATTCATGGTTCGGTCCTTTCAGGATCACACTTATTTCTTAAAATCATTCACACTCTCCGCGCCTTATCCGCGGGATCTCAGTGACCTCATCGGTTAAAAAAACTCATCCTCCGAACTTACCTTTCAGAGCAGCCAGCTTATCAGCCATTGACCCTTGAGGCTCTTCGGGTTTTTGGGGCTTCTGTACAGGTTTACCCTGACTTTTCCCGCGCTCCGCAAAAGGATCTGACTTCATACTCAGTCCAACACGCTTTCGGGGAATATCAATTTCCATCACAGTCACCTGCACTTTTTGATTGACAGAGACAACTTCATTCGGATCCTTTATAAATCGATCTGCCAAATGGCTCAAATGCACCAAACCGTCCTGATGCACTCCCACATCCACGAATGCTCCGAAAGCCGTGATATTCGTCACCACTCCGGGAAGCTTCATCCCTACCTTCAGATCAGTCACACTATTCACACTTTCCTCAAACGCAAAGACTTCAAAGCTCTCCCGAGGATCTCTTCCAGGCTTTGCTAGTTCTTCCAAAATATCCTGAAGCGTAGGTAAACCAACACTTTCAGACACGTAATTCTTTAGGGTAATTCTATTTCTCAACTCCTCCGAACTCATCAAATCGGACACAGAAGCATTGACGTCTTTGGCCATTTTCTCCACTAAGGCATATCGCTCAGGATGGACGGCAGAGGAATCCAGAGGATGCTTTGCCTTACTTATTCTAAGGAAACCAGCCGCCTGTTCAAATGCCTTTTCTCCCAGCCTAGGAACTTTTTTCAGTTGTGCTCGGCTTTTGAATGGCCCGTTCTCATTTCTGAAATCAATGATGTTTTGCGCCAAAGTCGGACCTAAACCAGAAACATAAGTTAGCAACTGCTTGGAAGCTAGATTCACTTCCACTCCTACTCCGTTTACCGCAGACATCACCGTATCATCCAATGCATTTTTCAAGGCATTCTGATCCACATCGTGCTGATATTGGCCAACTCCAATGGATTTCGGATCGATTTTCACCAATTCGGACAGAGGATCCATCAATCTACGGCCGATAGAAATTGCTCCTCTAATAGTCAGATCCAGATCAGGAAACTCCTCACGAGCTACATCTGACGCAGAATAAATCGAGGCTCCAGATTCATTCACCATCGTTACGATCACTGATTTTGGCAAGCCTAGACTTTTCACAAAAGTTTCTGTCTCTCGTCCCGCAGTACCGTTACCAATCGCTATTGCTTCAATTTTAAACTTATCGACCAAACCTTTCACATTCATCGCCGCTTCCTGATTTCTGCGATTAGCTTCATGAGGGAAAATAGCTTCATAATGTAAGAATTGACCTTGGGGTCCAAGGCAAACCAACTTGCAGCCTGTACGAAATCCCGGGTCAATTGCCATCACCGATTTCTCACCTAAAGGTGCACCAAGAAGAAGCTGACGTAGGTTTTCAGTAAATACTTTGATCGCTTCTTCATCCGCTTTTTTCTTAGTGAATAGACGAACTTCTGTTTCCATGCTTGGCTTCAGCAATCTTTTGTAACTGTCTTTAATCGCCAATTTCACCTGATCTACGGATGAATTTGCCGCATCAGATAGAATCATTTTCTCTACTTGATGGATCGCAGCAGCTTCTTCCGGCAGCGAATCCAACATCAAAAAGAGTTCTTTCTCTCCTCTTCTCATCGCCAACACACGATGTGAAGGAGCTGTTTTTATATTTTCAGACCAATCAAAATAGTCTTTATATTTAATTGCTTCCTGCTCTTTTCCTGGCAACACTTTCGAAGAAAAAACACCTTCATTAAGGAATAGCTTACGCATCTTTTCTCTCAATTCGGCCTTCTCATTGATCCACTCAGCCATAATATCCCGAGCTCCCTGAAGTGCTTCTTCGGTGGAATTCACTTCTTTTTCAGCATCTACAAACTTCTTTGCTTCGGCTTCCAGATTGAAAGATTTCTGTTCAAAAATCTGCTCTGCAAGTGGCTCCAACCCTTTTTCTCTGGCTATTGTGGCCTTGGTTCTTCGCTTAGGTTTGTACGGCAAGTAGATGTCTTCCAACTTTGACATAGTCTCTGCCGCTTCTACTTTGCCTTTCAATTCTGGCGTCAATTTACCTTGCTCCTCAATAGACTTTAAAACTGCTTCCTTCCGCTTGGCCAACTCACGTAATTGGAGCACCCGATCACGAATCGCCGCTACCTGCACCTCGTCTAGTTCGCCTGTAGCTTCTTTTCTATACCGGGAAATAAATGGAATCGTCCCACCTTCGTCCAGCAATTTCACTGTGGCATTCACCTGTGCAGGTCTTACTTGGAGTTCAGCGGCTATTTGTACTTCGTAATTCATAAGGAAATGGGAAATCAACTCTAAATTTATGCTGCAAGTTAAGCCTCCTTTTGGAGACAAAAAGGGAGAAATGTGAGAGTTGTCACTAAGCATCTGGGAATGTGGGAGTAATTTTGAACCGAAATCATATCCATAGGATTTAATAAGAAAAAATGATGAAGCTGAACAGAAAACAACATTGGGAGGACATATACCAAACCAAAGAATTCAGTGAAGTGAGTTGGTATCAAGAAAAACCAGAAACTTCCCTAGAATTCCTGACAAAGTTTAACGTTTCAAAATATGCTAGAATCATTGATTGCGGGGGAGGAGATAGTTATTTCGTCGATAATCTGCTTGCTCTCGGATATGAAGACATTACAGTCTTAGATATCTCTGAAAAAGCCATAGAAAGAGCCAAAAAACGCCTTGGAAATTTATCCAATAAAGTAAAATGGATAGTCTCTGACGTAGCTACATTTCAGCCTGAGGAAAAATATGATTTCTGGCATGATAGAGCTGTATTCCATTTTCTTCGAGAAGATGAGGTGACTAAATATCTTGAGATTATTCAGGAAAATCTGAATCCGAGCGGCCACTTTGTAGTAGGTACTTTTTCGGAAAATGGCCCTACCAAATGTAGCGGAATTGACGTCAAGCAGTATTCAGAAAACTCCCTAAGTGAAGCAATAGAAAAGTATCTCAAAAAGATCTATTGTTTTACCATAGACCACCTCACACCTTCCAAATCAGTCCAGAATTTTGTTTTTTGTAGCTTTCAAAATCAGTTGAGCTAAAAAACAACCTGGCGATTTATCTACTGATATCAAGTTCAAAATTCGTCTCATAAGATAGTAACGGTGATGGCAGCCATTAGTGTCAAAGACGGTTAATTCAACCTCATCGATCCAAATTCGTATTTGAGTGTTGGACATTCCAATTGTTCTACTTCACAAATTATCCTACTTCACACCCTGCGTTATCAATAAATAGGTAATCCGCGAAGTCCGCCTTAAACGTGCTAAAGACAGCATAAATCACATATGAAAATAGATTGGAAAAAAGAAATCAAGAGCTGGGGAATCATGCTCAGCGTAGTAGCATTTTTATACTTTACAGGACTTTTACCAGTCATAATAGGTGGGTTACAATCCGTTTTGCTTTCCACAGGCCTCATCAAGCCGAAGATTGAAATCCCAGATCTCGCAGATCAACAATTTGACTACAGAGGTAAGTTTTTGACATTTGACGGAGAGCAAATTAACTTGGAAAGCTACAAAGGCAAAACTTTGTTCATCAATCTTTGGGCTTCCTGGTGTGGGCCATGTAGAGCCGAAATGCCACATATTTCTGAGCTGTATAAATCTGTCCAAAATGAGCCTGATTTAGAATTCCTGATGATTGGAATTGATAATGACATCAAAAAAAGTCAAGGTTTTATTGAAGGAAAAAGCTGGGCTTTCCCTACTGCTCATGCTAGTTTTGGACTGAATCAAAGTCTCCAAAGCGAATCCATCCCCACCACCTTGGTAGTAAATCCAGACGGAAAAATCGTTTTCTACCAAGAAGGCATGAGCAATTTTAATACGGATGAATTTCGGGAATTTCTACTCAGCCAGTAACTATTTTGGGATATTAAAAGTGACAAAAATCATTTACAGATTCACACTGTAAAATGACTAAAAACTTGAATATCAACTCAAAAAAAGTCCAAGATGGGAGACTTAAATCTCTGCGAGCCTTTAAAATTCCTTTATGTTTCTTCGTGTAACCACGGTGTACTCTGCTGTTAAAAGACATTCAGAAATCAGAAACAAACAGGATTATCTTTTATCTACATTTTCATTGTGATCTGTTCCCAGACAGTAATGATTATTTTCCTAGGCTTCAGAACCCCTCCGGCACTGCTCATCATTAAGATCCTGACCGGGAATGTCCAGATCGTTCGCCGCAAAATCAACATGGCGCTATCCATCTCAGATAATTTCATCATCTCCACCATCGTTCTTCAAGTTTTTCTTTTTTGCGACTAAGGCTTGCAAAGCTTCTAGGATCAAATTGGATTCTTCTTTCTTATTTTTGATGGTTTCTATGTTTTTGTGATTAGCTAGTTGGCCGAAAAAGTTGCCTCGAGGGCAAGGCATACTGATAAACTAGCTTTTTCAATTCCAAATCTGCATCTGGTGAAATATGAGCACAATTCGAGCCTGATCAACAAAAACTAACGGGAATAAATCTCTCGAAATGGGCAATTCTTTTCAGTGATGACTTACATTCATTGAATTATTTAGAGCTTTAAAAAAAACCTTCAAGATTTCCGGATACTTCGCTTCAATAGTTTGAGACCTGTATTTTCCAGAAAAAGGAAGCTCAAATCAGCCCGTATGGGCAAAGCAAATCTTCCTCTAGGCATAGTTTTGTGGCTACTATTAATTACTAACAAAATCAAAATGCCATGAAAAAGACACTAATTCTAGGAACAATAATGACTACCACCATGCTATTCTCTTGCGAATCTTCGATTGAGAGAATTGGCGACGCTACAGATGTGACCAAGCAAAACGAAATTACGATAGATAATCCATTCAAGCTTACCATTGAAGATATCCGTGAGGAGCAACTCGAAATCGAAAAAAAACTGACTATACTCAAGAATTCGGATGTGGAACGGCAATCCCACGATTACAAAGCATTTGAACCGGAGATCAAAAGCATTGAATTGGGGGTAGATTCTTTGAGAACTTACGTGTCAGATTTTGAAAATGCGTCCGAAGAAGAGAAACAAGTCATTTACGATCGTTACAAAATGAAGCGGGAACAAATCTCAGAAGATATCGAATCTATCACAGATCATTTCAATGATCTCAAAGTCCTCGATACCTAAGAATAATCATATAATTTTTGAGATACCTATCTCGAAAAACTTTATCCTTATTTAAACTCAATGTTTTTGAAATTGGTAATTTCCTAGTAAGCATCAGGAATTAAGTCTCGGTAAGGCGTTTTCAGATATACTTCTGTTAACATTTTTACGATTGCGATCGGCTTTCGAATAATGGACAATAACATAACCAGAAGGCTGAAATTCTAGTCGTCGAAACCCAAACTCCCTGTTCCCTACTCAAAACCATCTATTGGGAAGCGTATTTCACATATCGGGGAATAGAATCTTGACACTAATTCATCTTAATCAAGCTAGCTCGAGTTGTGGCCGATTTATACGTTCGGAGTAGTTGTTGTAAACTTTGCATAAAAACCTGTTATATGAATAGCACAGATAGACATACGCCAGGAAAAGAAATACTCACCTTTTTTGCTCTAATAGTAGTAGGCCTTTATTTTTTCATCGATGGAGTCATGTCTGCTACAGGTTTTTTGATTCCGATTACAGTCAGTATTTTACTTGCGTTGATCTGTATCCCATTGGCGCGTAAACTCGAAAATATAGGCCTCAACCGAGGGTTCTCATCTCTGGCATGCGTACTGGTTAGTTTTATTGCATTTGTATCTTTCTTTGTATTGATATCATTTCAGATTACACAGTTCTCAGACAAATGGCCAGAAATAAAAAACAAGACCAAGACCGGGCTGGAGTCTGCAGAAGATTTTATAAGTAAAAATACCGGCTTCTCTTTCCAGAAAGATATAGACCAAGTATTTGCTTCGGACAGCGAAGAGCCAGGTAATCAACTATCGAACATTGAAGACCAATCAAATCCGAAAAAAACACTTCAAGAGAATTCTGGAAAAAGTTCTTCAACTAACTCAGACAATTCCTTGATCAGCAAAGTGCCATCAGGAGTTTTTTCAAGGGTAGGTGGTGTTCTGATGGGCTTTTTTGGCTTTTTGGCTAATAGTCTTTTGGCTTTGATTTATATTTTCTTCCTGCTCTATTATCGAACCAAACTCAAATTGTCAATTCTTAATTTTTTCAGTGACGAAAATCAGTCAAATGCCAAAGATGTACTTGCCGATACGATAAAGCTAGCATTGGATTTTTTGGTTGGGAGGATGATATTGATCGCGTTTTTGGCAGTGATTTATGGCATTGGTCTGAGCATTTCGGGTATCGATAATGCGATTTTGATCAGTATCCTTGCGGCTATTCTCTCGCTTATCCCCTATGTTGGAAATATTATTGGGCTAATTTTGGCCATGTTTATGGCTGCATTTTCTGGAGGAGGATTAGGAATGTATATAGGTGTCGCAGCGACCTACTTCTTTGCTCAGTTTATCGAAAGCTATATTTTACAACCATTCGTGGTGGGAGGAAAAGTAAATATTAATCCTATTGTGACTATCATCGTAGTAGTCTTGGGTGGTACGATCTGGGGGATTGCGGGGATGATCTTGAGTATTCCAATCATAGGGATATTCAAAATCATCTGTGATGCTGTCCCGGTTCTACAGCCAATTGGCTATTTTCTGGGAGTAGAGGATCTCGGGAGTGATGATGAAGAGCCAGGCAAGTTGAAGCAATGGGGTAAGAAAATCTGGTCAAAAATTTCCGGTAAATGAGTGTTTTGTCAAACTGGATCAAAATTGAATTCTTGATTTGGAATGGGATCTAATTCTCCCTCCCTACAGCTACAGCTAGGGATTAAATTGGCTTTGAGCCAGATCAAGAAGATTTAGGAAGTTTTTATTGATCCAAAACAAGATTTCAAAAAAGTCTCATCAAAACGTCAGCTAAAAGTATCAGATTGAAAATTGTAATGACTATCCATCAAAATAGTTATACTTTATCCTTTCCCGTAAGAATGGCTAGCAGATCAACTTAGGTAGCTGACCTTTCTTTGAAAAGTATGAAAACAAAAATTAATTTGATTTTATAAACTCTTTTTTCTTTTTCTTTGGCTACAAATTTCAGAATCTATGAACGAAAACAACCCCTCTAAACATGAATCCAATTTATCCAAAGGTGAATTGGTTGATTCTGTATTGGGGGAATTTCAGGAATTTATTAGCGGTGTAGAAACTCAATATTCAGCTGAAGACCTCTACTCCTATCTTTTGGATCATGGCAGCAAACTGATCAAGGCCTACTGCAAAGCTGGGGAGACTTGTCTTACTATGGCCGGGGAAAATGCGGAAGTATCGAATCCAAACCATTACCTAATTCACTTTTCTTATCCTGATCGCTTCAAAACAATCATTCTACTGGTACGGGATGTCTCGCTTCAACTCAGCATAGCCAAGCTTCGAGCACTCGAGGATTTAGTCTCGGAGGAAATACTCACTGATCATTTCGAAAAATCAAAAGACCTACTCTACTCTGAATCAGAAAAATACCTTACCTACTTCAAGGTAGAGCGTAAAAGTCTGCTTGAAAAACCCGAATTTCTCAAACGAAAATTGGAATCTGTCAAGCATTTATCGAATCCATGGAAAACCTACCATTTACAGTTTGAAACCATTTTGGGCCAATTCGCAGAAATAGATCAAAATTTTAAACGTCTTGAGCAAACTATAGTACAATTCAGACTGATTCGTGATATGGTACTCCACATGAAAACAGAGGTCCAGAAAATAAATGCCCTTTTTGCAATAAAAACTGACGTATGCTTAAATGGCCTTGTAAAGATCAGCGAAAAGGAGCACCTCAACGATACAATAAAGTCATTTGAAGATTTGATTACGTCGGGAATCGGTCAGGAGGTTCGATCCGAAAGTGCGCTTCGCAATCTGGAGGACGCAGTAGACAAGCTTCCGACGCTTTCTGTGCCTGTAGGTGCTCAGGTTGGATACTTAATTTCGAAAAAAGTAGACTTTAGAAAATCCGCTGAAAAATGGTTGGATTACGAAATACTGCCTTACCTCACCGATTTATGGGATGGCCAAGAGGCTAATTTTTCACACCTTCTCAATGTTGCCACACAGATAAAAACCAGCTTGTTGGTTGCTAAAAAAACACAACAACTTATCAGTTTTCACGGTGAGATTGCATCTCTGAATTCGATCGACCGGCAGCAAAAAAATACGATTTCGCAAAGTGAAGAGTTAGTCAGTCATCTCGAACATGAGCTTACATCCAAATTCAAAGTAACTGAAATCTACCAGGAAAAAGACTACCTCAAAGTCCCTCTACAGACCAATTTCTCATTGCTATCGACCAGCAAACCCGGAAACCTCGCATATATATCAACTAGAGTTGTGCAGCTTTTCAAAAATGTGGGAAAGCATGTAAACGATGTTAAGGAAAAAACACCACATCAACGATTAGGAATTGCGCTAGAAATTCTTGAAACAAGAAACGAGAAGGAAATACTAGAACACTATCACTCCTTGTTCTTAAATAAAAATTTCATTGGTGATTTGTTTTTGGTTAAGCGAAAACAGCAAGAGGAAGCGCTTGAAAAGATTATTACTTACTGGAAAAAAGGTCAAAGCCGATCTCTTGCAGTAATAGGAGATCCTCTCAGTGGCAAGTCAACATTTCTGGAGTTTGCCACACATCAATTCAAATCAAATGATGTGCATTATGTGACTCCGGGTGGTGAGATCAGCATCGAAGGAAGAAAACTTAAAGTAGGTAGAAACTTGGATGAAGTATTCAGCTTTGTCCGACGATCTATTAGCAATTCAAAGCCCATCCTTGTCTTAGATGATATGCATCTCTGGCGAGATTCGGATAGCTCACTACTTAAGAATGTCACCTCTTTGATTGACTTTATGAGTTTGAGTTCTTCCAAAGTGTTTGTCATTGTCAGTGTCACCAATGCACTTCGACTTCATTTGGACACTAGAATTCCATTTTCTCAAAGCTTCACAAATCTTCTTTACACGAACACGTCCACTTCCGATGAAATCTACAAAGCAGTCATGCTTCGCCAGGGAGCATCTCACCGTAGGTTATATGAGAAAGAAGGTATTGTGATGAATGAAGGACAACTGCGGAAAAAAATTGGATGGTTAACGAAAAAATTCGACTTTAACATTGGGGCAGTTTTACAGGCTTGGATTTTCTGCACAGATGTGCAATTGGATGGCTCCATTCAGTTTTCTGAGAAAGAAACTCATCTCAACGATTTTCTCTCCATCACAGAACTTCTGATTTTAAAAACCTGCCTATTATTCGGGTACAGCAGCGACCTTGAGCTCAAAAATTTGTTTACTGACCGATACGAATCTGAGTACAAACCTGCTATTCGAAAACTCCTAAATATTGGTATTTTGGATCGAGATTCAAGTGGCTACTTGATCGTAAAAAATACAGTAAGACAGGATCTATATTCTATTCTGAAATACAGAGAATTACTCGCTTAATTGACATGAATCATTGGAATGATCTTTACGCATTAATCCTTATCGTCTTTGCGATCTACCTTTTCCTTTCCATCTGTTTTTTTGCGCTTACCCGATATTTGAAAAAAAGGCGCATTAATGATCGGTATTTAGCCTTGATTAAAAAATCCCGGCTCTTTTACAAGCCCATTGCATGGATCGTTATCATTGGGGGATTTATAGCGTTGGATCCTATGACGCACGGTTTGATCATTTTATTAATAGCAGGATTTGCCTACAAACAATTGGGGAACTACGTAAGTGGCCTATTCATCCGGGCCAGTCCAATGCTGGCCACTGATGCGCAGGTGAAAGCGGGAAAGATCCGTGGCAGAATCAATAGGATCGGAAGTTTGGGAATGATACTTGGAACAGACCAAGGAGAGCGCTGGGTTTGGTATAATTCCTTTGACCGGACTGGCTTTACGTTGATTTCCAATCAGACGAACGTTCAGCAGCGCGCACTCTACTTAAGATCAGATCTTAGTAGGGAAAGTGTCTTGGATTTGATTTTTGATCATCCTATACTAGCCCTCGGCAAAACCTCCAATCTGAAAGCCTTAGCTACTGAAAAAACCTTCTTGCTGCATTACACTTTAGTGAAGGGTGCGCGATACGAAGATTTTATCAACTACTTGTATGACCATGAAGTCATGACCAATTCTACTGAAAACTTTGACACCTAATGGAAATCATCTCCTCTTATAATCTAATCATTGAGTTTTCAGTGATTATTATTTTATCCTTCCTATTCAACGGACTGTCAAAAAAAACCAATATCCCTGCGGTATTGATGCTTATTGCTTTGGGACTGATTTTGCAATACATCTTGCAATATTTTACTACTGAAGCAATAGACTTTTTCCCGATTCTGGAGGTTTTGGGGATAGTAGGATTGATTATGATCGTATTGGAAGCTGCGCTGGAGTTGGAACTGAAGCGCGAGAAACTGATGCCGATTCTCAAGTCACTGGCAATCGCACTGGCGGGACTCTTACTCTCTACTTGGGCAGCAGCAAGTATTCTATATTATTACATTCCAGAGATGTCCATGCAATCTGCTTGGCTCTATGCAACTCCTCTTTCGATCCTTTCGAGCGCGATTATCATCCCAAGTGTGGCAGGATTGAAAAGTAAAAAACGGGAGTTTCATATCTATGAAAGCACCTTTTCAGATATTTTAGGCATCATGTTATTTTATTTTCTGACCGGAAAATTAAATCCTGCTGAAGATTCGGGATTGGTCGGATTTGGAGGGAATTTCCTGCTTACTATCACAATCTCTATCGTAGCGAGTTATGCGATTATTTTGATTTTTCAGAAAATCAAAAGTAACGTCAAACTTTTCCTTTTGATCGCAGTATTACTTTTGCTTTATGCGGTGGGTAAAAAGATGCACCTTTCCTCACTGATTATTATTTTGATTTTTGGTATGGTCATCGCAAATATGAAGTTATTTTTCAAAGGAAAGCTTTCAAGCTTGCTGGACTATGACAAAGCACATCAAATCTACCATGAGTTACACACGATTACAGCAGAGACCGCATTTGTGGTTCGCACGCTTTTCTTTGTGATTTTTGGTATTACTATCACCATTACGTCGCTATTTGACATGCAAGTGGCACTGATCAGTTGTCTTCTGATTGGATCGATCTATGGGATTCGAATCGTATTGTTAATGATTTTTGAAGGAAAGGACATCATTCCTCAGGCATTTATTGCTCCTAGAGGTTTGATCACAGTTTTGCTTTTCTACGGTATCCCTGAAGAAGCCGAAGTAGCAAGTTTCGAACCTGGGATACTATTTTTTGTGATTATTGGAACGAGTCTGATTATGACTTTTGCGATGATCTATGAAAAAAGACGGTCATCCAAAGCTGTTGGCCTAGCGAGCAGCAGAGCTATCGGGACTGTTAAATGGAAGGTGCCAAGTGTCTTGGAAAATACTGACGTTAAATCTTAATTAGGTAAGCGAAATGTCAACACAACCCACATTATTCTAGTATAAAAACGATATTAATTCCGCCCAGTCTTCTTACTGAGTGTACGTAGGCGGCAGCTCCCTTCCCCTGGCACTCCAATAACTCCCAATCCAAGTATCGACGTTTTTGCACTGCAAAGTGGCAATTTGGAACTATTGGGGTTGGATAAAAACAGAGCTGATTAACTATACTTGATTTAAGCTAACAGTATTTCACCCTACCAAACCTCACTTTTGTTAAATCAAACAGTCAACTTGGTCTGACTTGGGTTGGCGACCTCGAAGATTTATCGTAATCTTATTTTTTGACCCAAAATACCTATGAAAAAATTCCTGCTAAGCACCCTGCTTACACTAACCCTATACACTTTTACCTTTGCCCAGTCCTCTTCTGTTCTTTGGTACAATCAGCCAGCAGTAAAATGGGAAGAAGCTTTACCCGTGGGAAATGGCCGTCTGGGAGCTATGGTAATGGGGTTACCAGGTCAAGAGCATTTACAGCTCAATGAGGATTCGCTATGGCCTGGAGGCTATGATGACTGGGGATTGGCAGGGGGAAAAAGAGTCGATTTGGATCAAATCAGAACATATTTACTGGCTGGTGAAAACAAAAAAGCTGACTCCCTTTTGGTTTTGAAATTCTCAAGAAAAGAAATCATCAGATCTCACCAAACCATGGGAGATCTATGGTTTGACTTCGGATTTCACGAACCAGAAAATTACAAACGGAGTCTAAATCTTGAAACAGCAACTGTGCTGACTCACTTCATAAGTGAAGGATTTGAAGTCACTCAAGAAGTCATCGCTTCTACGCCTGACGATGCACTGATCATCAGATTTAAGACAAATAACCCTCAAGGCTTCAATGGCAAAATCACCATGAGTCGCCCCGAGGATAATGGCTTTGCAACATCAAAAACCACAGCAATCAATGACCGGCAGCTCGAAATGACTGGTATGATCACCCAGCGAGGCGGGCAACTGGATTCCAAGCCTATTGAGATTTTGAATGGAGTGAAATTCAGAACGTTGCTCTTTGCCCAAAATCAATCCGGAGAGATTTCCACTACAGATTCTACTTTGATTATATCCGGAGCAAAGGAATTTATGCTCAAGTTAGTCTCAGAAACCTCCTTTTATCAGGAGGACTTTGAGGCTGAAGCAAATCGCCAACTGGAAAAAATCCAGCTGAAAAGCTGGGGAGAAATCCTCCATGCGCACGAGCAAGATTATGCTTCATTGTTTGATCGAATGAGCTTGCAATTGGGCACTGATGAGCCAGACAACATAGCTTCCGATAAGCGAATAGAGCGCGTGAAAAACGGAGAAGTTGATTTGCACTTGGAAAAGCTTTTGTTCGATTATGGTAGATATTTATTGATTTCCTCTAGTAGGCCAGGCACCAATCCTGCTAACCTTCAAGGGATTTGGAACAAGCACATTGCGGCTCCATGGAATGCAGACTACCATGTGAATATCAATCTCCAAATGAATTATTGGCCAGCGGATGTCACCAATTTAAGTGAATTGAACCAGCCACTTTTTGATTTCATCGACGGCGTTATAGAGAATGGGAAAAATGCTGCCCGTGAGAATTTTGATATGGCAGGATCCATGGTTCCACATACTACTGACCTTTGGCAGGTAGCATTTTTACGCGCCGCTACAGCCTATTGGGGGAGCTGGATTGGTGCTGGAGGCTGGATAGGCAGACATTATTGGAATTACTATTTATTTACTCAAGACAAGAAATTTCTTGAAAAACGAGCTTATCCTGCATTGACAGCTATTTCAGCTTTTTATTCCGATTGGCTGGTGGAATATCCTAAAGACGGAACTCTAGTGTCCTCTCCTTCCACTTCGCCCGAAAATCAGTTTATAAATACAAAAGGAGAAATAGTAGCTGCCACAATGGGAGCGGCGATGGATCAGCAGATTATCGGAGATGTTTTTAATAATTACCTGAAAGCCGCTGATATTCTCGGAAAAGAGACTCCACTACGTGAGAAAGTAAAAAATCAATTGAAAAACCTTCGCCCTGGAGTTCAAATTGCAGAAGATGGAAGGATATTAGAATGGGATCAACCGTATGAGGAAAACGAGAAAGGGCACAGGCACATGTCACATTTATATGCTTTTCATCCTGGAGACGCCATTACATCTAGCGAAACCCCAGAAGCATTTGCAGCGGTGCGCAAAACTCTTGAATATCGATTGGCAAATGGCGGAGCGGGAACCGGCTGGTCTCGTGCTTGGCTGATCAATTTCTCCGCAAGATTATTAGACGGAGAAATGGCTCATGAGCACATCCAAAAGCTACTTTCCCAGTCACTTTATCCAAACTTATTTGATGGACATCCACCTTTTCAGATTGATGGAAACTTTGGCTACACAGCTGGGGTGGCTGAAATGCTAATCCAATCCCATGAAACTGGGCTGATTCGACTTTTGCCAGCCATACCAAAAGCTTGGGCAAACGGTAGTGTAACAGGATTGAAGGCGAGAGGAAACTATACCATCGATATGACTTGGCAGGAAGGTGAGCTACGAACGTATAAAATTCATGCAGGCAAAAGCGGTAAAATCTTGGTTTATTACGATGGTTCTGAGATGGATTTAGATCTTAAAAAAGGACAAAGCTTCGAAGTCGAAATGTAACGTCCTAAAGACGGTTTAAATCAGTAAAGCTTAGAAAACTCAATCTTTACCCATTCCAAAAGTGATTTCCAGCTAAGCTATTGCTAAATTCGATCAATGATCAGAAAGCTTATCACCTTCTTCATTCTAGTTGTTTTTATTTGGCTTATATGGTCTTTTTCTGGGAGAAACACCCCTTTGCAAGAACCTAAAAGCTATCTATCGGTGGTGGAAGAAATCAACCCTTCCGACTCCTTATCGAGGAACATCGTAGGTATTCAGCCCTATATGGAAGCGTCTGATTATTTCGATGAGGTAATTTTCAAGGAAAAACTTCGACAATATTTAGTAGCTGCTAGTGACAAAGCATTTATTAAGAAAAACACTTTGGTTATCTACCCTGAGCACATCGGCACTTGGCTCTTATTGCTTGGTGAAAAACACAACATTGCTGAGATGGAAACTCTCGAAGAAGCTATGAATATCATAGTTTACAGCAATGCGTTCGACTACTTTTTGGGATACCTCAAGACTGGTGATGAGACAAACACAGAAGTCTCTTCGATTTTCAGAATGAAGGCCAAAACTATGCTTAGGGCTTACTACAAAGCTTTTAGCGAACTTTCTAACGAAACCAAAACCTATATTGTAGCAGGTTCAATAGTTTTACCTGAACCAAGAGTGGTGGGTGGAGAAATTTATTTGGAACTCGATGGCCCCCTTTATAATGCATCGTTTCTATTTGGACCTGACGGAAAAGTACTTGGAAATCCTATTCTAAAAGCCTTCCCAAAGGCTGCAGAAGATCATTACACGAGTGCAGGAGATCCAAAAATCTCACAAGTCTTTGAGCTCCCTCTTGGAAAAACATCCATCATGCTATCCAATGACAGTTGGAACAGTCAGTCTTATGAAAACGAAATCAACGATTCTGCGGAGATAATTTTAGTTTCTTCTTTTTGTACTGAGGATTATTCCATGACTTCGAAATGGAGCGGATATGACCGTAAAATAAGTCAGGAAAACCTTGATTTAGAGAATATCGGAGAATTAACAAATCGTGAGGCTTGGGAGAAATATGGTTTACCTGCGCAAATCAAAAACACAAAAGCCAACGTTGCTTTAACCGTTTTTCTCCATGGAAATTTCTGGAATCTAGATTCAGATGGTCAGCCATTTGCTTGGCTAAACAATAGGATTCTTCCGGTGACACCTAGTGGCAAAGGTGGGGTATGGTCTTTAAATTTCTAGAAAACAGCACGTCATTATAGTATACTGAAATAGACTTCCATTCAATGGCTTAAATAATTATATACCATTCTTTCAGGGGCTAAATAAAAAACAACTGAAGATTGACGCTTCCCAATTGCATGCTTCATGCCAGTCTTATTTTAATCTCCAATACTGGAATAAAAGAGGTTATACAATAGCACTCACGAAAAACCAAAGAACCATGAAAAATCAATTTTATCTAGGAGTGATCATTGTCGGTTTACTCGCTAGCTCTTGTTCTCCTTCTACACCTTCAGATTCTGAAGTTCAAATGAATGAAGATACTCTAGAATCCACAGCTGGTATTGAGGAATCCTCCTCTTCTACTGCTCAAAATTTTAAGCCAAAGGAAAAGCTCAGTTTACAGAGTGTCACGTTCACTATTTCAGCCACTAATAAGCAACAAACTCTATAGTTGTTTCTACTGAGGGATTGGAAGTAAGTAATCAGCCTCATACCCTAGAGATTGTGGGATGTTTCGTGAGAGCAGAAGTAGAGGACATGAACTCCGATGGGTCGCCTGAGCTCATCTTGTTTCTTAACAGCTATGGTTCAGACTCAGAGGAATTTGCAGTTATTTTTTCTGTAAATAATCTGAAGTCTATGAGTCGCATGTCTATTCCACCGTTGACTGCAGAGCAAGAAGTAGGGTATCACGGCGGCGGCAAAATGGCGATCGTAGAGTCAACATTAATGAGACGATTCCCAATCTACGAGCAGCAAGGAAAAGCTTGGGTGAAAACTAATAAAACGTGTCAACTACACTATGTACTTGAAGAAGGTGAAGCTATGCGCCGATTTGTTTTGGATAAGGTGACAGAATTTTAATACATTCAAGTACAAATTGTTAAGAAGCATGATAAATCTTAAATTACTCCATCACTAAACCTGAATACAATGAAAACCATCCTAAGTACACTCGTTGTTTGCTTGGCTATCTTTCCAGCTTTCTCACAAAATGCAACAATTCCTTCTAAAGAAGTTCAGATAAAAACTGCTGTATTGGCAGCTCCAGAAGAAAAGCAAGGGGATGCAACCGTTTTGGGCTACAATGAGGAAGGGGAGTTGGTAGAACTGAGAAAAGGCACCAATGAAATGATTTGCATGGCTGATGATCCTAATGGGAAAGGATTCAGCGTCTCTTGCTACGCAGCTGATTTGGAGCCATTTATGGAAAGAGGCCGAGAACTCAAAAAGGAAGGGAAAGCATTTCAGGAGATCTTCGACACCCGAGAAGCAGAAGCAAAAAGTGGAAAACTCAAAATGCCTAAAGAAGGTGCTACTCTTTTTGTACTAACTGCTGAGACGGAAAATTACGACATCAGTACAGGTGCCGTTTCTGACACCTATTTAAGATATGTTGTGTATTTGCCTTGGGCTACCTCAGAGACAACAGGACTTCCTCTGAAACCAAGTGCTCCGGGAATGCCTTGGATTATGGATCCGGGAACACATCGTGCACATATTATGATTACTCCGCCAAGAGATTAAAAATGGATTATTTCTCTATCATACCCGTTTGGTTTTTTACTAGATATTATGCCCGGTAGTATTAACAGTTTGAAGTAAATTTCATTAAAAATGGTTTTACTTTTGCCATCCTACCATTAGATCACCCCCTTTTAGCTATGGCTTTTCTCTCAGAACAAACCTTTAAAGACCTTGATTATTCTAGCCTACCACTTGCTTTAGCAGATTACGAACATTGTACCTTTGACCAGTGCAATTTTTCTAATCTAAATTTGAGAGGAATAAATTTTGAAAATTGCATTTTCAAAAGCTGCGATATGAGCAATCTCAAGGTTCCTGATGTGTCTTTTCAGCATGTGAGATTTGAGCAGTGTAAGATGTTAGGGATTCACTTCCAGACCAGCAATCCATTTCTATTGGAATTTATCTTTCAAAACTGTCAGCTTGACTATTGCAGTTTCTACCACTTGAAGATCAAAAAGACAAAGTTTATCAATTGTAGACTTACAGAAGTTGACTTTTCGGAGACTGATTTGACTTCATCCGATTTTCAAGGGTCTGATCTCAGCGGTGCCACATTTGACCAGACTATAGCAGAGAAAGTGGATTTCAGGAATGCACTTAACTATGCCATAGATCCAGAAAGAAACCGAATCAAAGGCGCTCGTTTCGACTTAGACGGCCTACCTAGTTTACTAAGAAAATATGGAATTAAGATCGGATAATCTTTTAAAAAATGTTTAAAATCTTACTTCCTTTTTTTGAAGCTATATAAGAAAGGTGCCTTATGAGAACCTCCTGTATAGAGTTTTTGATGACGTTCCAATATATTCAGACTAAGCATTTTTCGTTGAAAGTTTGCTCGATTTTGAGTCTCTCCGAGTATAGAATCATACACCTGCTTCAGTTCTTTCATAGTAAATAGCGCAGGTAGCAGGTTGAAACTTAAGAGTTTTTGATCCAAATTGGTACGTAGGTGCTCAAGCGCCTTTTCTACAATTACATTGTGATCCATCATCATCTTAGGTAGCTGATCAAAGTCATACCATTCGATAGAATCTGATAATTCATCAGGCTTTGGTTCCACATTTTCATAATTGATCAAGGCGTAATAGCCTACAGTAATAAATCTGCCTAGCAACCAATGATTGTCTAAAAAATGACCCTGTTTTTCTAGAATCGCACGCATCACAGCAGGATTAAAGCGCTCCATAGACCCGAACGTATGAAATTGTTCCAAATAAATTTCATCCAAACCAGTTCGTTCAGAGAGACCGCGCTTCACCGAATCATCCAGTGGCTCATCAATTTTCACAAAGCCACCAGGCAAAGCGAAGGTCTTCATATTATGGTATTCAAGGACTAAAATTTTTAGCTTTTGCCCAGAAAAACCAAATATAACCGAGTCGTATGAAATGTTTGGGAGATATTCTTCTTGTTTTAGAGCCATATGCAAAACTATAAATTGCTAGTGTAAGAAATAGGATTTTCAAAAATAAGCAATTACTATTGTTTCTCAAGGAAACATTAATACAAGCCATGAAACCTACCTTAAAATCATTTCAGATTTTTACGCTGGCAATTCTATTTGGAATCACAACCTCACTGAAAGCCCAAAACAGCAATTCATTTGAAGTACAAACTAAAATCAAAAACGGAATGATTGCGGGATCCTTTGACACCAAAACGGGCATACAAAAGTTTTTCGGAATTCCGTTTGCAAAACCTCCAGTGGGTGATCTCCGCTGGAAAGCCCCACAACCAGTAGGAAATTGGAGCGGAATCAAAGAGACCAAAAAATTTGGTCCTAGAGCAGTTCAGGCTCCAGTATTCGGAGACATGGATTTTAAGTCCGATGGCGTAAGTGAAGACTGCTTATACCTAAACGTATGGACTCCAGCAGATCGAAACACCAAAGACTTACCTGTGTTAGTGTATTTCTATGGTGGTGGATTTGTCGCTGGTGACGGTTCCGAACCTCGCTACAACGGCGAAGCTATGGCGCAAAAAGGAATTGTAGTAGTCACCGTTAATTACAGATTAGCCATATTTGGCTTCCTCGCACATCCAGATCTAAGTGCTGAAGCACCCTATAATGCATCAGGAAATTATGGGTTGATGGATCAAACGGCTTCGTTGAAATGGGTGAAGGAAAATATCGCAGCATTTGGAGGAGATCCTAAAAAAGTAACTATCGCAGGTGAATCTGCAGGTTCGATCTCCGTGAGTTACCAGATGGCCTCTCCCCTTTCAAAAGATCTAATCGCTGGAGCTATAGGTGAAAGTGGCGCTGGAATTAATCCTACGTTGGCTCCAATGCCTCTTGCTGAGGCCGAAGAGCAAGGAGCAGAATTCACTTCCAAAGCTGGTTTTACTAGCATAAAGGAGCTCAGAGCACTTTCTACAAAGGATATTTACGACATTTACAATGAGTCCAAGCGTTTTGGATTCCCAGTAGTGCTGGATGGATATTTTCTCCCAAAAACACTTCCTGAGATTTTTGAAGCAAAAGAGCAAGCGATGGTTCCGCTCCTGGCAGGTTGGAACTCTGCAGAGATCCCAGGTATGGCATTTATGCAAGGTCAGCCTTACACTCCTGAAGCTTTTATTGCTAAGGTGAAAGAAACCTACCCAAATGACTACGAGGAAGTATTGACCCTCCATCCGCATGCTGACACTAAAGAAGTAGAACGATCAGCTACTAACTTGGCAGCAGACAGATTCATCGCTTACGCTACTTGGAAATGGTTGGATCTTCATGCAAAAAATTCTGATCAGCCAGTTTACAGATACTTGTACAGCAAGTTTCGTCCACCTTTAAAAGATGTAAGCTTGACAACTCGTCTTGCTGGCGGCACAGTAGAAGGCGGACCAAAAATGCCGGAGGCAATCGGTGCACCTCATGCCTGTGAAATAGAATATGCGCTGGGTAATTTACCTTTGGTGGATGTCTTTGCGTGGACTGCTGATGACTACAAAGTATCCAAAACCTTTATGAATTACTTTGCCAATTTCATCAAAACTGGAAATCCTACTAGCGATGGACAGCCTGAATGGAATGCAATGAAAGGGACTGATACCTCTCCACCGGTAATGGTGATCAATACTGAAAGCAAACTTGCCAAGGCAACAGATGATGCCCGATACAATTTCCACGACAAATTTTACGGAAACAATAAGTAAGGAAGCTTTGAAATCTGATTTATAGAGAGGCTATACAGTCTCTCTTTTTTCATTAAAGTCAATTAGATTTCGTTGATCATAAGTTTTGAAGGAAAGAAGTACAGTTATTTTGTAAAGCCAATCGTGAGACTTTAATGGTGGCGAACGTCTACAAATCAGTCACTGAAGTCATGATTATTAGGCTCAAGCTGATTGTGCCATCAATCCTGTCTTCCTGCCACTACCATTTTGATCGTATTGTAATCGTATTTGCCCTCAAAATGAATACGAAGTGCTTGAAGATTCTTAATGTTTTCGACTTGGGAATTGATCTCTGCAATAACTTCGACAGGCAGACAATCTTCCAGCTCAACACGCCCTTCACCAATTCCTTTGGCTAGGTGCCCTTTGATGGTAGATTCGGCCAACCCTCGAGCTACTACGATATCTCCAATACTTTTTCCTGCATTGATCATCTCAAAAGTGATCTCATAGGTCTCTCCTATTTTCCTTTTCAGGTTTGCTTTACCAGCCTTCTTTTTCCCCGTTTTATTGCTGGCGAATTTGGGGTTATCAGCTGCGGCTTGCTTGGCTGCTTCAGCCAATCGAAGTCGAAGATTAATTTTGTCCTGTTCCAAATCATTCATTTTACCAGGGATTCTCCCCCCTAAAATGCAAGCAATCAATTGACTTACTTTATTGATCTCTCCATATTTTCTCAATAAACTAACTTCCAATTCTTCCAAGCTATTGGCATAGGTTTTTGTCCTGGAAAATCGCTCCACCTCGGCTCTGTGAACCAATATTTTTTCCAACGCATCTTTCAAAAAATTCTTAAAATAGGAAGACCCTTTTTCCAATCGCTCCATTAACTTCTCTTTGTCATTCTGCTGCAAGAGAAAACGAAGTTGGTTGCTAAACTTTCCAGCCGTTCCCACTTCATTCCGAATCAAAGCAGCGATCTCCCCGACGGCCTTTTGCATCTCTGGATCTTCAAATTCCAGCGAACTATCATTCTTTCGTTGGAAACTAGTGATCTCCTGAAGCAAGCCTGCCAAATCAAAGGTCTCCCCAGACAAAAGCGAAAGATATCGCTGCTGATAAGCACCCAAAAGCTCATCGAGTTTCGAATTCTTTTGAGCACTTTCTACAAAAGTCTGGACCAGTGAATCAGACTGCATGGCATTATTTTGAATTCTTGTCCTCAAAACCAACCCCTCCAAGCTTCTCAGACGGCTGAGCGCCACATACACCTGCCCTGGTGCGAAAGCATTTCCTACATCAATTATTGCCTGATCGAAAGTCAATCCCTGGCTTTTATGTACAGTCACGGCCCAGGCGGTTTTGATGGGATATTGGCTAAACGTACCGATCACCTCCTCTTCAAGCTCCTTTGTATCTGGATTGATGATGTATTTTTTGTTTTCCCAATTCTCTTTTCTCAGCTGATAAACCAACCGAGTACCTTCCAGTAAAACTTTGATCTGATCATCTTCCAGTTCCTCTACGGTAGCTAGTTTACCATTGAAATAATCCTGGTTTCCAGACGAATCATTTTTGATAAACATCACCTGAGCACCCACCCGTAGTTCGAGTGATTTAGGGAGCGGGTAAATATTTTCAGGAAAATCATTTTCTATATCAGCCTCATAAAACTTTGACTCACTTTTCAAAGCCATCAACCGATCTCGATTGAGTTGATCTGCTTTATAATTGTGAGTTGTGATCGTGATACAGTCTTTGATTTCCGCAATCTCATCTTGAGTTTTATAGTGCTTATTCAAAAGTGCAATATCCTGAACGGTCACGGTATTCTCACGTAGATGATTAAGTACCTGAATAAAGTCCTCGTCTTGCTGACGAAAAATCTTGTCCAGCTCGAGGTAAACCAATCCCGAATCCTGAAGAACTCTGGCTTCGAAAAAATGCATGCTCGGATAAAAACGGCTGAGCACCTGCCATTCATTGTCCCGGACGATGGGCGGGAGCTGGAAAAGATCTCCAATCATCAATACTTGCACTCCGCCAAATGGCGTATTGAAATTTCTTTTGACCGTTCTCAGTCTATAATCAATCGCATCCAACACATCTGCCCTCAGCATACTGACTTCATCGATCACTAGCAGCTCAATTGATTTTAGAACATTCTTTCTGATAGCATTCAATGGATGCTTTCGGATCAGTGTATGTTGCGTAAAACATCCATATTGATCAGAGAAATTACCTTCTGGCTCATTTACTGGTAGAAAAAACCCAAGTGGAAACAGAAACTGGGAGTGAATAGTTACTCCACCTGCATTCAGTGCAGCTATGCCTGTCGGCGCTACAATTACATGATTCTTGTGCGTTTGCAGTGCTAGATTTTTCAAAAAAGTGGTCTTGCCTGTCCCTGCTTTTCCAGTCAAAAAAATCGGTGCTCCGGTATTGTTGACAAACTTTGCGGCCAGCTCTAGTTTATCAGTACTTTGATTTTCCATTCAGCGAAACTACTATTTTTAAAAATGAATCGATTGGAGAAAGAAGTCAAAAAGCTTCATCTGCCTAATTTCAGATTTTTACTTCACTTCTCAAACTAAATTCTCCCGATCTCAAAATCAATTGATTTAAGTAAAGTAATATTAGTAAAAACCATCTATACCTCTCACTAAAATCTACCAAGTAAGCACTTGCCTTCACTGACACTTTTACGTGTAAGAGATTTCCCACTTCGTCCTTTTAGAACACATGAAACATCTTAACAAGCTACAGAAACGCCCCAAAAAGCTTCACTTACTACATGGCACAACGTTGGGTTATTCCTAATCAAATAAACTATTCATTAATCCAACTTAACCATGAATACCCAATATAATTTTCCAATAAGTAGCTCAACAGCTGCTAAATGCACAGTTAAAACAATAAGAGATGAACCCATAGGAACTATAAAGGACGTCATGCTAGACACCGAAACAGGTGAAGTAGCGTATGTCGTTCTAGCGGTCGACTCAGGTTTTCTAAATCTAGGAAGTAAACTTCTAGCTCTGCCTTGGGCAGCATTTGATTTTCACGGTCACCAACGTGATGTAATCATTGTAAATGTTGCGAAGGAAAAGCTAGAGAATGCTCCTGGTTTTGAAAATGATGACTGGCCTATAGGACCTCAGTACGAATTCATCAATAATGTCCATAGTTATTATGGATTTGAAAGGAGAAGAGCGCGAATTGAATAGGCATGGAACTCTGAATCTAAAAGGCTCTCCGCAAATGGTGAGCCTTCTTTTTGCTTTAGTAACGAGTTAACTGAGGCATTGCAAAGGCCAACTTACAACTTAAACTTTCATCTCACTCTCCCCGAAGAATTAAAAAGCTGACTTGACCTGGGACTACCTCCTTTTCCCTTTATCATTCGGATCTTGTTCAGGCAAAAGGAGCTGCATCAGATCACTAGGTGCTATTTCTAGCATACCTTCTCTCAAGGACTCCCAAATTAGATTGAACGTGCCACGATATTTATTCCGCTCAGTTTGAAAAGTAGCTGTTCTATAATCCCTGTTTTCTGGAAGGTTATTATTAGAAATAAGAATATTGGAAAGCATTGACATCAATTTCTTCTTCTTCTCTTCTTCATCCCTAAGTTCCAATTTTAGATCTCTGTAGTGGAATTTCATAAAATTAGCGGAGGATTGGGGTGTTGCATCCATGATGATTTCCAGCTTCTCCATAGTACCTGAATTAATATTTACAGAAACCAAATCTCCCAAAACCTCATTAAGCGAGGGCAGACGAAAAGGGTCTACGCTAGCTTCTAGATGGAATTTCTCCTGAGCCGAATCGGTAGTATAGGGCACAGTCACATCCATACGCAAAGGAGCAAATCCATTCAACACTGCTTCTCCATGGATTAACATCTCGCCAGACTGGAGAGAATCCAGAGAAACCACGTGCGTGATTAATGCATAAATCTGCTCAAAATTCAGGCTTCCTGGAACAGCCTTCCCTTCGGATATTTGAGAATAGGTAATTTTGGAATTTACAACCCGTACCGTGTCCACCTCAAGTGGAAATGGAATCAACTCAACCATTCCTTCAAACATGGTTTTTTCAGGTTCATCAATAGGTCTAAGCTTATTTTTATTTCTTAGATCATGAAGATTGAGACTGTCGATCGTTATTAATCCTGCGACGATGGACCAGTTTCCATAAATATTACTTCTTGCATTGATTTTCTCAATTTTCAGGTGTTTCAAGCCTATGTCTATGTAATCTTTCTGAACATCTGATCTCTTGGCTACCGCAAGATTGGAATCATCGTATTTCAATGACAAATCGTAAAAATCGAATGAGTCTTGCTTTGAATCATAATTCATTTCTCCCAGCGTGAACGTCTGCTCCTGATCCAAATTGATCTGTAAATTCTTGAGACGAGTTTGTATGCTTTCCAGCTTAAAAGGAATGGCATAATTAAGCCGGACTGAATCAGTTTCCAGATTGACTGCAGATATGTTAAAACTGTCAAAGCTGCCAAATTTCCTCAAAGAATCAGATTGGGTAAAAAACTCTCCTGAACCATCCCTCAGGATAAAATTATGGATAACTCCCCTCGATACAATATCCCTAAAAAACCCTTGGAAGGCCATGGATACATCAGCTGGCTTTTTGGAAATTGAGTCATTTCTAACCAAAACGAATTTGGGAGCATCCAACCTCAACTCACCAATATCTAGTACATTTCCAAAAATAAAACTCAGCATGTGTAGACCTCCAAGTCTTACTGACTTCATTGTTCCGGTAATGGTGGTAGGCATGCTGTCTTTAAGTGGTCGAAGGGAAATATCCTGCAGTTCTATGCTCCCTCTAAAAAGCTGAAGATCTACCTTCTCAAAAAGGATGTCGTATGCACGGTTCTCTTCAGCATTAATCCTTGCAGGTAAAGTTTTCACCAACCATTTTTCAACCAAAAATATCGATAATACGCCCAGCAGAATCACTATTCCCAGAGCCCAGAGGAATTTTTTCAAGTAGATATATTTTTAAGTTTTTTTAATACAAGGTGAGTTAATGTAACGCATTATTAAATGATGATATCAAAAATATATAACTAAAGAAAAACTATAACTTCTCTTATCCAAATGCAGCTAGTGGCTTTTACGATGGCACTAAATCAACCATAAAAGTAAAAAGAGGAGGTGCTTTGATCATTTTAATTCTCATGAATCTTTAAAATTATTATCTTCCATTCTCATTCATTTACTTTTTGCCTCACCATCCACGAATTTCAGCTAGTATAATGTGAGAAAGAGGAAACTGATCAACTATGAAAAAAACGTCTTTACTACTTATTACTTTTTTACTCTGCTCATCTTGGAGTGTATTTGCTCAAGAAAAGATTCAAGAATTTAAGATTTTGACCTATAATATTTACCATGGTGAAAACCCGGATTCACTTGGCACACCGAATATAGATGATATAGCAAATCTAATTATTATGCTTCAGCCTGAGGTAGTTGCGCTTCAAGAAATGGATAGCATGACTACCCGCCTGGAAGCTGTATATGGAGAAAAGATAAATTGGGTGGCTGAGCTAGGGAAAAAGACTGGCTATAGAAGCTACTTTGCTAAGGCAATGGATTATGCTGAAGGTGGATACGGCGAAGGAGTATTGGTAAAAAAAGCTTTAAATTATAAAACTCAGGCGCTACCAACCCCAGCTGGAGGTGAGCCAAGAGCTGCTTCTTGGGTGAAAATAGCCTTGGAAAACAGCAAAGAACTATACTTTGGTGCGACGCATCTTTGCCATGAATTTACAGCAAATAGACTTGCTCAACTTGCGGCGATAACCCACTACGCAGATTCACTACCTAATCCAGTAATTTGGGTTGGGGATTTGAATTTTGACCCTACATCAGAAGAATATAAAAGTATAAGTTCCAAATGGAGTGATGCCGGACTAGTAGCCAATGATGACTCTCCGACCTTCAATTCAGAAGAAGGAAAGCGAATAGACTACGTCTGGTTTGACTCAGAACATTTTGAACTTGTAGATTACAAAGTAATTGATGTTCCCTTTTCTGACCACTACCCTGTACTGGTCACCCTTCGATTAATAAACCCCTAAAAATGATGAAAAAAACAGTTCTAATAGGAATCCTTTGTCTAGCAGGCTTAGGTTTCGCTTTTCAATATGCAGGTGAGGATGCCAAAAAACCTAAGTGGCAAACACTTTTTAATGGCAAAGACATAGCTGACTGGTCTATCAAGATTCGCACACATGATTTGAATGATAATTTTGCCAATACTTTTCGCGTGGAAGATGGATTAATGAAAGTTCGCTATGATGGCTATGATCAATTTGATAAGCAATACGGTCATATTTTCTATAATTCCCCATTTTCTAATTACCTGCTGCAAGTGGAATATAGATTTGTAGGTGAGCAAGCAAATGGCGGAGAAGGCTGGGCAACTAGAAATTCCGGTGCAATGCTTCATTCTCAAGATCCCAAAACTATGCTAAAGGATCAAGATTTTCCGATATCCATTGAAGCTCAGTTTCTAGGTGGAAATGGAACAGACAAAAGAAGCACCTGTAATCTCTGTACTCCAGGTACCAACGTGGTAATGGACAACAAACTTATCACTTCGCATTGTGTAAATTCTACTTCTGAAACCTATCATGGTGACCAGTGGGTGACTGCTAATTTCATCGTCCTAGGAAATGGTGACGTGCATCATCTAGTTGGTCAGGACACGGTTTTGAGCTATTCTAAGCCGCAAATCGGTGGTGGAAATGTTAATCCTGTCGACCCGAAAGTGAAAGTGGATGGTCAGATGCTAACTGGTGGATGGATTTCCTTACAAAGTGAAAGCCATCCTATTGACTTCCGAACTGTCCGCTTGATCGACCTAACGAAATATTTGGGAGATCAGAAGAAACTAGATCAAGTAGTAAATGAAGGTCTAGCAGCTAAGCCCGCTCATTCCAACTAAAATTTCTCACTAAAGTAGAAGCCCGCTAATCAAAATATGATCAGCGGGCTTTTTTAATTTATTCAAGTATCATCATTTGCTACTTGCTATTTGCTACTAATTTCAACTAGACTCTTACTCCCGTAGTGCCTCCACCGGAAAGAGTGATGTTCACTGGAGCATTTGTCTTCCAGTTTCCACCTGTAAAATCAGGCACATCGATAGAGTTTGATCTATGGGCTACGGACCACTCACTCAATGGGGAAACGCAGCTCCAAAGTGCCGCGTCATATACATCCTGATCAAGAGGAAGACCATTTCTCAAGCAATCGATTAATCTCCAATCCATCATAAAGTCCATACCACCATGACCTCCTACTTTCTTAGCTAGCTCTCCCACTTTTTGAATAATCTCAGGAGTGTACTTCGTCTCAAGATCCTTGTATTCTTCATCTTTCAGCCAGCCATGCCCTTTGGACACTTTTGCTTCAGGATATTTCTGAGCATACCCTTCTGTTCCACTCACTACGTGTAGTCTAGAGTATGGACGAGGTGAAGAAACATCATGCTGAATCATGATCGTCTTACCATGCTTGGTCTTAACCATAGAGGTATTCATATTTCCACGAAAACTCTTCTCTGCATAAGAAGCATAAAAGTTATCCTGCTCAGCTAATTTCTTGGCCTCTGCATGCATGGAAAAATCATTGGAAGAAGTAGATGTCAAATAGTCCATCTGGTCACCTCTATTGATATTCAGGATTTGGCAAATCGGGCCAAGTCCGTGGGTAGCATACAAATTGCCATTTCGGTAGTTTTCCTTCAGCCTCCACATATCCTGATAACCATTTTCTTTGTTGAAATTCAAAGAAAGCAGGTCGTGAATGTAAGCACCCTCAACGTGCAGTATTTCGCCAAAATATCCTTCACGAGACATTTTCAACGTCATTAACTCAAAGAAATCATAGCAGCAATTCTCTAGCTGCATACAATGTTTCTTGGTGCGCTCAGACGTCTCTACCAATTGCCAACACTCATCAAGTGTACGAGCAATAGGAACCTCACAGGCAGCATGCTTTCCTGCTTCCATAGCATATACAGCCATAGAAGTATGCCATTCCCAAGGAGAAGCGATATAAATCAAATCAAGATCATCACGATCCATCATTTCCTTAAATGAATACGCATTGCCAGAATAGCCATCAGGGGTATGGGGCGTGTCTTTCAATTGCGCTTTTGCCTTTTCTACTCTTTCTGGAAGCAAATCGCAAAGTGCCTTAATCTCAACATTTTCTATTTTACTCAATCTATCAACAGCACCAGGCCCTCTCATTCCAAGTCCTACAATTCCTACTCGAACAGTATCAATCTTGGGAGCAGCAAAACCACTCATATTAAAGGATTGGATTCGATTAACTCCTTTTTTGGCTTGTAATGGAAGTGTCTCAAATTCATTGGCGAGGGTACTTCCCGCTCCGAAAAGTCCTAAACCTACCAATCCGGTAGATTTCAGAAACTCTCTTCTCTGGTTATTTTTCATAATGCTATGTTCTATTGACTTAGCTAATTAATAAAAAATTAAAGGAAGTACTGGCACCTTACAAATAAAAAACCGAAAGCTTTTGGCTTTCGGTCATCTCTAACTAACATTTGGGACTATTTACACCTGAAGATATGGTTATGGATTACTAGTTTATAACCCAGATATTAAATAAAAAAGCGAAGGGTCATCTACTCTTTTTCAGCAAATTTTAAAGGAAGGTCTGTTTAGCATTCTTCAACACAAAGATAACCACCTATTCTCAGGATAAATTTGATATAGATCATATAAATAACTGGCTATCAACCCAAACAGAAGCAGGTAGTTTTTAAGGTGCCATTGCACTACAATCCTAAATAAATGCTAAAAACCCTCTCTCCAGAAGTATATCCAATTGTATAATTGCACAGAATAAATTAAGAAAAAAAGCTAATTACTAAGTTTATATTATTGAATATCAGAAGTTTACATAATTATTAAACCAATCTAATAGCTTATATTCAGTTTATCAAGTAAGCCCACATTCTTTAAATGATGTTCCTCATTCATTCGACTAAGGCAATGAAACTTTTCAAATTCAGCCTATTATTTTCCCTGATGATATTTTTTAAGGGAGAGGTTATGGCTCATGATAATTCTCCCACCGCCAAAAATGACAGCATCACGCTGGCACAAGCTTACATGAATCTATATCTGACAGAAACCTATTTTGATACGATACCTGTAGAACGAATAAAAAAAATACTTGCCTTCGAGAATGATGAAATCAAGTCAATCAAAGACAGCTCCTACATCAGTACTAATTCTACACTCTACAATTTCACAAATGCATTATTTTATCAGAATCAATCGAAGCTATTAAACCTCAATAAAGGCAAAGTTAGTCGGGGTTTATTAAGCAGATTAAAAAGCATTCTTGATAGAGGAATTAACTATTACAATTCTTCAAAAATTGATGACTACGAGACATTTCATAACGAAAAGAAGAAGCTGTATGAAATGATCAAGTTCGATTCTGAATCAAACAAAACTTTGAAATCTGAGATTAGGAGCTTGAAAAATGAGTTCAACTCTTTGTTTAACGAGGATATTTACCCTGATTTTCAACGGATTTTTTTAGCGGCAAAAAATACCGATAGATTCTATATTGATTCCCTAACCTATTTTGCCGGGATTTACGATATGCCGCTTAGTATGGAAATCCAAAACAACACTCCCGATTTCCATCCATTTTCTATAGGGGATCCTAATTTTATAAACCCTGAATATACCGCCGATTCAAGATTGGATATATTGTCAAGATACATTCAGTTAAAACAGCTTGCATCAAGAAGTACTCGGGTTCCACGGAATTTCAATAAAACAGTTTTGTATGATGCCTACAATGATTTCATCAGCAGAGTAAACAAGGAGGACGATAAATTTATTAAGGAAGAGTTAAACCCTAAGGTCCGTGAAAAGTTGCTCAGTGGGTTGACTAGTAAGTTCCCGCGCAACAAGAATCTGGAGGGTATGGAACCAATCATTGCTCTTTCTCCAATTGCAATGATGAATCAACCTCCTACAGATTTTCAGAATTATTTCTTCCCCAACCCAGCTCCACTTGCTTCAGCAAAATTTATCATCTCAAATTATAAAACTACATTATCAACACTCGGCCAGGTAGATTCATTTCTAGGGACAGGTTTCACTAATGCGGGATTCCAAAATCAACTCC
>Ga0105055_10002208_pt1 | contig 30782 bp, 34 predicted proteins | sample BON03_FD_78090 | JGI IMG/M metagenome (GOLD analysis project Ga0105055, IMG submission 78090) | Freshwater microbial communities from Lake Bonney liftoff mats and glacier meltwater in Antarctica - BON-03 | ecosystem: Environmental > Aquatic > Freshwater > Ice > Glacier meltwater | place: Lake... | reverse complement strand
TAAATATTATTTCTTTTTATCTTCCTTTAATTCAAACAATTGTTGCGCTTGAAGTCGGGTATCTTTGTAATTCCAAAGGTCTAATTTTACTTTTTCGTTTTCTACCAATGTATCTTTTTTCTCTTTTTTAATTCTGTCTGAAATACCAAAAAATAAGTGAGAGTCATTAATAGAAAAAACAGGAATTCTATTTTCACTTATCCCTTTATTAATTGATAATGAAGCTGTTGTAGTATCGATTAATGTTCTCCATTTTCTAGATTTTAAGTCGATGTAATTTAACTCAAATTGTTTCATTTTATTCGTGTCTTCTGTAGATAAAACAGCTAAAGCAGTTTCTGAATTATTGAATGTAATCCCCTTAAATTCAGTCTTTTTAATTGCTTCAGTTGAATAATTACCTGATTCAGTTTCAAGTAAAGAAAGCTCACATGAAACTACTTTTTTCTCTTTTTTATGACTTGTCAACACCACATATTTACCGTTTTTAGAAACAACCATTTCGGTAATATCTTTGTATTCATATTTCTTCTTTTTAAACGGGTTGAATACGACAACCATTTTTCCATCGGATTTATATTCCTCCTCTTTCTTTTTTTCTGGTTTAGCTACAAGTTCTTCTTTTACTGCTTTCTTTTTTATACAACTTAAAAATTTGTTTTTAAAGGATGTTACGTTTGAAGTAGCTTTAATTGAATCTGATTTAACTATTTGTTTTTCAACAACTTTATCTAGTTTATTTATTTCTAAAGTATAAGCAATCCAATCACTTGTTTCGGCTATTGAATAGCTTTTAATAGTTGGAATTTTAATCAATGAATCAGTTGCTAATAAATAAATTGCTAACGAATCTTTTGGCCATTTTTCTTTATCTACCTTATTTAATTCACAGTTTCTTAGTGTATCAAAACCAGCAGTAATTTGAAAAATTAAGAAACTTGAATTTCCAGAAAATTGCTGTTTGTAACCTCTTGGAAATGAGTCTAATTTGGCGGTTTTATTGTTGTAAAGATACAAATATCCGTCTCCACGATGCGGCTTAATTGTATAAGAAATAAAATTTCCATCGTTAGAAATGAGCTGTGTCTCCAGTTTTTTCCAACTGTTATAAGCTGTATGGTCGATTACTTTTTTTTGAGAATAACTAGCAAAAGCTGTTAAAAAACTAAGGATAAGAAAAATATTTTTCATGTTGAACTATTAAAATGACGTGTAAATATACCAAAAATGGTGTTCAAAATAGTTTGGAAGTAAGTTGTTTATTTATTGTCTACGACACTGTGAAACGGTTAAGAGAAAAGTAACACATAAAAAAAGAAGCACATCAAGCCGTAAAACTTTACTTATACCGGTTATTTATTCAATATAACCCAATTAAATTGCACTATTTTTTTTACTATTTTCAGCAGTATGCAATTGACGCACAGTATCCGCCCCAGCAAGCCCATCTATTTTAAGAAATAATTGATCCATAAATTTATGGATAAGCAGAAAAATTTTGCGGTAAAACTTTAGTTAAAGAAAATGATTTTTTATTTGCTTACCCTCATGACATTATGAATTAGGTTCGTTGTATTATTCAAACTTATAAAAATTAGCAATTAATGCTTTCTGATTACCTCATCACTTTTAATAAGACTTTCAAGAATTTTCAAGAAACATTCCTACTGTCGGTTATAGGAAGCCAGAATTCCGGAATAAGGAATATGTACCTCATTACAATATTGAAATGTCTATCGAGTCCTACTTTAGGGATCTTTAATAATAAATTTAATTGTATAAATAATGAGAAAAATGAAACAGAACAATTGTCATTTTATGACGCCTTTTTTTAGAAAAAACATAATTATTAAAATATATATTATTGATTAACATGTATTAATGACTTAAAAAAAATTAATTTTTAACGGACAATAGTGATAATAAATAAAACTTAATATTAAAAAGTCTTTTTCTATTGAAAAATAAAGAGGACTTTTTAATTGATACAAAACACTTATAAAATTAGTCCAATAAACTTCATCTATTTTTAAATGTATTTGGAAGAACAGTGGTGAACAGATGTAGAATCAATAAAAAACAATCCTTTAATAAAAAAATAGATTTTAAAAAATACAATATACTGATATACATGTACTTGAGTAAAAAAATGGAATATGAGTAAATCAGTATATTATTCGTATATTTATAGAAATTAAAATTTAAAATGTTAAAATCAATTAAAGTTTCAGGGGTTCAAATTTGCACTTCATTTTTTACTTTTTCACAATATAAAACAGCTTACATCAATTTCGATGCTGGAAATTCGTACACTTGCTAATTTGTCGCATTTACTAATTGAACTTACCCGGCAAATGATAGTGCTTTGATAATAACAAAAGAATCTCAATTAGATAACATAGTAACTGAATTTACAAACAAAAGTAGAAATTTTTGAAAAAGACAGTAAATCATATAACCCTGAAATATATGAGTATAAATTAAATGAAATCAAAGACTTACAAGCAAGAGTTGAAGGATTTAAGAGAAAACTGAAACAGCTATTCAAAAACAAAAAGACGAATTGTTGAATCCAATTATTAAAAAAGCAAAAGATGCTGTTGAGCAAGTTGCAAAAGAAAACGGACATTCAATGGTTGCCGATTCAGGAGCAAGAACATATGTATATTTAAGTCCGAAACAAAATGTTATGGATTTAGTTAAATAGAAACTGAAACTATAAGTCAGATTCAAGACTGATAAATTTAAAACAAAAAAGACTACACAACTTATATAAAGTAATGCAATAAACTTCATATATATCATTAATACTTCTTAAATTTGTTACTATAAAACAACAGACTATGAAAAAACTAAATATCTCAGAATTAGAAAGGCAATTTCAAGAAAAAATTGATAACGATATTAAAATTGAACCAAGAGATTGGATGCCTGAAGAATACCGTCAAACGTTGATTCGTCAAATTTCACAACATGCACATTCTGAAATAGTCGGAATGCTTCCTGAAGGAAATTGGATTACGAGAGCACCAAACTTGAGGCGAAAAGCAGTATTGTTAGCTAAAGTACAAGATGAAGCAGGACATGGTTTATATTTATACAGTGCAGTTGAAACCTTAGGTGCAGATCGTGAACAAACAATCGATGATTTACACACAGGAAAAGCAAAATATTCTTCCATATTCAATTACCCAACATCGTCATGGGCTGACATGGGAACAATCGGTTGGTTAGTTGATGGTGCAGCAATTATGAACCAAGTGCCAATTTGCAGATGTTCTTACGGTCCGTATGCAAGAGCGATGGTTCGTGTATGTAAAGAAGAATCATTTCACCAACGTCAAGGATTTGAAATCATTTCATTATTGGCAAAAGGAACACCAGAACAAAAAGCAATGGCACAAGATTCATTGAACCGTTTTTGGTGGCCTTCGTTGATGATGTTTGGTCCAAATGATGCTGAATCTAAGCATACAGCACAATCCATGAAATGGAAAATCAAACGAAATACAAACGATGAATTACGTCAATTATTCATAGATGTTACAGTTCCACAAGCAGAATTAATCGGTTTAACAATTCCAGATAAAGATTTGAAATTCAATACGGAAACAGGTCATTACGAATCTGGGCCAATTGATTGGACTGAATTTTGGGAAGTTGTAAAAGGCAATGGTCCATGTAATAAAGAACGAGTTGATGCCCGTCGTAAAGCCAAAGAAGATGGAAAGTGGGTGAGAGATGCTGCAATGGCACATGCCGAAAAACGAAGAGAAGCGCTTGCATTGTGAGAATGATAATTAAATTATAAAACAAAATTATGTCAAACAAAGAATGGCCGTTGTGGGAAGTGTTTATCAGAAGTAAACAAGGATTAAACCACAAACATGTTGGAAGTTTAAGAGCGTCGGATGCCCAAATGGCAGTAGATAACGCACGTGATGTATACACAAGACGTTCCGAAGGAGTTAGCATTTGGGTTGTAGAATCAAACAATGTATTTGCATCAGATTCTGCAGCGGTTGATTCACTCTTTGAGCCAGCAGATTCGAAAGTATACCGTCATCCAATGTTTTACGACGTACCAGACGGAATTTCACACATGTAATTTTAAAAACAAGAAATTAGATTTTAGAAATCAGAAGTTAGACAATTGTATAAATAGTCAAAATTCTAAGTATCTAACTTCTAAGTATCTAATCCGAAATAAATGGAAACAAAAAATAATTTATTTGAATATGTTCTCCGTATGGGAGACGATAGTTTGATTCTTGGTCACCGTGTATCGGAATGGTGTGGTCATGGACCAATCTTGGAAGAAGATATTGCGTTAACAAACTTATCGTTAGATTTAATCGGACAAGCTACGAATTTATTAGAATACGCTGGAAAGTTAGAAGATAAAGGAAGAGATGGAGATGCTTTAGCATTTTTAAGAGTGGATCGAGAATATAAAAATATACTTTTAGTTGAACAAACAAATGGTGATTTTGGTAAAACGATTCTTCGTCAATTTTTCTTTGATGCTTATAGAAAATTAGCATTTGAAAGATTAGAGAATAGTCTTGATATTCAACTTTCTGCAATTGCTGCTAAATCATTAAAAGAAACGAAATACCATTTAAAACATACCTCTGAATGGGTGATCCGTTTAGGAGATGGAACCGAAGAATCACACACTCGAATTCAAGATTCATTGGATGCCCTTTGGAAATATACTGATGAATTATTTTTCCAAGATGATGTAGATACCAATTTAATTGAAATTGGTATTATTCCATCAATGGAAGGAATTAAAGAAGAATGGTTAGCAAATGTAACTGCAATTTTAAAAGAAGCTACTTTAACTATTCCAACTAATAATTGGAAACAAAGTGGCGGAAGAATTGGAAAACATACCGAACACTTAGGTCTATTATTGGCTGAATTACAGTATATGCAACGCGCTTATCCAAACATGAAATGGTAATCGAAAAAGACATTTGGAACTACTTGGAAGAGGTCAGTGATCCCGAAATTCCAGTAATGACAATCGTTGATTTAGGAGTTGTTCAATCAGTTTCACTCGTTGATGATAACTGCTTGATAGTCATAACTCCTACATACAGCGGTTGTCCAGCAATGAAGGTAATAGAAGAAGATATTATTTCATTGCTACATTCAAAAGGCGTAGAAAATGTAAAGGTTGAATTGACCTTGTTTCCAGCCTGGACAACTGATTGGATTTCTGAAAAAGGACGTGCGAAACTTTTAGAATATGGAATTGCACCACCCGAACATGAAGTGGATAAAAGTGTGTTGTTTGCCGAAACAACGGTTGTGCCTTGCCCCTTGTGTAGATCAAGAAACACAAGAATGGTTAGTCAATTCGGAAGCACTGCTTGCAAGGCTCATTATCAATGCAATGATTGTTTAGAGCCGTATGATTACTTCAAGTGTTTGAAGTAGTTTTCTTTAACCATTTAGGAAGAATAATAGCCCCAATGAATAAATAAGGGAAGTAAGAAATCAATCTCCAGAGAATTGCTAAACCTGTAATTAAAAGTGCCGAATCAGAAAAATCGGCTAATAATTGTCCGAACGCATATTCCGCAATCCCACTTCCACCAGGAGTTGGACTCACCATCATCAGTAACCAAAGAACAAGCTGTTTTCCTAAAATTTGTATATTATTTAGAAAATTTAAGTTTAAAAATGCGTTTAATATGCAATTAATCACCAAATAACGACACGACCAACTCGCGAAAGTAGCACCAATCGCTTTCAACCAAAAAACCTTTGATTCTAATTTTAACTCCTTAGAAGACACTTCAATTTCTTCACTTGTTTTTACAGCTTTGGAATGCCATTTCTTCAAAAATGGAAGTTTAAATACCCCTGATAAAAAATTAGAAGTTAATTTGGGAAATAAGAATATACTCGAAAACAGAAAAAGACAAAGCACTACTTTAATACCAAATCCAATCCAAAAAACCCATTGAACACTTTTAGAACCACCTAAACTATCTGGAAACAAATAAGCTTGACTGATGAATAAAAAGACAACTGGAATCAATAAAACGTAGAACAAATTATCCATTAAAGCAGTAATGATAATGATAGCAGTTGAACGTCCCATTGGAATTTTTTCTCTGTGTAAAATGAACATTGCAACTGTAGCTCCACTCATAACTCCAGGAGCAAGAGCAGAAGCAAATTCCCAGAGCATGATTACGTGAAAACTATTTTTCCATGTAATCATTTCTTTAGTAAGGATTCGAATCCGAAGCATGTAGAAAAAATCCCTTCCTACCATGCAAATAAACGCTCCTAAAAGCCAGAGCCAAGATTTATAGGTCCAATGAATTCCTGTTAAAATATCTGAAATTTGATGATTTGCTAAACTTCGGTACATCATCAACGATGCAATCGAAAGTCCAAAAAAAATTGCTAACCAAATTTTCCACCAACTAAACGCCTTTTGAATAATTGCAGTGTCGTTCTCGGGGAGATTGTTCATCTATTTAGTGTTTGGTTAATTTTAAATCCACTTCCCAATTCGCACGAACTTTTGTTATTTCAGAAAATGTATGAAGAACTTCAGGATAAACAGAGGATAATCGATCACCTACATCCCATTTCCCATTATTGTTTTCATCTAAAATAACTCTGAAAGTATAGTCATTTGGAACTAAATTTTCAATTAATATGGTTTTTATAGCATCTAAAGAAAGTGTACGAACAACTTTCCCACTCGATAACATTTCTACAACAATTGGCTGCAAATAGTCACTCGCATCCAATTTGATTGCGCCTAAATCTTTATCCTTTATTAAGGTAAATGAAAGATTAATAGAATCTTTTAACAGTGAATTCGACGTTTTAATCGCAGATGAAGGAATTAATAATTGAACCGTTATAAGTTTCGATTTGTCAAAAAGTACGAAGAGTTTATTTTTAGAAATACGAATTTCTTTGATGGCAATACGTGAAGAATCTTCTTTAGAAGTTAATTTGAATTGTGAAGTGTCAATTTCTGTCAATATATCTGAGAAAGAAAGGGAAAGTGTATCAATCGGAAAGAGTGAATTCTCGATTAAATTAGAAGAAAACGTTACTTTTCCATCTTTTTCTCTTTTCGTTAAACGCAAAGACATTGTATCAATGAAAGAAGTTGAAGTACTCACAAATTCTAAGCTTGAACTATCCCCAATTGAATAAAAGAACGAAAGTGAATCTTCTGTAATGAATTGATAATCAGATGTTAATAAAATTTTATTATTAACAGTAAAACGAGCATCTTTTATGGAAGAAGTTGCACCAACAAAATACATTGCAGGAGGTTTGAAGGATAAGGAACGAATTCTGGGTTGAATTTTTTGAGAATACATCCGAAGGGGAATAGAATCCAACACTACAGAATTTGAATCGACTAAATCGGTAGAAAGAATGATTTTTTCTTTTTTGAAAGCTACTCTTTCATCAACTTGTAAGAACATATCTCTATTCTTATCTTCAAACGCCAATAAAGTATAGTTTCCTTCTTTTAAATACGTGAATTTTGCGATTCCAAGTTCCGTTGTTTTCACAAAATAAGACGGACGAATTGAATCTGTTTCCCCTTCATAAAATCCAACTAAACAATTTTTAATAGGTTCGTTTGTAAATGCATCTATCACTTTTACTTGATAGCCTAAAGAGTCAATAAATTCCCCCGTAGAAAATACGATTTGTAGTAATGAATCATTTCCTTCTGTAATATCTTTAACCGTTCCGTTTAGGTATATTGAATAAGTAGTAGCAGGTTTTAGGGTATCTATCCAGTTGATATAGACATTTTTTTTATCTATTCTCGCAGTAAGTGTTGCGTGAGGAGGAACCATAATGATCGTTTCTGATGGCTTCTCTAATGTAACAAATTCATTAAAAGGTATTTTAATTTCTGAACCCGTAAAATTAGTAGTACCATTTAAAGGAATGATTTTTTTAGTGATTGGTTTTGGGGAGGCTGTATCATTTTCACCACCAGTTAAAGAAGAAACCTGTGCACAAGAATGAATTAAAAAAAGAATTCCAATAACTATAAGTGATCTGAAAGCCATGTACACAATTGAATTAAATATATTTTATCCGTTTCATCAAAATCTTTTAGTTGTTTGCTATCCACATCTAAAACTCCAATAACTTCTCCATTTTTAAACAAAGGAACAACAATTTCACTTTTAGACAATGAACTACATGAAATATGTCCAGGAAAAGCGTCCACATCGTCAACGATAATAGTTTGAGCTGTTGCCCAAGCTGTTCCGCAAACACCTCTCCCCTTTAGAATCCGGGTGCAAGCAACAGGACCTTGAAAAGGACCCAGCACCAATTCATCTTTCTTTACCAAATAAAAGCCCACCCAAAAAAATCCAAAAGCTTCTTTTAAAGCAGCAGCAATATTCGCAAGATTTGCTGTGCTATCTGTTTCAGAACCAATCAAAGCTTGAATTTGAGGAATGATACTTTTGTATACTTCCTCTCTTGTTTCTCCTAAAATTGTTAAATCCTCTGCCATAATTTTTACAGGTATAAAGTTAGGATTATTTGATAGAAATAACAGGAGGTTTGTGTTTTTTACCTATCTTCATTATAAAATTACAAAATAGAACAAAATGTTAGAAAAAGTTAACCTTGACAAAGTCTTATTTTTAGACATAGAAACTGCACCACAAACCTATAAATTTGATGAGTTAGACGACGCCAAAAAACATTTATTTGAATCGAAAACACGTTTTATGCAGAATGATGAGAAATCATTTGAAACATTGTATGGCGAGAGAGCGAGTATTTATGCCGAATTCGGTAAAATTATCTGTATATCAGTAGGTTTTGTTCATATCACCTCAACAGGAGACAAGCAAATACGCTTAAAATCTTTTTACCACGATGATGAAGAAACATTGTTACGTCAATTCATAAAATTAGTAGAAGATAGATACAATACACCTTACCATATTCTGTGCGGACACAATGCAAAAGAATTTGATTTTCCTTATATCTGTCGTAGAATGCTGGTCAACGGTTTAAAATTACCCACAACATTAGATATCGCAGGAAAGAAACCTTGGGAAATTCCTCATTTAGACACGATGGAATTATGGAAATTTGGTGATTTCAAATCATATACTTCATTACCATTGTTGTGTAACATATTCAACATTCCAACTCCGAAAGACGATATTTCAGGAGCAGATGTTGCAAGAGTTTATTACGAAGAAAATGATTTAGAACGAATCAAAGTGTATTGTGAAAAAGATGTTGTAGCATTGATACAAGTATTTCTAAAAATGAAAGGAGATGCATTGGTAGATGGAGATGAAGTGCATTATTCTTGAACAAAACAAGAAATAGTATGTTTATTCTCGTTTACATACGAAAATTGTTATACTTTTATAAAAGTAACTGATAATTTAATATCATAAAACCATTTTATACATTTGTAAACCGTTTTTTCTAACTAAATCAGTATGAACCACTTAATTTCAACGATTTTTTTCCTTTGTTCTTCTGTTCTTTTTGCACAAACAACAGATGACTTCACTGATGGTGATTTCACTTCCAATCCAATTTGGTCTGGAAACACATCAAATTTCACTATCAACTCTTCGAAACAACTCCAATCAAACGACACAGTAGCTCGAACATCCTATGTATCTTCTCCTCACAATCTCACTACGTTAGACGCAAAAGAATGGAGGTGTTGGGTTAAACTAACATTCTCTCCTTCAAGTAGTAATTATGCACGTGTCTATCTAAGTGCTGGAAGTACAAATTTAGCTGCTAATCCTGATGGATTTTACTTGCAATTTGGCGAGTCGGGCACAAAAGATCCCGTTCGATTGTATAAACGAGATAACAGTACAACCACATTGATATGTTCAGGAATTCCAGGGCAAATAGCAAAAAGTTTTGCTGTTGGAGTAAAAGTTTTAAGAGATATAAGTGGGAATTGGAAACTGTATGTTGATCCAACAGGTGGAGAAAATTTTGTTACATATTCCACTGGAAATGACCCAACTGTAATCTTAGGAACTTCGTTTGGTGTTGTATGCAAATATTCGGCTTCTAATTCCAAAAAATTCTACTTCGATAACTTTAATGTAGGTGATGAAATCGTAGACAATACTACCCCTATTCTACATTCTATATCGGTTATTTCTCCGAAACAAATCGATGTGTATTTTGACCAAGAAGTAGACACTATCTCTTCGCAGGTAATCTTAAATTATGCGATTGATTCAACTATTTCCATTAACTCAGTTCTACTCGACTCAATAAATTCAGCATTGGTACACATAAATTTAGACGTCGCTCTACAAAATGGTCAAACATATTCGTTAACAACCAATTCAATCGCTGATAATTCAAGAAACATTTCTTCCATACAAACACGTAATTTCACTTATTTAAAAGCAGAAATTCCGATTATTGGAGATGTAATTATTTCTGAATTTATGGCTGACCCTACTCCATCTGTTGGCTTGCCAGAAGTTGAATACATTGAGCTTTACAATAGAAGTGCAAAATATTTTGACTTAGAATTATGGAAGATTGGAGATGCTTCTGGAGACGGAATAATTTCACAAAAATGGTTGTATCCAGGACAGTATTTAATCCTTTGTTCTCCCTATTCATTGACTGAATTTCCGAATGGAAGTGGGGCAACATCTTTTCCAAGTTTAAATAATACGGGTGATGATATCGTTTTGAAATATTCTGATGGAACCATCATCGATAAAATTTCTTATACAGATAATTGGTATGCAGATGCATTCAAAAAACAAGGAGGTTATTCATTGGAAAGAATTAATATATCGCTTCAATCGTCCACAGAATCAAATTGGAAAACGAGTACAGCTTTAATTGGTGGTACACCAGGAGAAATTAATTCTTTAGAAATTCCATCCAACGATACGACAAATAATTTAGCCTATTTAGAAACTCCATTAGAAGGAGATTTAAGCATCAACGAAATACTATATAATCCGTTAACAGGAGGTAGTGATTTCATTGAAATTTTCAATTCAAGCACTAAATTAATCAACTTAAAAGGAGTAGTAATTGCGAATATAGAAAAAGGGATAATTGACAATAAAAAAACTATTACCGCAAATATTAATTTAAAATCAGGGGATTATTTAGTTTTAACAGCAGATTCCATACATATAAAACAACACTATTCAGCAAGTGTTTCAGGAAAATTTACACAGCTAACCTTACCAAATTACAACATCGATTCAGGCTCTGTTTGTGTATTGTTTAAGGAAAAAATAATCGATAAAGTATCCTATAAAAATGAGTGGCAGTTAAAATTAATCGATGATTCAAAAGGAAAATCTTTGGAACGAATTTCAGTAAATGGAAAATCAAGCGATGCTTCAAATTGGCACACAGCAGCTGAGTCAATCGGTTTTGCAACACCTGGAAAAATCAACTCCCGAGATTATATTTATCAAATATCAGGAGATTTTGAATACGCAAGTAAAACCCTTTCACCTGACAATGATGGGTTTGAAGACGTCCTTTTGATTCAGTACAAAATGAAATCACTTGGAATGATTGGAAATTTTTCAATCTATGACGCTACAGGTAGAATCGTTCGAACTTTGATTAAAAACGAATTATTAGCAACCGAAGGAATCATAACCTGGGATGGCACAACTGATCTGCAATTAAAAGCAAAAATCGGAACTTATGTAGGAGTATTTGATGCATTTGATGCAGAACAAGGTACAGTGTTTTCTAAAACGAAAGCATTTGTAGTAGCAGGAAGGATTGGAAACTGAAAATAAGGTTGTATCTTCGTAACTAATACAATTTATATGAAAGTAATACTTGATATAACACAAAGTAACCGTATTCCATTTTTTATGGAAATGGTTAAAAGTCTTGGCTACATTACTGTTGTCAAAGAAATTAAAGAAGAAGATAAAAGCCAAATTTTTTCTGACTTAGCAGATGCATTTAATGATGTAAAATTATTTGAACAAGGAAATAAAAAATTAAAATCAGCAAAAGATTTACTCAATGAGCTTTAATATAATTGCAACTGAACCTTTTGAAAGAAAATTAAAACGACTTGCTAAAAAACATAAATCACTAAAAACAGATTTACTCGCAGTAATTCTTGAATTGGAATTAAATCCAACTCTTGGAATTTTTTTAGGTAAAGATTGTTATAAAATAAGAATAGCTATTAGTAGTAAAGGAAAAGGTAAAAGCGGTGGAGCAAGAATGATTACCTTCATTCGGATACTTAATAACACAGTCTTTTTAATGGATATTTACGATAAATCAGAACAAGTAAATATTTCAGATAAAGAGTTACAACTACTTATTGAAATATTGGGAGAATAAAAAAATGGAATAACACAATATTTACCTCAAATCATTATTTAAATTCAATCTATTTGTACATTTGTAAAAATAAAAGTTTAAGATGCTTCAACCAGGTTCAAAAGGGTGGATTAATAAATACTTTCATTTAGTCGATAAAGGTGTTATTAAATTAGATATTAATCGTCCAAAAGGGATTGGTATTGAGCATTTTCTTCATTTAACTTTTGGGCATTCTGGAATTGTTTTTGGATATCCTTCTGACTTATTATTTGCCGTTCATCTGGACACTTCTAAATGGACCACCGAGGAAAAACTTTTGGTATTATTATTCGAATCTCATTTGTTTGTTTATCTATTAAAAACGGATAATCCAGTTCAACCTAAAGATGATTTTGTAAAATCAATATTAGAATTTTACGGAAAACATAATTCATATTCAATCACGAAAATTTTCACTTTCTTTTTAAAAGAGTCAAAAGAAGAAAAATTAGAAAATATACTAAGTAAGCGATTAGATATTAAAATGAATTTGATAGATAACCGTATATGGTTGAACTATTTAAGTAATGTTTTTGTCTATTTGGATGTCATCTTATTTTACGACTTCTCGAAAGGTAAAAAAAGAGAGACATTATCAAACTACAATGACTTAGCAATGAACTCATTAACAGCTATTTCCATTGCAGCATTTTCAGATGGATATGTTGGTGAGCAAGAAAAAGCATTGTTTAAAATATTTTTAGCATCGGCAAATTTACCAGATGAAAAAAGAGAAATAGCATTGAAACAATTTAAATCAGGCGCCAATTTTGGAGATTTTTCAGTGTCAGTACATAAAAATTGGTTGTTAAAACGGTTTTTATTGGATGTTTCTGCCTTAACTGTGTTAGCCAATCTGCAATCATTAACAGAAGAAAGGGACTTTTTAGATTATTTTTGTGAATTCCTTGATATTCCAAAAACAGAATTGGAAGAAACACGCGTAATGGTAGGGAATTTTGTCTTAAATAATAATAACAAAGTTTCCTTTCTAAAATCAAGTTCTTCTTATGAGAAAATGTTTAGTAGTGTTTCTCATCGATGGATCAAAGTTTTAGGACGAAATAAGGATAAATTAGCGACTGAATTAAAACAAAGCAAGGAATTGGTATTCTTGATAAAAAAATCAACCGTACAAGAACTAACGAAAGAAGAAAAGGAACAAGTAAAAAATCAATTTATGGACATTGTTCGTTCAATGCCCACACTTGCCATATTTATGTTACCTGGAGGCGCGTTGTTATTGCCATTAGTTTTGAAAATTATTCCAGATTTAATCCCTTCTGCGTTTAGAAATAACGACATAAAAAATTAATCGGCTGAATCGACTTCTTTGACTGTGTAGGATATGTTAACAAGACTCAAAAGCTCATCACCTGCTTCCATCATTTCTTCGTCATCATCAGTATAAAACCAATTTACATGTAATTTTACTCCCAAATCGGAATGTTTTTCAAATAATTCGAATAAATCTAATAAAATTTTACTCGTTGAAGTATTGAAATAATCAAATTGAACTTCTACAATCGTTTTTTCATTTGGACTTGTTAAATATTCTTTCATCCAATCAAAAACAGGCTTGTAAAATTCTGGGGGATTTTCTGGTCGTGAAGTACCCTTCAACATAAAAATAGAAGCTGTTTTATCAAAAATTATATGTGGAGTCATTTTAGTCCCGACAAACTCTAATGGTATCATATAGTTGTTTTATTATGTATTAAATTTCTTTGGCATTAATTGTAACAAAAAGAGTGAAAAAAGAGGTTAAACCATCGTTTTTTTCAAATTTAAATTGAATTTTATCATTTGTTTTTCGAGCAATTTCCAACAAGCCTAATCCCGCATTTCCTTCATCACTTAATTTTCCGTTTTTCAATTGATAACGGAATTGTTCATCTAAGTCTTCTTTAGTAGAGAGGTTTAAACTTTCAATGATAGTCATCAATTGATTTTCTAAACTAACTGGAATTAAATTTCTGGTTAAAACATATAGATTTCTATCGTATATATAACATCTAAAATTAGAAACAGTAGAAGAAACAACATTTAAAGAAGTGTGTCTGCAAACATTGTCTAAAGATTCTGTAACGATTTTAGTAATATATTTTTTTGCTTTTGTAGAAATTTCTAATCCTTCTATTTTTTCTTCTAATTTCAGAATTACTTTAGATGTATTACTCCAATCAAAAGGGGCTTCTAAAGTCACTAACTCTTCAGCTAGTGCAGGCACTCCAAAGTTTTCTAATAAATTAATTATTGGTAAAGACATACTATTTTTTATTAAAGTTCTGCAATGTACAAATAATTATCCATTTAATCTATAAAAAGAATTTCAAAAAAGAATAGCTTAACGTAACATAGAACAATCCAATCGCGACTGTACTCAATGTTTTGTGGGAAAATGAAAAAGTAAGGAAAAAAGAAAAAGGAATCATTATCAAACTAAATCGTTGAATTTGGTTAAAAAATAAGAAATCAATCACACCAATCGCAAGTCCAACAAAAACAAACCACCATAAAATCCGAGCCATTTTTTTTAAACGAATCGAACTCTTTTTAATGTGTGCTTGAATACTGACAAGACTTAAAAACAAAGAAAATATGAAAATTCCAGAAGTAACTAAAAAATCAAACTGCTGCCGTTCATAGTTTGTTGATGTTTTCAATAATTTTAGATCAATAGAGGTTCCAGTATAAATAAGGTAAAAACCAGCATAAAACAAGGGTACTAAAAAACCTAAAGTACATAAAATTGTTTCTCGAATAATAAATGGTCGAATACCCCAGGTCATAAAGAAAATAAAAGGAATTAATCCGATTAAGGGCGGATGAAATGTTGCAGCCATTCCAGCGAAAAATGCACCATTAAAAACTGTTTTTCTACCGTCTCCATTTTGACGTAATAAATACAATTGATAAATACAAAGAATTAAAAAGAAATGAGAAATTAAAAGCCCATCTAGTTGATAAAATGAGTGGTAAAAACTTAGTAAAACAATATATAGTAAAGAAGGCATGAAGCTATTTCTCTCCAAAAATTGATTCCAATTGAAAACAGCATTAATGAAAACAGCATTTCCTAAAATTAATAAACTTGCTAATATTTGAGAAGTTAAGGACCCAAATTTCACATTATTTCCCCAAAATCCAAAATTGGCATTATCGGTATATGCATAATAATTGATGAAATAATTCAATACAACATATACTATTACCAATAAAGGCAACAAAAACTGAACGATTGAACGATTACCTAGAAATAATTTTACCACAGCACGAAGATACAGAATAGATTATAAATTGCAAATTACAAATTGACGCATGTAATCATCACTCCCCAGTGTCCAATGATTCTATCCAACTCCTCAAAACTAAACAGTTTCTCACAAAAAGCTAACAAATTGGTTTTCTTAGCCCTTGATCTTGTTTCTTGATCGGAATTCCCTGTTATGTAAATTGCTTGAAGGGCTTTGGTTTTATTGATTTCAATCAACGCCTCTACCCCATCCATTTTACCTTTTAAACGAATATCTGTTAAAATTAAATCAACTTCATCATTTAGTAATGCAAAACTTACCGCTTCTTCACCAGAATTAACTGATTTAACAACTTTATGCCCAAGAAGTTCAACAATCTTTTTAATTATCTGGTTAAGATTTTTCCATTTTTAATCAAGATTTTTAATGAATATAAAATCAGCTATTACCCTACATTTACGAGTTTCGATACGTCCGTGACCTATGTCTAAGTGTTCAAAAGTTTTTATGTTTTTACCATCTATTGCAATTACCTGACTTTTAAATGATTCTGACAATAAAGATGCCCAATTAACAAAACATAATTCAAATTTATTTGGAGCAATAGATGAAAAACGCTGTTGATAGTGTCGTCTGAGGGAGGGCCATTGGGTAAAGACATAAAGCTTCCTAAAACTTTTTCTTTTGCGATTGCAAACTCTTCCATTTGTTCCCATGTTTCAGCTCCAAAGAGAGTAGCAACAACTCCGTTGAGTAGAATAGTGTTTAGGTCATGTATTCTGTTTATTATAACTTCTAGATTCTGTAATTTGACTAAAATACTGTAAGAATAAATTTATTTTCATGTATTTAACTATTTGATTATCAGTTAAATATAGTTATTTTAATTAGATTAACAATGGGTTAATTAATTTATTATCAAGTATTTAAAAGTTTTTTTAATGATTTAAAAATATGAATTTGCCCTATATTAATTAGGTTAATAGTTCATTTTTTTGTATATTGATTTATTATTCTAAATTTACAATCTGATATAATCAACTTTCATCAATAACGTTATGAAACTCGACAATTATTAATAAATACATACAGACATTGAAAAAACTATATCAAACACTTGTATTAGCTGTTGGAACTTTATTTTCAATAACAGTAAGCGCTCAAAATATTGGCCAACCATTTGTTCGTAATTACACACCAATTGACATAGGTGGGTCTAGTACCACATGGGATGTAGTTTGCGACAGCCGAGGAGTTCTATACGCTGCAAATTACAGTAATATAGCTATTTATAATGGGGATGCTTGGATCGGTGTTGACGTTGGCAACACTTATGTATATAGCCTAAATATATCTAATAGAGATGAGATTTTTACTGGAGGAACTGGTGATATTGGTAAATTAATAGTTGATTCTCTTGGTACATATAAGCTTAAAAGCCTAGCCCACTTAATTCCCGAAAAATACAAGAGATTTGGTCAGGTATGGAAGACATATCATCAAGGGAAGAGCATGATTTTCATAGCTAACGAAAACATATTTCAATATATAAATAATACCATACGTGTAATATCAAATCCAAATAATAAAGCTGAGTTCCTTCATTCTAGTTCGTTTAAAGAGAACGTGTATGTAAGTTCCTCTGATGACAAATTCTATAAATTGACTGACGGTAAATTAAAATTAATAATAGCTAAATTTAAATACGGTAAACCGTCCAGATTTTTTACCGATGAAAGTGGCATATATATTATGAATAGAAAACATGAAATTTATAAATTTTCATTTAAAACCAAAAAGTTAGATAGAATTTGTCAATTAGAGGGCGTAGGAGATCTTTCAGAAAACGATATCTATACATTAGAGCAATTTAATGATGGGTCAATTGGATTGGGAACTTATAACAATGGTCTAATTCTTTTTGATTGCAACGGAAAACAGATAAGATCATTTACAAAAGAAAACAGTGGTATTGTTCAAAATGGAATTCGTAGAATATCCAAAGATTACGAAAATAATCTTTGGATAGGAACTGACGAAGGTTTAAGTCATGTTAAATATTACCATCCAATTACTTGGTTTAATTCTGAAATTGATGAAATTGGCGCAGTTTATGATGTTAATCGTATTCATGGTACCCTTTATCTATGCAGTAGAAACGGTTTGTACCAATTAATAAACGGTAAAACTTATAAATTAGAAGGAATACCAACACCTGTTGTAAATATTGCTCCTTTCGACTTTAAAAAAGAATCATTTGAAATAATAGCGACATTTAGTGGTCTTTTTGAAAAAAATGGCACCATAATTAAAGGTTTATCAGTATTAGATTCATACACAAGTGTAATTCAACATCCAAAATTTAAAGATTATATATTAACTACCACTACTGAAGGGTATGTTGTTAAAATACAAAGGAAAGAAGGTAAATGGGTGAACAAGGGGAAAATAAATAAAGGTGTTTTGGGTAAAAAATTAGTTATTGAAAATGATTCAACTATATGGGTAAGAACAGGAACAGATGGTGTAAAAAAATTAGTTTGGTTCTATAATCATATTGATTCGGTTAAGATATATTATTACAACACCTTAAATGGGCTTCCTACTTTAAAAGAATTATATGTAAATAGTGGAAATGGAAAAACTCTTTTTTCAACTTCAGACGGTATACAAGTGTTTAATAAAAAAATAAATAAATTTGAATATTATAAAGGTATTTCTCTAAAAAACTCTGTTAATTTTGGATTTTACATCACTATCCCTTTAAAAAAGAACAACGTATTAGCTCATTGCTATTCGACACAAACGAATTCCCGTAAAACAATACTATTAAAAACATCTGGTAATTCCTTAAAAATAGATTCAATAATTTATGCAGATCTTGATGAATTGAAGTTTTTCTCTTCTTTTTACGAAGGTAATACAGCTTGGTTAGGAGGTCCATCAGGAGTATATAAAATTGATTTAAACTTTAAAAATAAAAATGTAAAACCTAAAGCACCTCTAATAACTAAGGTAACAATAGGAAAAGATTCTATAATTCATCATTATAATTTCATAGAAAAAATTGGAGAATCGTATAAGACATGTGCTACTCAAAAGGATGAAAGTATCTATTCTTTAAAATATTCTTTGAGAGATGTAAAGTTTAATTTTTCTTTGCCAAGTTACATAAACGATAAAAATAATCAGTTTTCTTACAGGCTTGTTGGTTACGATAAAGAATGGTCGAATTGGTCAACTAAAAAGGAAAAGGAATATACCAACTTGGGGGAAAAAAAATACACTTTTATGGTTAGAGGTAGAAACGGAATTGGTGTTGAAGGACCTACAATTTCTTACCGCTTTATTATATTACCTCCTTGGTATAGAACAATTTATGCTTTAGTTATTTATTTACTACTTATTAGTGGCTTTATTTATTTACTTATTCGATTAAATAATAAACGACTAAGAGCCGACAATATAAAATTAGAAGGAATAGTAGAAGAACGAACAATGGAAGTTATAAAACAGAAAGAAGAAATTATGGAGCAAAATGAAATGATTAACTCCAGTATTCGATATGCAAAAACAATTCAAGATGCTATATTAACTAGTAACGGTTTCTTTGAATCTGTTTTCTCACAGTTCTTTATCTTATATAAGCCTAAGGATATTGTAAGTGGAGATTTTTATTGGGCATACAAATCAAAATCAAATAAACTTTTTTGGGTAGCAGCAGACTGTACAGGACATGGCGTTTCAGGTGCTTTTATGACAATGATTGGAAACTCACTACTAAATGAAATAATAATAGAACAAGAAGAGGAAAGAACTAATGTTATATTAGATAATCTACGAGAACAAATTATTAAAACATTGAATAAAGATACCGATTTTAATTCTAAAGGAAAAATGCAAAATGGAATGGATATTTCATTGTGCTGCTTGGACTTGAATACCAATAAGTTATCCTTCTCAGGAGCGAATAATCCATTATTTGTTATTAGAAACAAAGAATTAATTGTAATCAAAGGAGATACCCAACCAATTGGGTTACATAAGAAAATGACGCCGTTTTCTATTCATGAATTAGATATGTTTACAAATGATATTGTTTATACGTTTAGTGATGGGTATCATGATCAATTGAGAGGAGATGATGGAGAGCGTTATAAAATTAATAACTTTAAACAGAAATTACTTGATATACATGAACTTCCTCTATTGGATCAAAAAAATGAATTAGATATAGTATTTAATAATTGGAAGGGTTCTTCATCTCAAGTTGATGATGTTTTAGTGATGGGTGTTAAAGTTACACTACTCTCCGAAAGTTTGATTTTATAAAAAGTGTCTAAGAGTCCCTTATTTTTGTTTTTGGAAAAAATATTAATTTGGGGCTCTTCATACGGAACAAAAATACAAACAGATCATTTATTCGCCAAATTATCGATTTGACTCCAATTTGGATGATTGCTGCATCTTGCAACAAACAATTTAAAGGCGATAAAGGGTGTAGTAAATATAAGTCTTACGAGCCATTCCTGAGGGTAAAACGTGGAAATTTAATACTAAGCAACTTGAGGACCGAAACGAGCAAACACATCTTGTGCTACTTTTATTTTAGATTGATCTCCCCAGTCAGGTAATTCCATATTGGTGTTGAAATAAGTATAAACTGTTTGGTTCAACTCATTTCCAAAGGAAACATCATCATTATCAGCTAAGGTTTTAAATAGATTTATAAGATCACTAAAAGCATCTCCCATCGCAACATCGTTGATGACACTTTCAGCATAAGTATCTGTTTTTAAACTTATTGAGTTCAAAAATCCATCATTTCATTTTGAATTAGTCATCTCAATTTTTTGCTATTTACGTTTATTTTCGAAAAATAATTTCATTAAATCGCTGCATTCTTTTTCCATTATTCCATTGGTAACCAACGTTTTTGGATGATACAATTCATTTTTAAATCTTCCTGCTCCTCGCTTTTCATCACGTGTAGCAAAAACAACTTTATCAATTTGTGACCAATAGAGTGCTCCAGCACACATAACACAAGGTTCAAGAGTTATGTACATAGTGCAACCGTGTAAATATTTACCTCCTAAAAATTCAGAAGCAGCAGTAATTGCTTGTACCTCAGCATGAGCAGTAACATCGTTTAGTTTTTCTGTGAAATTATGCGAGCGAGCGATTATTTGATTGTTCGCAACAACAATTGCTCCTACAGGTATTTCTCCAAAAGAAAATGCTTTTTCAGCCTCCATATATGCTTGTCGCATATAGTATTCATCATTATACGGTGTTATCATAGATGTAAAATTATAATATAATTTTGTCCGCTTTTATTAAATGTGTTTAGAGCAATGCCATGCATTTATTTAATTTTTGAATACAAAATTTTATTTCCAAACAATTTTGATTGATCTAACTCTTTCCATTCTTTATTGGTGGGTAATAAAGTAACATACTTCATCCCTACAATTTGTTTGTCTGTTTGATTCACAATAGTTGAAAATTGAGTGGTATTTGTTTCATAATCAAAATATTGAATTGAAAATTCTTTTTTTGAAAAAGTGAGTAAACTAGGTGTAAATCCTCCATTTTCATAATAATTAATGAGATACGAAGTTGAACTTATTTTTTTTAAACTGTTTTGAGAGGTTGAACCAATAATCTGTTCTGTAGATTTCAATCCGAAATAATAGCGATTGTCTTCCGCTAAGAAGCAAGGCAATGAATCCTTCTCAACGAGGCCAAATAAATAACCGTTATGGATACTGTATTTAGAAGATTCACGAATTGTTTCTTTAGAAATAGAACTATAAATGGTTGTTATTATTGAAATCCCTTTTTCATTAAATTCGTATTGAATTTCTTTGTTCTCCGATAAATAGATTCCAAAATCTGATGAAGAAACAGAAATACTGCTTTTTTCAGTGCTCGGTAATGCTTCCTTAAAATCATAAGAAACTTGTCCAAAACAGAAAACTGCAGAAAAAAGAACGAGAGCTAAACCAATTATTTTCATATCTTCAAGTAAAATTTATGTAAAGATGCAAAAAAAATGGCTTGTAAAATCACCTAGTAACAGTTCTAGTGTAGAACAAATAGGTTCGACATTAAAAGTGGATAGGGTTGTTTCTCAATTACTTATTCAGCGAGAAATTACTACATTTGAGCAAGCTGAGGCGTTTTTCAGACCAAATATTGATGAGCTACACAATCCTTTTCTAATGAAAGATATGGATAGAGCCGTCGAAAGAATTAACAGTGCATTTGAAAATAATGAGAAAATTTTAATATTTGGAGATTATGATGTAGATGGAACAACCGCTGTTGCGTTGATGTATTCATTTTTAATTCAAAAATACGAACACCTTGATTTTTACATACCTGATAGATACAAAGAAGGATATGGCATCAGTTTTTTAGGAATTGATTTTGCTTTTGAAAATAATTTTAGTTTAATTATTTCGTTAGATTGTGGGATAAAATCAATCGATAAAGTGGCGTATGCCAAAGAAAAAGGAATCGATTTTATAGTGTGTGATCATCATAATCCTGGTGATGAACTCCCCAACGGAATCATCCTTGATCCAAAAAGAAAAGACTGTGAATATCCTTACAAAGAACTTTCTGGTTGTGGGGTTGGGTTTAAACTATTACAAGCGCTTTGCGAAGAAAAAAAGTGGGGAAATGATTTATTATTCAGCTACTTAGACTTAGTAGCTGTGAGTATTGGCGCCGATATCGTGCAAATTACAGGTGAAAACAGAGTGCTTTGTTACCATGGAATGATTCGTTTAAATGCGCATCCAAGGTTGGCTTTTAGAGAATTACTTCTACTCGCAAAACGTCAATTTCCTGTTACTTTAACAGATGTTGTTTTTACCATCGCTCCAAGAATAAACGCCGCTGGCAGATTACGATCTGGGCGACATTCAGTTGAATTAATGATTTCGGAAGAGTATGATACTGTTTTAAAAATCGCTACTGAAATCAACAATGATAACGCTGAACGAAGAATTTTAGATCAACAAATAACCTTTGAAGCATTAGAACAAATTGAAAATGACAGCACTTATGCAGCTAAAAAATCAACCGTTGTATTTCAAAAAGAGTGGCACAAAGGAGTAGTTGGAATTGTAGCTTCTCGTTTAATTGAAAGGCATTTTCGTCCTACAATTGTACTAACGGAATCAAACGGAATGATTACTGGTTCGGCACGCACAGTGAATGATTTTGATATACACGAAGCATTGATACAATGTGAAGATTTATTAGAACAATTTGGCGGACATAAACATGCCGCTGGTATGTCACTTTCCCCAGAAAATTTATCGATATTTCAAGAAAGATTTGAAAAAGTTGTCAGTGAATCCATTGCTAACGAAGATTTAGTGCCCCAAGAAAATGTTGACATTGAAATTTCATTTGATGAAATATTTACGAAGGAGGAAAACCGATTAAAAATTCCCCGTCTAAAACGAATTCTAAATCAATTAGAACCGCACGGACCAGGAAATATGAAACCTGTTTTTATGACGCGAAATGTTTTTTCAACAGACGTGAGATTGCTCAAAGAAGAACATATAAAAGTGTCTATGACTCAACCGAATTCAGATATTATTTTAGAGGGTATTGGATTTAAAATGCCCGAAAAAATGGAATTAGTAGCTTCGGGACTTCCGTTTGATGTGCTATATACCTTGGAAACAAACGTTTGGAAAGACCGAGAAACAGTGCAATTAAATATCAAAGATATTAGAGCTTCAATATAAACCAAACACTATTATAAATGAGTTTGGTAGTAATAGGTTCTTTTATTCATTGTATAAAGAAAATGGCTGTCCTTTGAAGACAGCCATTCATACTAATTAAAAAAATCAAGCTTTATAATAAATCATTCGCAAGATTAGCTAATTCTGAGCGTTCTCCACTTTCTAATTTCACGTAAGCGAAAAGCGATTGCCCTTTTAGTTTGTCAATTAAATAAGCTAAACCATTACTGTGTTCATCTAAGTAAGGCGTATCTATCTGATTTACATCTCCTGTGAAAATAATTTTTGTATTCTCTCCTGCACGTGTTATAATTGTTTTTACTTCGTGAGGAGTTAGATTTTGTGCTTCATCAACAATGAACAAAATGTTAGACAAACTTCTTCCTCTAATAAAAGCCAATGGTGTAATTACAATTTTCCCTTGCTGTTCCATTTCTAAAATAGCACGGTGTTTTTTTTCATTTTCACCAAATTGTGATTTAATAAATTTCAAATTATCCCAAAGCGGCTCCATATAAGGGCTAATCTTTTCATTCGCATCTCCAGGTAAAAAACCTATTTCTTTGTTCGAGAGAGGTACAATTGGACGAGCCAAGATTATTTGCTGATAGCCTTTCGATTGCTCTAAAGCAGAAGCCAATGCAAGTAACGTTTTACCAGTTCCTGCAACTCCTTGAAGAGCAACTAATTTGATATCGTTGTTTAAAAGAGCGTTAAAAGCAAAAGCTTGTTCAGCATTTTTGGGTTTAATACCATAGACAAATTCCTTTTCAATTCGTTCTAATTGGTTTGTTTTTTCATCGTATCCAACCAATGAAGATGTTTTTCCATTTTTAAGAATATAATACCCATTTGCAATTTTCTTCTCTCCTAAAATTCCATCTTCATCAATTTTACCTTGAGTAAATATTTTACGAATTACCTCAGGATCAACATTATCGATTGTGTATGTTCCTATTTTCTCTAAATCTTCAGGATCAACTTTCCCAGTAGCATAATCTTCTGCAATAATTCCAAGCGCTTTCGCTTTGATGCGCATATTAATATCCTTGGTAACCAATTTCACTTCATAACCAGGTTCTGTTTCCTTTAAATATAGAGCTGCATTAATTATTTTGTGGTCATTTTTTCCAATCAAATAAACATATTCTGCATTCACCTCCCTTGGGTTGCTTTCTAAAGCAATTTTAAACTTACCGCGGTGACTACCAAGTGAAATCCATTCCTGTAGCCCAGTTTCTCCAGATAATTTATCGATAAATCGAATCACTTCTCTAGCGCTAAAGTTTTTGGAATCATTTCCAACCTTAAATTTGTCTAATTCTTCTAATACTGTAATCGGGATAGCAACATTATTAACACCAAAATTTGTAATTGCTTGATGATCGTGAAGCAGAACGGATGTATCTAACACGTATATTTTTTTCTTCTTAGCCATAACTCCTAGTACTAATTATTTAATAAAGTTAATATACAATTTTATTTTATAAAGGAACTAAAAATGATTATTAATTTTGGTTATTCTTTGTTTATTGATTTTTAAATTAAAAATACAATTTTAGTCTATCTTCTAAAATTGTAGCCTGCCCTAATTTGATTTAATTACTTTGTAGGTAGTTACTGAATTGTCTACAGTAGTTTCAATAAAATAGACTCCGTTGATTAGTTCTGATAAATCTAATTCTACTTGAGTTGAACTAATAGCGTTTGTAGTCAATGATTCAAGTGGGATAATTTTTCCTTCGATATCTCTGATTGCTATTGTGTTGATGATGTCTTTTGATTTTACTGTGATGTTTCCTTTGAATGGATTTGGAAAAATAGAAACATCTGAAAGTGTAACTGATTCATTTGAACTATTTTCTAAATTACTAAACATAGTTGAATTTATATCTGCACTTAACAATGAAGTTGAAATGCAAATACAACGATTCTCATTCGTTGCTTCGTCGCGAACAGAACAAATTGGAAGATTTTGGCTTTCTTCATCCATCCAATCAGCATAAGAAGAAACGCATTTTAATGGATTTAAAGCAATATCTCCAATAAAAATAGTAGAAGGTAGAGCAGGCAAACAAGTGATCTTATTTGAGCCACATGCTAAGTATTCTAGCGTACTTGGAAGAGTAGGTAATGAAATAATTTCATTAAAGTTACAGTAAATTATTTTCAAAGATGCAGGTAGAGAAGGGATGTGTGTTAAATGATTTACAGCACAACTCAATTCTTCTAATGATAAAGGTAATGAAGGTAAATTTGTAATTTGGTTCATACTGCAATCTAACTTCACCAAATTAAGAGGAAGAGCTGGCAGATTAGTTAAATTATTTTCTACACATTCCAATGATTTCAAATTTACAAATGCTTGTAGACCTTCTAAATTTGAAATTTGTAATCCATTCAAATTCAATGATTCAACAGTTAAAATAGCCCCACAAGAAACATTTAATTGTTGACCATTCATACACGTTGGATATTCTTTCACCAAAAAACCTGCAAAATTCTCATCATTTATAGTGATGAAATTTTGTGCATTTCCCATAAATGAAACCAAAACCGCTATGAATACTGCCTTTAACATGTCTGTAATTATCTTATATTACAAACATACAGAATAATTGAAGAGGGTTTGTTAACAATTTTAAGAATGCGTACACCTTTAATTGTTAATAACTTTGAATGCGTTTTACACGAAAAATTGAAAGAAATTATTCTGTTTTAAGAGGCTTTGTTTCAGGTTCAATCGTTTCGAATTCGACAGATTCACCTGACTCTATTCTCACTGCTTTCGTACGACCAAACGTTTCGTGAACTTTTCTTTGACTTGGTTCATTAACCATTGAGGGTTTTTCAACTGGGACACTTTCAAGTGGGTTGCTCACAACTGGGATGCTATCAACTTGATTCGCTTCAACATACTGAGAAGTTTTGCAAGAAGTTACTGATAAAAAAGTACTAATTGTTAAAATAATAAATGAACTTTTCATAATCTGTTAGTTTTTAAATAGTTATAAAATTATTAATAAAATGCCGTAATACAGCTCTTTTCCTGTTGAAGTTTTCATCCACAATTCTTTGATTTCTCTTTGTGAAGATAGAAAATATTTAGATGATAAGCGTTCAATATCTTTTGATTTAATTGTTGGTGAATAGGTGTTTAGAATTAAAAATCCACCTTTGTATAAGACCGATTTAGCACCAACCATTAAACTTTCCAATTTATCTTCTAATTTCCATTTTTCACCTTTTGCACCCAATCCCCAAGCAGGTGGATCCATAATGATTCCATCGTATTTATTTCCTCGTTTAATTTCTCTTTCGACAAATTTTAATGCGTCTTCATGTACCCATTTTATATCGGACAATGAACTTCCGTCTTGGTTGTTTTTAGCCCAAGAGATGAGTTGTTTAACAGAATCAACATGAATCGTTTCTGCTCCAGTAGATTTAGCAATACAGGATGCTGCACCCGTATAAGCAAAAAGATTTAAGAAACGATTTTCAGAACTTAAATGTTCGGTAATAAAATCCCAATTAATACGTTGTTCTGGAAATAACCCTAAATGTTTGAACTTGGTTAATTCTAATTGAAACTGAAGATTTTTATACGTAATAGACCAAGAGGTAGGTGTATCTTTTTTTAATACCTTCCACTCTCCAGCTAGGGCACTTTTAGCAATAAATTCGAAATGAGCTAATTTATTCCATTCAACAAAAGTAAGTTCTGATTTAAAATAGGCTTGTACTTCTGGACGAATAGTAACAATCGAACCCCAACGCTCTAATTTTTTCCCTCCTCCAGCATCAATTAGTTCATAATCTTCCCAACCAGTAGTGTAGATTCGAATGTTTTCCATTTTTTTTAATTAGAAATTAGATTTTTGATAATACACTACACTAAAACAAAAAGTCTTGTATATCAGTCTTTTAGCGAAACGGTCTTCTGTGTTGAGTCTAACCGACTAACGTCTTGGTGTCTTTTGACGTCCACCGCTCATTTGAGCCATTCTCATTTGGTTTTTTGAAGGAGTTCCTTGTTGTAATTGTTTTTGCATTTGAGAAATTTGCTCTTTCATCACACCAGATTTATCTAATTTTTTAGCTTCTGCTAACAAAGAAACTGCTTCTTGTCTTCTGTTAGTTTGTGCACAAATTCCAGCCAAATGCATACGAGCAACCGCATTGTCTTGCTCTGTTCTCAATCCCATTAAAAGAGCTTTACGAAGTAATTGCTCACTTTTAGAAAATCCAAGTTCTTGACTGTTCAAAACTGCTTGTAAAAACAATACATACGCATGTTGCTTTTTAGGTAAAAACTGTGGAGCTGCAATTTTGTTAATGTGCTCTTTTGCTTTATCAGTATTACCCAATCTCATTTGGTTCAACCCCATAATCATTCTTTCATTTCTGAAGAAGGAAAGTCCGATGATTGCGGTTACAAAAATCATACAAATTGCCCATCCCCAATGCCCTGTACTAAAAAGGTAAATTACATAAGAAAGTGATGAAAGTGCTACTAAGCAGCGAATAAGAAACTTTATCATGATTTAATCAATTGTTGCAATACATTTTAATTCAATAGCGATTGGTGAAGGAAGACAATTCACTTCAACAGTCGTTCTACATGGAAAACTTTCCTTAAAATATTCCGCATACAAGCGGTTATAGGTTTGAAAATCTCTTTTCATATTTACCAAATAAACAGTAACATCTACTAATTGATTCCAATCAGATCCCGCTTCTTCTAAAATAATTCTCACATTTTCAAATACACTTCTACATTGGGCTTCAAAATCAAACTCAATGTAGTTTCCAGATGCATCTAATTTTAAACCAGGAACTTCAGAATCAGTTGAATTAGATCCTGCTACACGCGGTCCAACTCCAGAAAGAAATAATAAATTACCTACTTTTCTTGCATGAGGATACAATCCTAATGCTTTCGGAGCTTTGTTTGTCGAAACTCGATTATTATCTGACATTTAAATAAAATTTTATGCAAATATAGTTAGAGTTAAGCAACTATTTAATAAAAAAGGAGAAAATAAACTTTAACAATTCATCTAAAATATGTTTAGATATTAAATAAAGTGCTATATATTTTTAAACTTTAACAAGCATTGGTTACATTTGCTTAAACAGAAAATGCACAGGTATGGAAATTACACCACAAATAATTGAGCGTTTAGAATTATTAGAAAAAAAGTATAGCGCCATTGGGCAGGATATGCTTTCTTATTTAGATGGATTGTTATATAATGACAGTGTTAAATACTGGGATTATGTTGAAGTAGATACTTTGTTGAGTCTACAAAAACCACGTACAGATTTTCCAGATGAAGTTATTTTCATTATGTATCACCAAATCACCGAACTTTATTTTAAGTTGGCTTTGCGTGAATTTGAGCAAATTGGAAAACAAGAAAAGCTGACTGCGAAGTTTTTTGTTGACCGTGTCAATAGAATCAATCGCTATTTTGAAGCTTTAACGCACAGCTTCGACATCATGATTGACGGTATGGAACGTGAACAATTCTTAAAATTCAGAATGTCACTTCTTCCTGCAAGTGGCTTTCAATCAGCACAATACAGGAAAATAGAAATTTGTTCTACAGATTTTATAAATTTAGTAGATAAAGATGTGCGGGATAAAGTGAATCCTCAAAATTCTATTGCCGAACTTTTCGAACATATTTATTGGAAAGAAGGGGCGACTGAATTGGCAACTGGAAAGAAAACATTGACCTTGATTCAATTTGAAGAACGTTATAAAAATGAATTCATTCAATTGGGCGAGGAATATAAATCTTTGAATTTATGGCAATCGTTTCTGAAATTAACGAAAGAAGAACAAGGTCTACCTGAGGTTTTAAATGCGTTGAAAAAAAATGACACGAATGTAAATATTAACTGGCCGTTATCTCATTATAAATCGGCTGTACGTTATTTGCAAAAAGCACCTGCTGATATTGCTGCAACTGGCGGTACAAACTGGCAAAAATATTTGCCTCCGAGATTTCAAAAACGTATTTTCTATCCAGAAATTTGGTCTGAAAAAGAGATTGAAGAATGGGGAAAAGCATGGGTTGACAACATTAGTGTATATTCCGAAAAATAGTTTTTTAAAAAGTTTCTTCTGCGAGAAGCTTTTTTTTTGAGCATTTTTCTGCATCTTTACCCTATAAATATTGAATTTCAGTGGAAAACGTTATCGAATTAAAGAATGCTACAGTTTATCAGCAAAGTACAGTTATTTTAGAAAATATAAATTTTGTATTGGGCGAAGGCGAATTTGTTTACCTCATCGGAAAAACAGGAAGTGGTAAAAGTACGTTACTCAAAACCTTATATGGAGAAATGCTTCTTTCTGAAGGAGAAGGTTCTGTAGCTGGATTCAATTTAAAAACATTAACCAAAAAAGAGATACCAATGCTGCGCCGTAAAATTGGAGTAGTATTCCAAGATTTCCAATTGTTAACAGACAGAACAGTATTGAAAAATTTATTTTTCGTAATGGGTGCAACAGGCTGGAAAGACAAAGATTTAATGCAAAAAAGAGCAACAGAGGTGTTGCAATTAGTTGGTTTAGAGACCAAAATGAACTCAATGTCGTTTGCCCTGTCTGGTGGAGAGCAACAACGTTTATCGATTGCAAGAGCCTTATTGAACAAACCAGCATTAATTTTAGCAGATGAGCCTACTGGTAATTTAGATCCAGAAACCTCACAAGAAATCATGCATTTGTTAATCGCTGTAGCCCAAGAAGAAAAATCGGCAGTTTTCATGGCAACCCACGACATGACAATGGTAGAAAAATACCCTGGAAGAGTTGTGAGAGTTGAAAACCAACAATTAAAAGAGGTAAATACAATCAATCGCTTTAATCCATTTAAACAGTTTAATCCTACAACTGATTAGAGCGTTTTTTGTGGGGGGAAGAATTCAAGCTTCGAACGTAAAGAATTAGCGAAAAATTCAAAATAAATAGGATGTATTTTTATGAGTTGTGATGCTTTGGGTCGTCTTGCTTCTGTTTTAGATTCGGAATATTCATTGTTTAAGAAGAGAAATAAAGAAAGATATAACTTTTACCTTAACATGGTTACAGATAATTCAGATAGTCTGTTTAGAGAAGAAACGCATTTCGTATGGAAAAGCTTTACTTATCCTTCTATAATAACAATTTGTCAATGATCAATGCGCCAAGTGGTGACCCTAATAATTTAGAAATTGGGCGATTAGTTTGCTTTTTTTCGAGAAATAAATTAAAATTTCAAGAAGACTGTTTAATTGATTATTGTATAAATGACAAACAACTTAGTTTGAATGAAGTTTCAAATTTGAAGAT
>Ga0105055_10002204_pt1 | contig 30829 bp, 7 predicted proteins | sample BON03_FD_78090 | JGI IMG/M metagenome (GOLD analysis project Ga0105055, IMG submission 78090) | Freshwater microbial communities from Lake Bonney liftoff mats and glacier meltwater in Antarctica - BON-03 | ecosystem: Environmental > Aquatic > Freshwater > Ice > Glacier meltwater | place: Lake... | reverse complement strand
TTTGTGTGTGTTTGTGTTGCGCTAGACCAGAATGAAACCCATTCCCTCCAGGACAAGAAAAATAAGAAGTAATAAACCTTTATCTCAACACGCCTTAAAACGCATCCCAGCAAAGCTCTTGTTCAGCTCTCAGATCAAAGGATAGAGACTCCTCATTCAGACTCTGCAATACAATCCCCTGCTTCCAATCTGCTTCCACATCATCATCGATAGACAGTGTCTCCATGCTGGAATTCGTGCCCAGCATTGTTGACGGGCAGTACCGAACCAACCTTGCTCTCTTGGTATTAGTGCTGCCCACACCTGAGAACCGCAGCGCTCCTGCAATATAAATGCAGCTTTCAGCAATAGCAAGAGAAAGGACTGGTCCTGTCAGTCGACTTGCGCCAGTAGTGGAAGATGCTGCGACGAGTGGCCGGATTGCTAGATTGTCTTGATAGATACCGACGCCAAAGTCACCTCCCACGTAGACTTCAGAAATGCTCGTAGAAGTCGCCAGCGTTCGCACTCTGCCATCCACCTGCTCGATGTGTATGTACACACACACACACACACACACACACACACACACACACACACACACACACACACACACACACACACACACACACACACACACACACACATCATTTGCTTGTCAGCCATTACCACATTGTAATTATGAGTTTTCTTCGGCTTGAGACCAAACTCTTAAGATTGCTTTGACGGCTGAAATTATACCTGGATCTTGTGGAAATGGCCTCCATCCCAGCGAGCTAGATAAACACTGGTGCCTTGTAAAACAAAGTCTCCGCCAATAATGAGATGCCCTTCATCTGAAATAGCCATTGCATCAATCCCCCCCCCTCCCCCCCCACCAACGACGAATTCATTGGACCTTCCAAGGGGTGTAGTCCAAGTTTTTCCATCGTATATGCTTAGCAATGACGTAGCTTTGTCTCCCAGGCTCATCGTACCTGCAAGGTACAAAATCGGCCCGTTTGAAACAAGAACATCAACCCGCCCAAGAAAGGGCTCAGATATCGCAGACCACAGCGCAGTCGCCGGGTTCCAGGCAGCCAGAGCACCTTTGACCAAAGCGATACTGTGGAGATTCACGGCTGAATGGAAAGATCCACCGACAATCAACATCTCAGTCGACGTTTGCGAGTCGGTGAAAAACGTGATAGAATTCACCGTGCCATCCACCCCACGTCCCAACCCTTGCACAAGGCCATTCGTACTCAAAATGTGTGCCACTTTCTCGTTGTCAAAGGAGCCAGTGAAGGAGCCGCCGACGTACAGCGAACCACGCTTGGCCATGCAGCTGACAGCTCGATTGAGGAGTAATATTGGCTCTACATTGCCCGCTGCCGCCAAAACACCTACAAAGCCGCGGTTGCGAATGCCACCAGCCACGAGGAGGCTCGAATAGTAGATCAAGTCTGTTGTACCCCTGGGGAAAAAGCCTGAGAAAAAAACAAGAGTCAGGGGTTGAAAGATTATACAATTATTTCAAAATTTACTCAAGACACGTATCATGACACTTTCCAAAAGGTTGGATTTTTCGAAACCTGCACAAACTTACCGTCAGTGATATTCAGGTGCACAGTCTGCTTGCCCATGTAGCCTGCTGGAGCTGTACATGTCACTATACCATCAGACGTGAACAGAAGATTTGTGCACGCCCCTCCCCCAATTGTGACGCTGAGATTACCATAAGTAAGACTGTGGTATGTTCTCGAATAAAGTGATCCAAAGTGCCTCCCGTGTATCGTCACGCGAGCACCTCCTCGAGGATGTATAACCTCAGGTGATACTTTTGTTATAATTGGGCTTGGCAAGACTTTCAGCACCAAAACCTTGGTAAGCGGAGACGCTGTGCTTTCAGAGCCTTCCGAGGCTCCCGAGAGCGTGACCGAGAGAGTGCTGGTGCCATGCCGCAGCGCTGCGAGTTCAAATACCAGGTGGCATTGCGCGTCAGTGCAGCCGGCGCTAGGCGGATTTTTGAAGATGCTCGGGTTTGAGATGACGACACTAAAGGTTGCGTTTTCTGTTCCCGTCACGTTTGCAAGATCCATGCGGTGGACGCCCGTGGTGGACTCGACAGCCGCGTAAAAAGAAATCAATTCAAAACTCAGAGCAGGCGGGATTCGCCAGATTGTGATGTGCACTTTGTCCACGGCCGAGACCGCCGATGGAAAATCCTCTTCCAGATGTACTCTGAGCGTGATAATGCCATACAAAAAGGGCGGAACAGTCAACGAGAGGGACCCGTCGGACGCTACCTGCGCACGAAAGCTCGCAAAAACATCTTGAGCAGAGCCATCCAAGTTGGCATCCACCACAAATCTAGTTGCTTGGCTCAGCTCATCTGCTGGAGGAGCAGCAATCTGGAAGAAGCTGCCGTAGTCAATCTCTTGCATGGATCGGCTCTCGTTGAGCTCAATATGGCCAATGTGCGAAATCATAGGAATGTTATTTGAAGGCTCGATCCTAACAACCAAGTCCATGTACTCGAGGTTCTCTCCCGAGCCGTTGTCTTGAATAGCAAAGGTAAAGCGCAACACCCCGTTGGCATTTGCGCTGGAGATTAACTGAACATCAACGCACGCGGCTTCGAGATTCGGGATCACTCGCAACTGAATGTCAGCCCTGGTGAACATTCCTTCAAGCACTGTCACGTTTGTCTCAGTGATGTCTAGGCTTTGCCAAAGCTCGTACGGCGAGCCTGTCGACAAATTTCTGACCCAGCAGGGGAAATCCTCCAGACCTGAATCTCCCCCCGCCCCTTCAACAGTGATTAATTCAGATGCGGTACCCACAGTGGGTCGGTAGTTTCGACTGCGCGCCGTCATTATAAATGCCACTTCTTTGGAACGGTAAAGGTCTCCAGCGTCATCATCTCCAAAGACAGAGCCTGCGATAGCAGTAGACGGTGGTGGGAGCATGCTGCACGTCACGTGGATGACAGAGCTTCCCGATTCAAAGACCTCTATGTCAAAAGTCATTACGCCGACCACGCCCCCAGCAACGTCATATCGAAACGAAAAGCGAGGATCCGAAGCAAAAATCGAAGGATTCTCAATGTGAGCCGTCCATCTCAGATAAGGAATGCTGGCGGCAGTAAGGCCATCTTGTCCCTGCATGAAGTTGAGGGCGAACGTAATTTCATGGGGCACAAATGGCACAGCATCGACTTGAAGCATTGATCCAATCTCAAACGTGATTGCAGGCAGCGTCGGTACAATGACAATCACAAAACTTGAAGCATACTGTCCCCCTGAGCTGTCGAGCACAGAAACATTGAAACGAGCACGTCCAAATCCGCGAACGGCCTGCTGATACCGCAGCGTGCCGTCGCTGGAAATCTCGGGCAGTACCAAAAACATATCCAGATCCCCGGAGGAGTCTGTGATCTCAAACGCTAGACTTTGGCAGGGTGGGTCGAAAATTTCCAATTCAGTCAATCCTGTGATGACTGCTCCATTGTAATACTGATGGGCATCATCAGGACCAGGATCTGGAATGCGAGTAGCTGGTACATCTACTATACACAACAGCTCCGACGAGCTCAGTCTTGTATGCGCCACCCAACTCTCATTCGACCATGTGATATCAAAAATGCCGCTCACAACATTTGGGGGCGTATTTTCGCTGATTGGCTGGTTGATGACTTCAGTGATAACCTGTTGGAACATCAGGCATGGAAGCTGCTCGCACACTGGAGCGCCAAGGACGTCGAAACTGGCGGGATCTAGAGACGACATGTTCGAAGCGATGCCCTGCAAGTTTAGTAGTGATATTGTTCTCGCAGCACCTGCCACAACGATATGGCTACCAGTAGGGTCTGTAAACATCTTTTGTGTCAGATACGTGCGCTGTCTAGACTATTCCAAGGAGACAATGCAGATGGAAACGATTTGTGAGAGTAAAACGAGTACTCTCGAAAAGCCTCTACTTTGATTTTTTTTGAAAGCATGGAGGAAACCCGGGAAAAGGGGGGAAAAACAGAGGAAGAAAAATCCCACTCTATTTGTAAAGAAAGAACGGACCTGTGGCAATTGCTGCAACACTTGCAAGGCCCGATACACGTTTGAATTCCCATTTCATGAGGACTGCGCCGCGTGTAAGGGAGGACAGGATCAAGAAGGGCTGGCCGTTAAGCTCGACAAATTTGATACTGGCGGCACGCCCGGCATTGAGACGCAGCGCGCTCTCCTGCACGTAATCCTGTGTTTTTGAACTTGTTCCTCGCGTCCGCAAAATTTCCGCTGTGTGTGTGCGTGCATGTATGCGTGAGAGCAAGATCAAAGTGTGTCATATGTATACCCAGGTCAAATGTATACCCAGTAGGTTCTGTCAAAACATAATCCAACACACGATGACCAAAAATCGAGATTTGTTTAGAAAAGGAAAAAATTGTTTGGGAAAAACACGAAAAAAATATTTGAATTTCTTTTGGCAGAACCTCACATGATGTGGAATTGATAATCTTAGGTTGGTAGGCACACATGAACACACACGCACCTTCAGTGAGTCTCTTCATCTCAGTAAACTTGCCGTTAGCTTTATCGTATTGCAAGACTGCACTCTGAGGATGAGGCACGCCTAGTTCCTCGCAGGAAAACTCTCCCGCAAAGAGAGGACACGCACTTTGTGCTAGCGCCAGATACCCTTCGCCGTCAGATTCGAAGTAATGCATTGACGTTAATCCACGCAAACCAGGCACAATCGCAGGTGTGCTGTCATGACACTCGGAGGTCTTGCCAGGCGCTCCGCTTGCAGCGCAAAAGGACTGTTTTTCGCTTTGCGTTGATGACGAGTCTGGCAGCGACTGAAAGGAGCTGCCCAACACTTGATGGAGACGATACTGGCGATGCTCCTCACCCCACACGTAGATAGACGAGTTCTGGCTGTACAAGGGGTAATCCAGAAATAGGTCGTTGTCCTCGCTCTGCCTCTGCGACACGGCAAACATGCTCTGCCCATCAATCGTATTGAAGGTATGCAGACCTACAGTCCCCCGACTTTCGATGCACTGTATCAATCTTACAACACCCTCTCCTACAACACCTAAATCAATTCCATACACGGATACGGTTCCCGTAGACATATTGCCGCATGCGCCTGGCAAAATGCTCGATAGCAGCACTTGTGTGCGAAATGGATCAACTTGCATCACCAAGGCGATGGAAGTGGCACCGCTGCCAGGCAAGGGTGCCACAACTTCAAAGCGATTCACGGCGCCATGCCAGCGGTACAGCACGGAATCTACGTCGGTAGATTCGCCGCCCAAAAAGTTGGCGACGGCCAGCAGGTGCTCGGGCTGGCCAAAGGAGCCATCGACAGATTGTGAGGAAACCTTTGAGACGTAGGCCACTTGTCCGGAAATGGTGGAGGGGGAGTGATGAAAAATGAATCGATTATCGTGCACACTCCATTTGTACACATTCAGGGAGGCGGCAGGAGCAATGACTGAATAGGAATTGCCAACCACCATGAAATATTCAACTACGCCCATTGGCTTTGGCACAGCTAGAAAAGTCAATGAAATGCACGAGGCTTCGTTATGGAGCGTTTGTAAGAGCGTGGGTAAGATCTCGCCTGACTCCTGGGCGGAATTCAGGATCATGTAGATGAATACTGCACCAGGCTTCAAGGATGACGCGTCGACAGACGATGAGGCCACCGCAAGAAATGCGACACCGTCCACCACAAAGTGCATACTGTCCCTCGCTGAAAATGAATGGCGATGGCCGTTTCCGCCAAGTCGCATTGGATACTTGCCATTGCTCCAAGAGGTCTCGTAATTCAATTGCGACGGTGCGTCCAGGATTAAGTCAAACGTCGTGTCCTTGAATGAATCAATCACGCGTTCGCCCTCCTTAACTCGACCCAAAAACACAAAGTCAGACGAGCCACTTCTTGCAAATGCAGCTACTGCTTGGTCAAGCCAGCCTGCCACATAAAAATGGCGATATGTGGAACTGAGCGCAATGCTCCTAGCACCTGCCAGTCCATCTACCACTCTTCCACCCAGCACATCGCCATCACGTATGATGGCGCGAATGCTCAGCGCTCCCGAGTACTCATCACGTGCAAAAAATACAACAGTGCTGTCGAGCATACTGGCCGCCACGACTTCACTCCCATCACCATTCATTTCCATTGCCGCGAGCCCTCGAAGAGGAAATCCGTTCCCTGCTCCCAGGAGCTGAGGATTCATCACAAACTCTTGGCGCGCCTTGTCGCCAGTCCAGTCTGTGTTGTAACTTGCATTGGGCAGATACGTCAAAAGCCCCGAGGTTGCGTCTCGGCGAAAGACTGCGATCGATCTCGATCCTTGCGCGGCAACGTATACAAAGTCATCGTGCGGACTAATCTTGAGAGCAACTGGATTCTTCAAGCCTTGTACGCGCTCGCGTGCGCCCCGCAAGATTTTTGATGATGATGTACTACTCCCAATCAACAACATGTGCACGTCTGAGGCCTCAGAATCATGCGTGCTCACAGCAATATGTAGTGCACCCATGGAATAAACGGAGGGCAGCACCTGCCCTCCGGCACTGTTGCGGGGCAAGGTGGAATCCTGAGCGGGTCCAAGAAATTGATCTCCTGTCCATCTCATCAGCATCGATGACGACGAGCCAGCTCGCGCTAAAAGAAGATAAGCTCCACCCCACACGAAGAAGCTCACAGACATTGCGCTCGGAATGTTCTGCAGTTTGACAAACACTGGCGGGTGATGATTATTGGGTGCAGCAAAGATGGCATTGCCTTTCTCATCCTCACCTGCAAACGCAAGAAACCGTCTGCCGGCAAGTTCAAAGTAGCTAATTTGATGCGCCCTAGAAATTCCAACAAAATCGTGAACTAGGGACACGGTTGGACTGGCGGAAGAATTGCTGAACGAAAATATCGATGACGAGCCCTCAGCTTGGGAATCCGCCGCTGCTAAATTGTGTGACGCACAGATAGGGTTCCAGAATACTGAGAAGGCCAAATATGTAATTCTATCGACTGTAAAGACAGTGACATCAGTAGCACAGTTCAAACCTGGTATTTCCACGCCTTGCTGTTCGGGCAAGTTCTCAGAAAACGGATAAATGTAAGATGCAGACAAATAGTTTACGGTGGCAATATAATCGTGGCCGATTGACGAGTTTGCACTATTGAGATTGTATCCTCGGGACTGTTCTTTGGATTCGTCCTTGGTTTGTGAAAAGTGCAGAAGCTTCCTTGCACCGTCAGTACTGATCTCCCGGACGAGCTCAAGGGAAAATCTGGCGTAGCTATTCATTTCTTGAGTCACATGGGTCTTTTTTGGCACGATTCGAAGAATGCTGGATTTTCGTTTAAAATTCATGCCATCCCAAAAATTTGCAACAGTCATGAAGTGGCCAGTTGTGTCTCCCTCGCTGCGGTGGAAAAATGTCACTGAATAGGCGCCTTGTATCAGTGTCTCCTCGAATGATGTGGACCGTGCACTTTCAGATCCAAGGATGTCTTGAACGAAGTGTAGGCCACTTGAATTTGCGGAGAAAATTTTGGAAATCGTGAAAAATCTGAACACAGATTTTATACCAATCAGCCTCGTGCTGAGGAATGGAGTAGTAGAAGGAACAGGCGATGCATCGGCAGTGCATCCTTGTTCCGTGCAGTTGGCCGTTGAATCCGACAGCCACCATGAGCAAGCTGTTTTCCGAGCGGGGATTTGCACAAATCCACAAGATGCTTCCAGGCACACTCGCTGCCAGAGACTTGTTTTGCGCTGCGAGGCGAAAGTGGGCGAGCCTGCAGTTTCTGTTGATACTTTGATGACAGAGAGCACGGCGGCAAGGTCTTTGGCGGCAGACTGCCAGCGAGGGGTCGTGCACGTCAAAGTATCCATGAAATCATCTGCACACGAGCACCCTCTGCAAGACACAACACCCGTGTTTGAATCCGTGATAATATTGTTGTTGGAGAATCTGCACAGGTACCTTGCCGATTTCATGAATACGCCGAGCACCATAATTTCAACGGGAGTGTCAGATACATAATTTCTACTCGGCGAAAGGATATTTGCAACTCCGCGTCCCACTCCCTCAGACATAGGGACTATCTTTTGAACCCAGTACTCTTTTTGCAAAACAGGTGATTCCTTTAATTGAGACTGCAACAGCAAATTTGCCGTTAGAATTTCTCCAGGGAGTAGAGCATGTGCATGAATCTTCACTTCTTTCAGCAAACCCCTGTGAGGGAAGCTGTCGCCAGAAGCCACGTTAATGTACGTCCCCAAAGTGAATGCAGTAGGTTTTTGGCAATTTGTGGAAGTAGCACTATTTGGGTAGACGATGGCGCCACATGAGTCGTCTGTGCCTCGTCTGTGCCTAATACACGCCGGAGTAGAAAGAACAAGTTCTCCGTCAAGGTAAATGCGCTGAGAGAGCCCATCATAGGTGGCCGCAATATGATACCAAACACCTGCTTCAAGTTGTGGCATTGAGATGGAGGCAATGGCGAAGATGGAGGATGCCGCTGACGTGTTCCTGTCAGAGGAAGATGTGTTTTGAATGGACAAGGCGAGATCAAACTGAAGAACCGTGGTGCTGGCTTGCATAGTATACCCCAGAACAAACCCAACATTGCACCCGACGTCGGCTTGCGCAGCCGCCACAAGTGCCGCAAAGCCGCGTTGCCCTGCACTGATACTCATCCATACACTGACACTCAAAGCCGACGTAGGTAGCTGCGCAGTGGAGCTGGGGACTGACATTGTCATATTGGAGATATCATCAGCGACAACAAGGCCATTGTCAGTCATTTGAATCGCCTCTACATCGCCGTTGTTGGCGAGAAAGGAGTGTACGGAAAACGACTCGTTGTTTTGATCCCAGTCAGTCAAAGCTTTGCATTTTGGGCCTTGTAAAACAGCATTCCCAAGTTGTCCGAAATCCTCAAAAGCTGCAGGCGCTACAAGCAGAGCTCCGCGCTCTTTACAATTCGCATGATTGATCTCGCGAAAAAATCTACTCCCTGGCACTACGCTCTTCAACGAAAAATCCCAGTGGCCTAATGCGGAGGCATCGATATCGTGTGTTAAGTACCGAGATGTTGCTTGTTCTTGTAGGAGTTCGAGCGTATCTGGTATGGAAATGGCCCCACTAGCCACACCCACAAACACACGACCGTCGATTTCAGCGCTGCTCGCAGTGGCCGCGCGTTGAATGTCAATGTGTGTTGCGTCACTACCGGGCTCTGCTCCTTCCTCCAGACCGAATCTGATGCGATCCTCCCTCTGCGAGCGACGATCCAGCCACTTCAGGCCGAATTCTGATACCTTATAGGCTGCAACGCTATCTGTAGCTTCAGCGACATACAAGAATGTCTGATCCTTTGTTGTAGCTCCTGCTACATGATATCTGCTTCTGTTTGCGCTTTTCACGTTTGCAAAGTACAAGCCTTGTGCAGACTGCAGACCAGAATTTGTAGACTGCGCAAACGTGACGTCCGAAGAGACACGAACGCCCACTGCTGGAGTAATGTCAGTGGCAAAATTGTGGACTTCAATCTGTGCTGCACCTTCCTTTCCATACACGACTGCTCCTGTCTCCCTTGCGTCTGCAGCCGAGGATGAGAACGAATTGTGAGAACCATGCAGTGAAATGCAGTGCAAACTAGAAGATCCTTGATCACAGCTGCATTGCACGGAAATGGCGCTGCTATTTGCAGAAGTCGAAGCGGCTGAACTAGTAGAAGGCACAGCGCAGCGTGTTTGCCAAGGAAGGGAGAAGAAGGGCGGTGTATTCAGACTTGTGAGGGTCAGCGTCACGCTTTTAGTTAGTGACTCGTTGTAGCCTTTGGTGTTGTACAAGGCGCCATCATCTAGAACTCGAAAAGTAATTGTAGTCGACCCTGCGGGCTGGTTAGCGAGCATGGCCGTCAATGTTCCAACATCACTTATGACCGGCATGCTTTCGAAGAGTGTTGGATTCGTCACGTCCAAAATCTCAAACGAGATCTTTTGGCTTTGACAGTGAGCAGATGCGGTACGGCACATCTCATTTGAAGGGCCACTCTGGATTTGTGTTGCAAATCCTGCAATAGCCAAGGCAGTATAAGGCAACACTAGGCGAGCAACTCCCGGTTCGACCATAAAGAGGGGTCTGTCGTTGATCGGAATCACTGTAATGAAGATGGGTTGCGAGGCCCCTGACATGTCGTTCCCACCTTCTAGCCTCCCACCACTGTCTTGCAATGTCACACTGAGCGTTGCAAAACCAAAACCATTTGGGGATGTCTTAAACGACAAAATTCCTTCCTGTGAAATTCTGGGCGCAATCGAAAAGAGCGCGGCACCCACGTCTACCATGACGAGAAATGTCATGCTCTGATCCAGCTCTGTGCCATCAAGAGAGCCATCTAGGCGCATGTTGGTGGCAACGAGCACGTCATGGTTGCCGCTGTCTTCTTCCACTTCAATCTCAGATTGTGAGATTTGAAAGGTTGGGGGTGAATTTACAGCCGACACGATGAAATCGAACTGTTTCACAGTCGACTCCTGCGTCGTGCCGTCCAAAGCAAATTGATCAAGCAAAATCACTGTGAACATGGCCCTTCCGAAGACGACAGAATTTGCACGGAGACGGAGAGTAAACGTCAAAGTCCCGTTTGAGAGAATTTCTGGCCAGCCGTTGTCCTCAAAAATGAGGGCAGAGATGTTTGAGGTCGTGGTGGTGACGACAAAATTGCCACGCTGTTGCTCACATTCGATGTTGGTCTGAAGGCACTCATTCAAGCGAGAATCCTCCCACGGCCCTAAATAAACAGCATCGGCAAAATTTTGCAGTACAGTCCTTTTACTGCTCGCATCGCCCCGCTCTGACGCGTAAACGGTAGACATGCCAAGACGAAACGTGGGAGCGTTGTTCACCGGCAATATTTCGAGCTCCAATGTATCAAAAAAACTCTCTACGCCGCCTCCGCCGTCATCTGACAATGTGATATTCAATGTGACATTGCCCCACCGGCCAGAACTCAGGAAAAATGAGAGCGCGCCCGTGCTGCCGTTGCATTCGCTGCGAGCATTCCTGCTGTGAACACCCACGAATGCAGAATTTGCTGGCGATTCTAGGCCTGGAGATTCGCTGCTGCATACAATTCTAGGTGACATGACCACGCCTGCTGGTCCATCAATCTGCTGAATGATGAAGAACACTTTCTGTGTGTCTGCCTCACGCCAGCCTCCATGGGTAATGTTTCGAACGACGGCCGAGATGAGCATAGAGTTTTGAGAGCTTGTACTTTCAGGCAGACGAAGTTTGCAGCTGGGCAGTTGAAACGATGGTTGATTGTTTACAGGATCCACCACTATCAACAGAAGTAGGTCGGGCGAGGAGTAATCGCTTGCGCCATACACTGAGCCAAGGGCAGCCCCGTCGTCTTCAAGTTTAACGAGAAATGCTGCCGTGCCGAACCGCTCTGCTTCGAGCGACAGGACTAGTGTTCCATCGGATGTGAGCTGCACTTGCGTGCCTGTCTGGAAGAGTTGTGCGTCTAAAACTGTTGTGCTGCCGTTGCCATCTGCGTTGCCGCCGTATAGACTTGGGCAATCTCGGACCCAAGACGTCTCGTTGAGGGCACTGAGTGCCACCACACCGTTGCTGGGAATTCTGCACTGCAGCGGTTTCAGGACAAAGCTCACTGTCTGCTTGTTTTCTTCTGGAGAGAAGGGCCCGGCAACAATTTGCGTAGCTGCTGCGTGTATGCTTATATTAGTGCGGTTTGGAATGTAGTCCAAATCTGCGGTCAGCACGTTTGGTCTACATGTTTGTGCGTTTGCATGCCCCTGTGCCTTGCTGGGAGCCTCGTTTATGTAAATCACAGACACTGGGAGCGAGAATGACGGAGGCTGGTTGACAGGCAAGACGTGTACAGTCAACAACTGCCATGGATGGGACACATCGTGCCCTCCATGACGCATGCCCCCCGTGTCTTTCAGGGTGATGTTGAGCATGATGGTTCCATTGCAAAAGCCTTTCAGGTGGAGCATAAGTGTGCCATTTGTTGATATGTGTGGAACATCCAGCAATAGGGCTTGAGAAGCAAACGAGTCTACTGCCTCTGACACAACAAAAGTAACATCTTGTGTGTCTTCATTCTTGATGCCTGTAATCAGAGGAGGGCCGCGAGAAATGTTGTTGGCAACGAGTATCATAGTCACAAATCCGGGTTCAGTCTCGAGAGTCTGCACAAACGGCTGTAAGAGTTGGAACGAAGGCGCATCGTTGACAGGCAAGACTTGAATCACAAAGTATAATGGCGCTGAGATGTTGATGCCACCCCGCTCTGTTCCACCATCGTCGTGCACCAGCACATGGAAGGACGTGTTACCAAATGTGTAGGGGCTTGTCTGGAAGGTCAGAGAGCCATTGGAAAACATGAGCACAGATCCAGGTTGGATGATTGGGCCATTATTTGCTGCAATAACCGGGTCGGCTGCTGGTATAAAAGAAACTTGGAATGATACGTGTTGCTCATCTTCGTTTACGACCAGCGCCCCAGACAGATCGTGCAGAGCTATGGCATGTTGCTTGATGGCAACTTCTACAAGAATATAGTGTTGGCTGAGCGTTTCTTTTAGCCTCAATACAGAAGCCACACTTGTTGTCTCTGGCCACATGAGAAGATGCACATCAAACTCAAATGTCGCTTCAGGAGCCGGATTCTGCGAGAGCAATACGAAATGAATAGGCATTTCCAAGACTTCAGCTATCAATGTCTGAAGATGGAGCTGCTCCTGCATCTGGTCCAGCTGCAAATCAGCCCCAAAGAAGGACAATTCGAGTCGGGAAACTGTGGCGTTTTCAGTCTTTTGCAGGAGAATTGGCGGCCCTTTACTCAACGATCCATTCGCAACCAAATCCAACCTGTGCGTCACTGTCACCGTGGATTCAAACACTTGAATCACCGGAGAGACGAGCTTGAAAAAGGGTGCATTATTGACCGACGCAACTGACACGTTGATTAATATTGGCCTAGACGTGTTTATTCCTCCATTTTCTGTACCGCCATCATCAACGAGAGATATAATGAGCGAAATTTCACCATACATGTATGGCGTCAGGTACAAGTGCAGCACACCTTCAGCCGTGATCACAGGAGTGCGTTGGACAAGTCCACTCGCTGATGAATCCAAGAGCACCACCGTGAATGAAACACTTTGCTCCTGCTCATTCAAAATCTCCCACTGTTCAGGAAGTGGTCCTCCCACAATAGGAGGTCCTTTTGAAATTACCGATGCAAAGTTTGAAAGTTCAGTCAGGTAAAGATCCTTTGTCTCCACAAGTCGTGTGTGAGGTGGAACCCGAAAGAATGGAGGGTTGTTGACCGCTACAATGTTGATCTGAAACATGTGCACGTCTGAACGTGACCTCCCGCCGCCAGCAGTTCCACCATCATCGTTGAGCACTACACTAAACTTCACGTTGCCATTTACGTATGGCCTGACAAACATGTCGAGGGTGCCGTTGGAATACATCGTCATGTTTACGAACATTGATTTCATGGCAGCCTCACTCATCGGAGAAACAGTAAAACTGATCTTTTGATGTCTCTCGTTGAGCACGCTCAAAGGAAGAGGAGGACCTGTTGTGATGTTGGTGGCTACTCCAAAGCGCAGATTGGCCGTGGTGAGCTTGACCTCCAGCGCTTCAAATACAGCGCTAGTCAGCTCGAACCGAGGCTCATTGTTGAGGTCTGCAATGCGAATGGTAATTTTTTTAGCTAATGATTGTGAATTTCCGTCGTCAGACAGTATCAGAGAGTACATGGCCATGCCGCTCTGATACGGCCGTAAAACCAAGTCCAAAGTGCCGTTAGGATGGACAAATGGCGAGATCTCAAAAAGAGACTCGCTTTCGCTCAGATTGAGAGGCGTCAAAGTGAATCTGATGATCTGATGATCTTCATTTTCGACGTTGGAATCGAGGGGAGGGCCATGGCTGATGGCCGTTGCTACCTGAATTTGTACGTGTCTGGCACTCGCAACGGTCGATTGATACTCCAAAACTTCGAACAAGTCGTCCACCAGCTCAAATCTGGGAGGATCGTTGACGGGTAGCACAAGAAGCGTAAAACTTGACGCGTCTGAGGCGTTGGGCGATACGCCATCGTCCGACAACACCACATCAAATGACAACAGACCGTTCTGATATGGATTCAAGCTTAGATGCAGCAAGCCCGTTGACGCATTGACGTAGCTTGAACTGACCAGAAGCTCGTGCACTGACATATTATGCGCTCGGAGTGCGAATGACAGCTCCTGGATTTCTTCGTCCAGGCCGGGGTACGGTCTTGAGGGCCCCTTTTCCATGGTTTTGGGCAGGGATAAGGGTAGAATCACAACCCTTGGTCTCATACTCAGATAAGACTCCCCCGCTTCATGCACGCTCAACGTGGAATTCAACAGTGTAAAAGAAGGACGTTGATTTACCGGTAGCATTTCGATCCAGAACGTATCTGTAAATGCGAAACTGCCGCCGTTTTCGGTGCCACCGTCATCAGAGAGGGTGATGTTGTATTTCAGCAGCCCGTTAAAAAACAAGGGCACTCGTAGATGCAGCACACCAAATGTGTCAACTGAGCTTGTATTGAAAAGAAAAGGAAAAGGGCTGTCGAGACTATTCTCCAAAAGAACAAGACGAAAGGTCAGATTCTGATTGTTTTCATTGGTAACACCGCTCTTGAGCAGCGGTCCCTTGGAAATGTTGCGCGCCAAAGCAATCTGGATGTCAGTGCTGCTTGTGCGTTCGTGCACTTGCACAATGAGCGTGGCTAAGCTGAAGCTTGGAGCATCATTCACAGGGAGGACAGTGATCAAGACCTGTTTTGTGATCGTGTCAAGCATGCCAAGTGTAAAGTTGAAGAGTCCTTTCCCAAAGAGAAAGGATTTGGAGGTAATACGCAGGTCAGCGGTGTCACACGTTGGGTTGCACAATGGCGTGACAAGAGGGGTGTAAATAGCAGGCGAGGTCCCTGTGCTTTCGAGCGAAATGATTTCACGCCCACCATTCGCACTGGTTGTCCACTGTGCCTCAAATCCGGCGCTCTGCACCACTTCGTCGCTTGAGAACACAACCTGGAGGAATCCCGTGCCTGAAGTAAACGTCTCGCCCATTGTGTGCTCGTTTCCGTCAAGACTGCCTATCTCCTTGCGCTCCATACAGTCGTGTGCAGTGCACGCATAGATTTTTACTGTATCATACATTGCTTCCGTATCGACCTGGCTGAATGTAAGTTTTATGTCTGAGCATGGATACGTCAGGCCCTCAGAACCACTTGCAATCACCCACACGCAGTGAGAATTTGCAACATAATTGTCGGGACCGTCTGAAATTGTGCCACTAGTGCTACTGGACGGTGATGAGCACGCACAAGTCCCCGTGCAATGGACAGCTGCTTCGCACTTTACAATTCTCGCGTCAGTTGCAACGATGTTTGAGAAGAAGGACGGAAAAATGAAATCCGCGTCGACCCTTGATTCTAACAAGACGAGTTCCAACGAATCGATATCAAATGTGTTCCTGGTGGCAGAAGTCTTGACAATGTCTGGCAAAGTCGAGAGGTTGACATTAGAAGATGTGTACTGCTGCTGCAGCGCTTGAATGACTCGTGAGGTCCTCTCGATATTCTTGATCGAAATGCTCGTCGACCAGCTGAACAGTGTAATCTTCAGCAAGAATACCTGATATTCTTGAAAGGCGAGGAGATGCCGGCCTACGATAGAGTGCCCAACGTTTTCCGTGAGAGCAGAATCTGAGGTGATGAGCTCAACGGATAAGTGCATCAAATAGAGTGGGGATTCAAATTCCTGGGCAACAAATTCATGCAAAGCAGCGACTGTTGCAGGCTCATCAAGATTGAGATCGTGTCCAGACACGGTGAGATCGACGCTTGCAACGGAAGCAATGACATAGATGGTGAACCACACAGGGGTAGAAACGTTCAATCCACCGAATTCAGTGCCACCATCATCTTGCAGCCACACGCGAGCCGTGACTTTGCCGTACATTCCATCGAGAAGCTCGAAGCTCAAAGTGCCGTGCGTATCTATGGTGGGGATTCCCGATTTTTTGAACAAATACGAAGGATCCGACGCGACAATGTCCTCTCGTTGTATCGACTCAATAGCGACGGAAAAAAACACATTCTGCGATTCCTGCATATATCCCGTCTGCGTGTGCAGATTTCCGGCTGAAATGTTTCGTGTAAATCCTGGTACTGACACACGGCCACTGCCCTCTCTCACTGTCACTGTTCCTTCGCAGCATTTTCCGGCCCCCAAAAGCTCGCTGTTTGCACATGCAGCGCACAAATGAAAACTCGGCGCTCTGTTGCTAGGCTGCACTTCAAGGATGATTACGCCAGGAGACATGCTATCTGTGCCGTCTGAGAGATAAACGATGTAACTCAATCTCCCTGTTGTGTTTTGCACAACACAGAGTGACAAGTGAGCACTGCTTTTATTCTCTGCGCTCAGCGCTGGCGAAATTGCAATTTCGGGCTGTTTTCCCGGGAAAAAAAAACGGGTCGTCATGTTGTCTGCTGGCATCATGGGCTGCAGCCACATTTCTAGCGGCTGGTGACTTTCATCAATCGAGCCAAAGCGCGACGTCATCAGCTGACTCGAAAGTAGGATATTCATCTCAAAACACGTGTTCACATGCTGGTTGTCAGCAATCACGGTGATGGTCAGGTTGCATCGACTGACGTTGAGATTCCGAACATCCAGTTCCGTTTCGACCTCTGTGGCGCACGAGGCGGAACAGAATATGCTCCCACACCCCAAAATTGCCAGCGGCGCATCGTTGACGGGTGACACACGAATTCTGAACGACGCTTGAGCGCTAGTGTCAACTCCTCCATAGGCCACGCCCCCACTGTCCTGGAGCACGAAGACGAGGACGGTTTCTCCCGAAACGTGTGCGACTGTGTTGAATTTTACTTTGCCATCGGAGGCATAGATCACAGGTGGCAGACTGAGCAAATCGGAGAGGTCTCGAGTTGACGTGAAAGTCCCCCCCTCCTTCAAAATCTTGGTAGTGTGCGACACAAGAACGAAAGTCATGCTCTGTGCCTTTTCAGGCCAGTCTTCCCCGCGCGGTCCGAACGCAGTGAAATGTGATGCTGAGATATTTGCTACAATGGGAATTTCGCAGCCATTCATGCATTCATCTTCCATAACCGGGAGGGTCGAGTGGTTGAAAAAAAATACCGGAATCGAGTTTACCGCCGCAACCGACACGTTGATAAGCTCTTTGGAGTCTTCTGCAACCCCTGAGCCGATGTCCTCTGTGCGAATATGAATTTCAAGCTGAGCAACGCCAAACGCACCGGGCTTGAGTTGAAAGGTCAAGGTCCCATCGGCAAACACTTCTGGTAATTTGGTGAAGTAGTACATGCTCAAAGTGGCAATGCTCACGTTAAAAGTACGTTTTGAAAAAAAATTGCTCGCCGAAAACGGCAGTGCCAAGAGGGATGGGCGAAAGCGTGGCAGAATGTTCTTGGTGTCTTCTTGCACCTCATATAACTCAATGACCTCGGCTGCGCGTCCACCCACCTCGCTCAACAGTGGATTCCGATGGATTTCAACAGGAAGGCTTTTTATGGTGAAGTCGTGCCCCCCATTCTCTCTCCCACCATCGTCACGGAGGGACACTGCAATGATAACTATTCCATACTTGTTGGCCACCATAGGGAACACTGCTGTGCCGTTTGCATGAATGGTTGGAGTTCTAGAAAAGAGCTGGCCTCCAGTGACAATCTGAATCTCGAACGTGAGCCTTTGTGTGCGTTCTATCTTTAACTCCTGCAAACTTGCATCTAGACCGCCAACAATTTGATCGACAAATCCTGTTAATGTGACGTCCCCTTGTCTCGTCGCTCCGTAAAAGGTGAGAGTGGAACCAACAAAGGCTGGCGCGCGATTGATCTGTACAATCGACACGAGTAACTCTTTACTAGAAAATACGCGCGTCCAATCACCTTGCAATTGCCGTTCATACACACGGACAATCGCTACCTGAGCTGTGAAATCGGCAAAGGTAGTATTGAGATCAAACGGAGGCGGCGTGCAGAAGATGTGTTCGCGGTCGAGGGAGTATATTGGCGTCAGGTCCAACAAGCCTTGCATCAGAGTGCTGGATGCACCTCCGGAGCCACCGCCAGCACCAGCTCCAGAGATACCAGCGTCGAGCACGTCTGATGTATCTGTACCGTTTACAACAAGCAGGCACAAGTACTCGCTTGTGTGGAAACCTGCGCCTCGAATTTCAATCTCAGTACCTCCGAGTCGATCAATCACGGTTCCATCTTTCACGGCTAGCAATTCGGAGAAGATGAAAACGTGCAAATTCTCGGTAACATTGTACCTAGTAAAGCCGTCTAGATGGAGTCTTGCGTTTCGAATCCGCCTGGTGCCATCGTAAATCTCCAACAACACCTGCTGCGTGGCTTGTCTCCAAATGGGGACAATAACAGAGAGTTTGCGCTCAGAAATCTGTGTCACTTGGGTTGAATATACCGTTGCTTCTGGTGAAGAGAAGGCACACCTGTACTTACCGTGTACTCGAAACCCGAAACCATCAATTGTAAGGACATCTCCTCCAGCAGCAGATGCTTGGACTCGTCCGGCGACAGCAAGAACTCCATCAGTTATGATGAATGACGTGCGTGCATCTGAAGCGACAGCAGTGACCTGCTCAAACTCCGCGCTGGTGCGGCTTTCAAGCATGTAAACGTGCAGGATTGCATCGTCAGCCGCGCTAACTTGCCACATTGCCCTACTCGTGACAATCAACTCTGTTGTGGAACGCACTAGAGCGTGGGAATCAATTTCAATCTCGGCGCCTGCGGAGGAAAAATTCGCTGAATATCGTTTCCTCATGTCGAACCCAGACCCAACAATTGTAATAACATCGCTCCCAGAGGCGGTGATGGAATGGGGGTTAAAGGACTCCCACACTTCGAAAAATCGGTAATTGCAACTCCAAGGGGGGCTGCATCTCGAGTCCAGGTCCTCTCCGCCCATTCGAATCCCTACCGCCACATTTCCTGCAGTGAAATTTGATCCCCACTCTGGAGTGGGGCAGCGCAGGATACTTGCTGACGTAACAACCCCTTGTCCAGTCATGTTTTCCCAGCCCGCACCGGACATTCTGAAGAACACGCACTCATAATTGTTGCGGGTCGAATCGAGGCCAACTGCTGCCACCTCGACTATGCTGCCCCCGCCACTTGAACCAGACCTGGTAGATTCAGAGACTCCTTGCACAGACTGCTGCAGGAAGATTAGTGGACTCGACATTGTCAACCCAGCATGTTGTATCTCTTGCACTTGAAGCTCCGCAAACGTGACCAGAGCTTCAAAGCCCTTGTGATTTGTGAGGTCATCAGATGAGAAGATCACTTGCATCCAGCCCGTGGACGATTTGTATTGTGCTGTAGGGCCAACCACTGTTCCCGAGAGCCGCGCAATTTGCTGCACTGCAGTGCAGTTGGCATCAGAGCAGCTATTAACAATCACGAAATCATAATGTTCCTCAAGATCAAATTCTGTGAACTGCAGGGAGATTTGAGAGGAGGCTGAGATTACCCACGCGCAGTGAGAATTGGACGCATAATCACCGTCACCGTCTGAGAAGGTGCCAATGGCAGCTGAAAAGAAGCCCTCACTGTCTAGTGTCATTGATGACGCTGCAGTACAAGGACAAGTGCCGCTGCACGTAATTGATGGAGGAACTGACGACACACCGTACTTGTGATACAGAACAATTTGTGTGTCTGATGCACCAGCGAGCGCGCATTCAGTTTCACACGCCCTCTCACACGAGAGGCACGCCAAATCTGCCACGCAAAACCCGCTGTTGCTGGCATAAAGATAAGATGAGCAGCCACCAAATCCTGCGTCAAAAGTCGAATCGTCGAGGGAAAATCCCGTCACAAAGAGGCGCAAGGAAAATAGAACTGTGCCAAACGAAAATGGCCATGGGGGAACAGTACATGTAATTCTACTTGCACTGCTATCAGAAGTTGCTGGAGACGAGGTTTGTTGGCTGTGACGCGAAAATTCGCACATGTAGTTGTTGTGCGTTCCTGGTCGAAACCCTTTCCCGTCAACCTGAGCGTGTGTGTGACGTCAGAAGAAGTCGCTGGTTCACAAATCAATAGCACGTACAGCGCAGAAATACGTCACAGCACACGTACGAATGAGTCATGCCACACATATAAACCTGAATCACCGCGTCACCAACTGCGGAAGCCGACGAGATGTTGATTGAAGACCAATGGCTCTGAAACGTAAAGGTCAGAGGTCGTTTCCGCAGCACCATCCCGGAAGCGGACTGCAGGGACAGGGCTGCTGTCGTTGCTGCTGCATGCCAGATGGGCTTTGCGAAAACAATGCTAGATGCATTGCTCTGTAGAGAGGAAGCAGAAACTTCAAAGCCACCCGCAAAAAAAAATAATTGATACCCATCGTTTTCATGGAAACCAAAGCCTGTCACTGTGATATTCATCTCGCCCCCAGCAAGCCCAAGGGACGGTGAGGACTCCACGACGACTTCAAAAAAGTGGTACGTGCATATGCTCGTGGCATTTGCACAAGGTATGACAACGTGCTCGGTACCGTCAATAATGGTGCAATTTGACAGGCAGCGCACAAGGTGTGTGCCTGACAGATCGTGGACCACACATTCCTGCGCACAAGTTCTGTTGCAGTGCGCATGAGTACACGCAAGAGCGGAAGCATTTGAGCCCCAGCTGATCGTAGGCACGTGCTCGATGGCAACCGTGACTTGAGCCGCTTCAAACGTTGCTCCCCAGGGAGGAGTCATGCACAAGAGGGCTTGAGGCGAGAGGACCAAGGCAGCAGAGGTCAAAATGGAAGCGCCTCTGCTAAATCTACAATAGTAGTTGTCATTTGCATTCATTCCAAAGCCGTGGATGAGCACGACACTTTCGCCAGATGCCGGCCCAGAAAACGTGCCGTTGTTTTGCGATGGCAAATCTGTAGCCACCAACCGTTCAAAGCCCTGCTCCAGCTCCACCACCGCCTCTGTAAGATTTTGTCCCATGTGCGCAACAATTTTGTCCATTGACCCACCCTGTACTCGCACTTTTTCAATGATTGCGAATTCAACCGAACCGTACGCGAGGGGGGAAAAAGGAGTACCACAAATCAGCACTTTGAAAGTGCCGGGTTGCACTATCGCAGGCGACTCGAGATGCATGCTGCCTCTTGAGAACCTGCAGACATATGTTGCCTGATTACTAAACCCCCAGCCCTCAATCAAAATGGCCTCTCCTCCAGATGCGCGAGCTCTAGATACGTTCTTTCTTTCCCAGTGGCTCTGAAAGACAAAATTGGCCTGCACACCTTCTACCACGAGGCTGGAAGCTGCAATGCACGTGACATTTGCAACGTCATCTTCAGACAAGAGCCAGATCGGCTTCTCAAAGACTAGCACGGATTTGGAAGACCGAAGCAATTTAGAATCCACCCACGTTGAGTTGTCCCTCGATGCAAAACGGAGGACATAAGAATTTCGCATGTCAAAAGCGCTGCCGACCACTGTGATTTCAAGGAAAATCTTTCCTGCAAATCCTGTTACTGGCAACATGCCAGAAATCATGGGCCAATCCTGGTAAAAGACTACGGTGGAATTTTTGCCCTGCAAGGGAACAGGCACGTCTGCACCTGTCGAGCTCACTTCCCAGATTGCAGCAAAGCCCTCGAATGTCGATCCCAAAGGATCCGAGTGGTCTGCATGCCACCGTATTCGCATTTGTCCACTGTGTGCCGTATAAGTGCTCGCATCACCATTTGCAGAACCTGAAAACCGTGTGAGCTCTCTCACGTGTGCGCCATCGTTAAAATCCTCGACGATGAGATGGTCGCAACATGCCTCGGTATCGATGAAATCAAGTCTCAGCGTAATGGCATTCGAACATTGAGACGTGATCAGCCATTCGCATTCGGAGTCCGGCAGGTATGGTCCGGGGCCGTCGGAAATGAGGCCGCTAAAAGAACCGACAAAGTCTGGCGTGCATGCGCTGTGACATGTACCAGTACAGCGCACCTCTGCTGGACAAATTTGGTTCTGTTGAACAATCTGCAGAGTAGTGGTTCCAAGGGCAAATGGCGCCGTGGGGCACAGGAGAAGAGAAAATGACTGCCAGATCGCTCTAGTCGTCAAATTAGTATCTCCCAGTCGGAAGACGCATGCAAATCCAGGGGAGGAAGATATATTCTGGGAAAACCCAACGCCAAACACGTTCACGACATCTCCACCGCGCGAAGAGACTGACACAGAGAAATTCTGGAGTCCTGTCCATCGAACAAGCAGCCGTACAATAAGCTCGCCTTTCACTTTATAGGCGCCTCCCGCTACCTCTAATACCACAACAGTCACGCTGACGTCAGAGGCTGCAAACACCCACAGAGGAACAGGACAGCTGAGACGAGTAACAGATATCATTTCGCACGGGCCAGAGAGCACGAAGTCAGAAGCACTCAACGCGGAAGTCAGATTCAGTCGGTAAGTGCTGTTTGCAAATCCAAACCCCTTGACCATAAGAGCCCAGCCGCCTGTAGCTGGTCCCTGCTGCAGTTCACTGAAATCTAGACTCTCATAGAAGCTCATTTGACAAGAATCAGGCATCAAATCACATCCTGCTGGTGGCGAAGTAACTGCCAAATTTTGGCGAAGCACGAGGGAGCCTGCGGACCTAATAGAGACTGACACATCGTGCGCTGGACTGGAACGAATCACAGCCCACGAGCTAGAGTAATACTTTCCCCATGGAGCGGTTGTACAAATCAATTGCGTTGTATTAACGAAGACACATGGCGACTCTAGGAATCCATCATGCCGGGTAAAGTCGCACGTGTATGCGTCCTGCTCTCTGAATCCCGCCCCCGTGATCACAAGGGGAGAACCTCCAATAGAATCGAAGCCGCTGCTCAGGTCGTGAGAAAACTGGACCCAGTGCTGTTGAATGGCAAAATGGAGAGAACCCAAAACTTTTGGCGAAAATAGACTGTGCGTGGCAATGCTAAACACAATGGAGCCTGCCTGCGCCTTCCAGGGAGGGAATGCACAGACGAGCGTTCCAGTATCCACGACTGCTGCCGATGAGACAGTCGTATGTGAAGGGGAGCTGAAGACGCACGAGTAATTTCCATCACTGTCGAAATATACTCCAGAAACTTGAATTGCATTCCCGCTCGCAGAAGCAAGCACCGACGAGACATTGAGCGACAGTAGTGCGGCTCTATATTGAAAGGGCAAAAAATTGACAACAGCTGTCCGTTTTGTTGACACACTTCTAAAGCCCAAGATCTCCTGCACACCATTGATTTTTTCCAAGACCGTTTGACCTGCAAGCACCTTATCCACCACGACAGCCACCCCAAGATCGCCCTGCATGCCATTCACCGAGTTGGCAATCGCGAATTCAGAATTCGAGTTGGCGCTGACTTCAAAGGCCAGGATCGAATCGGACAGGACTGGCAAACGATAGCATACCGCAGACGCAATAAGCTCGGTATCTTTTTGCAACGAAATATTTGCAAGCGTTGAATTGATGATCTGATATACGGCGACGAGTTGCATCCAGGTGTTTTGGGGCAACGAATTCAGCGGGCTCGTTGCCGAACAGTCTCCGACAACGATCTTCACCCTCGACTTACTACCTGCTCGCCCCAGGAAAATTAACGGAGCGTTGCCGCTGCTGTTCGCGAGAATGATTGCCTCATTCATGACCGGCGAACTTGTCAAACGAACCTTGGCCAAAATGGTAAGCCCACCATTGGTTTGAATCTTGAACATGCGCGGTGGCGACTGAAGAAAGTGTGGGTGCGTTCGGTCAAGCGTAATAAACTTGTCCCCCGTGGTGCACGCGCCTTGGATCGGTTGGAAGATTGGGTTAATCTGGAGAAAATAATTTCCCCAAAACGCAATTTTGGCACCCACTGTACACTCATATTTCAGAAGCTCCACCGGCACGAGGAGGCTGCTGCCTTTCAAAATGTACTCGCCCGCCAGCGCGCTCTTGTACACGCGAGACGCATTGGTGTTTTCCTTGATATGCTGCCACACGCTTTCGTTGGCAGTTGGAGAGAGGCATGTTACCTGAGATGGTATTATTCACGGGTCACGCTACGGTTGATGCACAAAAAAAAAGTCATGATCGTTTAGAGTGACTCCATTGAGCACACAGCGTGGGTAGAAAGGCGAAAAACGTGCCAAAATCTATTTTGCTGCTAACATTCCTATATGCATGGTCACATCCGCATACTAACACTTCTGTTACAGTCTGCAATAGTTCCTGGGGGTTTGCTGTGTTGGTGTCGCACACACAAAGAAAAAGAGGGGACAAGTGACATAATTAGTGAGGGACAAAAGGAAATAAACCTTGTCGAAATCCGCTGTGGCAGTAGTTTCGACTCTACGTTTGGGAGAGAATCCAAAGGAGCAAAAGTAATTTCCATTTTCTTCGTGCCCGCCTCCGGCAATACTGATTTTGTCACCTCCTCCTGCAGGTATTTGACTGTGCCAGTGTCAGTGTCAGTAGACAATATAAAACTTGTGTGTATGGACCTGAAATTTTGACTCTTCAACATTGTTTGTACACAAAAGGAAACAGATTCGGATTTTCAGACACACAGAAAGAGGGAAAACTTACAAAGGTGCAACAATGCCGTTGCTCATTTCCACGTAGTGGAATTCATGCGACCTGCCGTTGACCAACAGCTGGGACAGGGTGCGGCATGTTTCTGTCTGTGCAAAGTCAACGATCGCGCTTTTGATCGCGCTGCTCAAGTTGAGCACAGCACTCAGGTTGCGCAAAGTGCAGGAAGTGCTGCAATTGTCGCCATTTACCAGATTTCCATCATCACACTCCTCCGCTCCCGTGAGCAAGCCATCGCCACATGTTGGCAGCGCGCAGAAGATGCTGGACGTAGTAATAGTGGTGGTGCCCGGGAGTTCGTTATGGTCATCAGCAGCGACTCTAAAAAGAGTTATAAACTCGATGGTAGCGACGGGTTGCATGGGTGAAAAACAAGACAGGACGTTGCCCTCAACGATGGCAGGCGTTTCAGCGTGCACCCTGGCGCCAATGCTTGCGTTGTCCGCAAAGCTGCATACATAACTGTCTTTGCCATTTAACAAGCCCAGTGTCTCAAACTGCACACGACTTCGCTCTAATGAATTGACCGAGAAAGTTATGGGGAATCGAATATAGCCAGAGAACTCAAAGCGTGTTGAAACGGTGGGAAATACGACGTCTTCTGAACTTCTCACGAGAGTAAGTGTGCTGTGATGTTCTGTCCAGTTGGAATTCACATAGATCAGGCACTTGACGAGCTGTGAGAAGGAGTTGAATTGGACTGCACGTGCAGGCTCTGATTCAAGACGTGCTGATAATTCTCCTGTTGTCCAGTGTGCGACGAACCCAGCTCGCGTACCCGTTCCATCTGACACAAATTTCATGTGTAGATACCCAGTGTGCGAGGTATAGGTGGAGCTTGAGCCAGTACCGTCGACCTTTGCAATCTCTGTACACGTGTCTTCTGCAAATGATGCGCCGCACTGATTAATTGTGACAACGTCGAAACCCGATTCTGTGTCAAATACGGGAAACGAGAGGAAGATTTTTGATCCAGGAAGGGATGTGATATTCCATTGGCAAAGTTCCCCATTGTCATAATCAGAGGGACCGTAAGAGATGATGCCTGATGTTGTTTGGGAGGACTCTACACATGGACAGCTGCCAGTGCAAGTAACACGTGCAAAGGATTGCGGGGTTGGATACATATGTGCATCTGCAGATTCTTGAGGAGAGAATCGACACCGGTACGATTCATCTGATGATGTATCGAGCGAGTGTCCAACGACAGTGATGATGGTTGCCGTGCCTATCATGCCTTGCATGGGGACAATCGAGCCAAACGAAGGAACCAATCGATGCAGCATTGCAAATCTCGAGGCAACAACAAGCTCAACTTGTGCAAGGGCCGGATGAGACTGCGGCGATTTCCGACTGACCGTCACATTCGAACTGTTACTGACTCCAACCACCTGCATGATCTCGCTACCAACAAGAAGCAGCGAGCCCTCGGTCAATGTGGGTGCTGAAGTAATCTGTAAAACGCTTGTGGTTGGTAACAAGTCATGCGATAAAACCCGCTGCGTTGTAGCCTCCTTGACCAGCAAGACCGAGACCTGGCTGGCAATTTGCTCCCCAGTATCGCAAGTTAAATTGAAAATCGACACAAAATGTGCCGGCGTTTTCGTTTGAGACGACGTGCTGATAAAAATGCAAGCATAATGTTCATCACGTCTGAAGGACTCACCCTGTAACCAAATCGAGCCAAACACCGGACCCAACAGTGGCTCGACCTTAAGAATGCGCTCTGCATATCGAAAGACGCTTGTACGTGTCCATGGAATCTCAGCATCATTTTCTAAAATGTGGACCGAAACTTGTGACGCCGCGTATGGCCAGAAAGGCAATGTGAACTCGAGGGCAGTAATTCCCACGGAATCGGCAGCGACGACAACGTTGGACTCACCATGACGTATGTGTAGAGCATATTGGTTTGTGGGTGTAAACCCCGTTCCGTGCACAGACAGCGGCAGCTGTGAAAGGAAGGTGCTCACGTTGAAAGAGGACACCGTAGCTTCTACATAATAAAAACGACTCAGAACGAGCGCAGACGGATGCGCGAACGAGCTTCCCAATTCTCGTTGAACTTGTGTGCAAGTTTCATTGCCATGGCAAGCATACAGCTGCACCTCTACGGCCCCCGCGGCGTAAGACCAGACAGGCACTTGAAGGAGAATCTTTTGCGAGCTCAAAACGAGGCCGCTTGCTGATTGCGCACTTTGTCCTGCCACATTCGTTAATGTAGTATAGTAAGAGGCCTTGTCATCGAATCCGACCCCAGTAAATGTGATCATAGGCGTGGCCGTGTCGTATCCAGGCAATGGCGTCAAGCCTACGCCACCCTTGACTGAACCCGACGGCGCAACGTCAAACCACCACTGCGCTGTCAAGTACAGCATGGCCGACGCAGTCGGGCCGTGGTAGGGCACCACGTGACCATCGAGGGTCACGAGTGAAACGTTTGCGTGGCTTCCCGTGTGCCAAACCGGCACCCGACATAGGATCTTCCAATTCGATTCCGCCCAGGCAACAGACGTGACAAAATGCTGCCGAGAATCGTCATTCAATCGGCATGCATACGTCATCGTGAGATTGAATCCAAATCCTAAAAATGCCATCAAGCCCTTCCCTGAAGCTGAGCGGATTGCAGGACTGAAGCTTTGGATTCCGTCCGCGAACAAGAGCATGTTCATGTAACTCGACATGACAGGAATCAAGTTTCCATTCTGAAACACAGAGAGCTCAAAACGTTGGGTGGAGTATGCAGGTGCCGAGTCCAAGCCGACCCAGCAAGTGACAATCTCTACTGAATTGGGGTGCACGGTCACGTTTTTAGACAAGATAACTTGTCCGGTAATACCACCAACAAACTTGCACAGCAACCCACCATCCCCTGTGCCAACTGCTCCCGTGTGAATGACTACTGAAGCAGGCCAGCACGCATGCATGCAGCCAAGCAAAGGCACGCGCTGTGTTGCGATGTGGTTGATGGCTGGCATAAACGTGAAGATAACCTGCTCTGCTGACATCTGGCGGGCAACCTGACTCCAGATAGCTTCATAGCTCTTCTTGTGCTCTAGCGTTACTACCGTGCGAGTCGAAGGAAAGTGCCATGATGGAAGTAGCGCCACGATGCCAGTGAACCCCGCGTCATCACGTGTAAACGTGACAGGAGCTACCATGGCTTGAATGGAAGAGCTCGTAAACACCAATTGGTACTCATTGTCACCCGTGTAGTCCAGGCCCCGGGCGACGATCTTTATAGAGGATGTGATTGCCAGACCTTGGTTTGTTGCGAGGCCACCGAACTCGGCGAAATAATTCACAAATCGTTGCGGAGATGTCTCCTCCCAGGTGATGGGCACTCCATCCTTTTCGATATGCAATGCAACAGCACCGGCAATATCAAACTGCAAAAGTGATGGCGCTATACACGTCAAAGTGCTGCCGGAGAGTGGTAGTGCCTTTGTAGCCGTGATACGGGATTCTGGTAGCACAAAAACACATGAATAGCCAGAGCTGGAGAAGTCAAAGTCAGCTCCCGTGATGGTTATGGAGGAATTGATAGAAGCAGGCAGAAGATTGGGCGACACATTTCGGATCATTGATTTGAACACAACAGTCATACTCGAGTTTGACACAAGGCTGACTGGTACGGAAATTGTTTGAAAAGCGTCAGATGTGACGTTCGCAAAGACTGTTACAGTCATGACCCGTGTTTGAATCGCTTGTGACAATGGAGGTGTGGCACATTGCAGCACTGTAGGCGAGATAACTATAGCTAATTCCACGGAAGTGGCAGCGCCAAGTGACAGTGTGCCATTGTCTTGAGTAAACAGGCAGTAAAATGTGCAGGGAGTACCGGAACATGCGAAAGAGCCATATATATTTAGCACGTCTCCCCCGGCGCTCACAGAAATCATCGTCTGCAAGTCGTTCACATTGGACGCGGCGGCTGCCATGCCTGATACAAACGCTCTAGTAACGATGACCACGGCAGCTTTTGCGCCTTTAAAAGCAAGAGATTTACCATCCGCAGAATAAGCCAGTCGCATTTCAGCCATCTGAAAATCACGATTGCTGTCGAGATGAAACGCAGGACTCGTACACAGCATTTTTCCGACGCTCAATACGTGGCAGAGCGGACCGACTGCAACAGTTGTGTTGACGGTGAATTGAAGAGTGTAGTTTTGAGAAGCTTTGAAAGCTCTTCCAGTAACATGCAAAATACTGTTGCCGCTACTAGCTACATACACATGTTGCGGGTTCAGTGCAGATTTGATGAGGCTTGCTGCCTCATGCCACGAGGGCGTCAAGATAAATGCGCCAGCATGAGCGCCGGCAAATTCAACTGTCGATGCAGAAGTGGCGCCTGGCATCTTTGTAATTAAGAGGCTGAATGTGCTGTTGCCTTCAGGTTCCCCGGAAATATTGGGGCTGCATTGAATATTGAAGCCGTCAAGAATTTGCGCCGGTGCTGTGTAGAAATGAGAGGTTTGGCTTATTTTCCAAGCACAAAGAAGCGATGATTCCTGATCAAACCCTCCTCCAACAACAGTGATCATGTCAGTGCCCGTCATCGTAGCAGATTTGGGCGTGAAATCCTGCCAGAATGCCATCACATCCAGATATATAGCAGCACCTGCCTTGGGAACAAGCTGCTGTCCATACAGAAGTTGCAAGTGCACCTCTCCTCCTTCGCCGTTCCATTGCGAAAGTAGACACCGGACTCGCAAATAGGACATCTGCCGCCAAAATATACATGTTATACGTACATGCACCAAGTCAGTGCTCAAATCACGCGCAATGGTGTAATCACAATACGATGATATCCAAACGTGGGCAAACGCATCTCACCGGATCTATACAGGGAAAAGTCTGAGAATAGCTTCCTTTTGTCAACAATAGACTGTAGGTGCTCGCGTTGAAGGTTTCAAATCCGTCACCTGAGACAATATGGTATAGCGTGGTATAGCGTACATTGGAAACGTAGTGAAATGTTCTGGTTGATTATCACTATCTGTTCTACAGACTGCACGTGCTAGCATTGCTGATTCCTACATCACAATATATCTGTACAAGTCAAAATTCTCACCAATTGAATTGAGCGTAAGAGTTCTTCCGCCCAATGCCGAGATTTTGCTGGACTCTACTATAGATTGCCAGCCACTGTTGGTGAAATTAAAAATCACGCGCTCGCTGTTCTCGATGATCCGCACATCGGTCTCGCCACCAGCACCGTTGACTAGCTGCAACTCTGCTCGCCTGTCACGCGCAGAAAGGAAAATATTATTTTTTTGCGTGATAAATCAGTCATTTCACACGTGTGAATAAGTCGTGGTGCATGTATTATTGAGATGTATTGCACGTATGAAAGCGTACGTCAGATATCTAAATGAGTGATGTCATACATATGAATAAGTCATGTTGCGTAGAACACGTTACATTACACACATGAATGCATGACAGGATCATGTCAAACAATGTAAACACAATAAATTAGAAGTGACAAAAACTAACATTTCTGTTTTCGGCCACGACGGTGTGTCACATGAGATACTGTGTACGTTCAGCACTGTTGCGGCTGTCATGATTTGCAGTTGAACCTCCGTGTTCAGTGCTACGAATCTGCAAAAGTAGCTCTTTTGTTCGCTGAATCCTACCCCCTGCTCAATCAGGCGTGCGTATGCGCACATGCATGTATGCAGATAGGGACGTTTCAAAACTCTGAATGTGCAGACGTTTATAAATGTGCGTGGGTCTATATGTCTGCATATGTGTACAAAATGAGTGTTGAAAGTGGTGGAAATTGCCCGCGTGTCAACACTTGAACATGCGTATGTGCGTGCAAGTACGTGCGTGGCATATGTGCGTACACGTAGGTACATATGCCACGCACGTACTTGCACGCACATATCGTACATATGCGTAAATATGCATATATGTATGTGTATACATGTATGTGTATACATATATACATGTACATAATTATATGTATATAATAAATATATATGTATAAATGTATACATATATATATATGGATGTATACATATGCATAAATGTATGTGTGTGTATAAATATATATTGAGCATGTGTGTATATATATATATATATATATATATATATATATATA
>Ga0105055_10002194_pt1 | contig 30945 bp, 31 predicted proteins | sample BON03_FD_78090 | JGI IMG/M metagenome (GOLD analysis project Ga0105055, IMG submission 78090) | Freshwater microbial communities from Lake Bonney liftoff mats and glacier meltwater in Antarctica - BON-03 | ecosystem: Environmental > Aquatic > Freshwater > Ice > Glacier meltwater | place: Lake... | reverse complement strand
CTTCCAAACTGCCTGCAATCATATTCAAAACCCTCATCGCCGACCAGCACGTGATAGCTTTTGCCATTCCATGTCCGAACGAGCCTTGTCCCGGACTTGAGCGCGATTTCAGGCGGCATTCCAGCCAGGCTGGATTTGGCCAGCTTCTTTTGCAGTTTTGATATCCGCATTTTGACAGATGGCGTCAGGCCGCCATGCATGCGCTCTTGCAACCGCCAAGCGATAGACCGGCGCAGCAGATCGGGGGCTGCGTCGGGTGCAGGGTTGCGGAAGATATCACGCCACAGGGATCGAAGCTGGGCTGGCGGCATGGACGCCAGTTCTGACAACCGGCTTTCCAGATCGTTCATGCTGGCGCCTCCTCAGCGGGCGGACAGGAAGTAATGCGATAGGTAGTGCCTTCATCCGCTCCCTGTTCCCGGGCGAGAACAAGACCCTTCTTGCGGAGGCCGGTCAGAAAGGCGCGGGCACTATGGGTTTTCCAGTTGGTCGCCTTGCATATCTCATCGAGTGAGGCGCCCTTGGCGCGGCTTAGCAGTGCGATTACCTTGTCGGATTTGGTTTGCGGTTTTGCTTGTGTGGTTGGCATTTGGGTTCTCCAGTATGGCGCTGGAGGATCCAGCGCTTCCACTGACCCGAGCCGCGGGTCCAAAATAACCCGGCGGCATGTCGCGATCACTGCTTGGCGACAACACAAGCAATGCTCGAACAAGCGCTGGAGTCCAGCTCTTTGTCGGCAATAGCGGAAAATCAGCGCTCAGGTGCGCCGGCTCTCAGACTCAAAGCTGTCGGATAGCAATCGGCCAAATGTAGGCACTGGTGCAATTCTAAATCTAGGTCCGCTTCGCGCCCCAATTCCTGACGAAGACACATTCAGGCGACAAGTCCAGATGCGGACTGGCCGGTATCGGAGTATGGGATGCCTTGCTGAATTTGATGATTTCGACCATCCATTGTCAATGAGCAAATCTAAATCGACGCGCGAGGAAAAAGAGCACCAGCAGCTTATGCGACTGGCAATGTCGGCGAGGGATTTTCGCCATGCCTTGAGTGCTGCCACCTTTTTGATCGAAGAGTGCGAATGGAGTAAGCGTCATAGCAATGCGGAGAGACGTAAGTTCCATTGCTACGAAACAACAATGGTCGTCGCATACGGTCGCCCCTTCGCCCAGTCGCGCGGTCAGTTCGCACCACCCTTTAACTGGAGTATGGTACCCGAGCTTGAACTTGAACCTGAGGAAATGGGGCTTCACGAGCGACTGCTCACATACCGAAACAAGCTGCACGCGCACTCAGATAGCGACTTCACCAGTATGGGTTTGGAAATCTGGCGAACGCCTCTGCCGGATGGTGAATTTCATGACTTCTTGGCAGTGCGCGGCGGTGAATCGTTAAACTTCGAGGAGAACGAGGTCGATCAAATACAACGGATGTTGTGGAAGATCCGGGATCACGTTGACACTGCCCTGCAGGATCACCCTGCATCGCGCGACAGCCTTCCGGTCATCGCGATTGGGCTGAAAGACTGAGCACCGAAACCAGCATTTAAGAACTCTGTATGTGGGGAGCAGGGATTTCTGCCTCTACCCCATATTTTTTGGTCTTGGTTCGAGACTATGATGAAATTTGACGAAATACCGCGACGTGTCGGTCCTATCGAATTTACCCGCTTTGTCGGTGTTACAGGTTGAATGCGGACGTTCCGCTCCCCACCCAAAATCGGACATAAGATTATCTCACAGCTTTGACTAAATAGAAAACGACAGAAATCAGCGAAACTTGATGCAACACGATTGCAACATGGGAAGTGAAGCCAACATTGCTCCCTGCTCCATCAACTCATTGTTTTTACTACTGTTTATTTGGTAGCGGAGGAGGGACTCGAACCCCCGACACATGGATTATGATTCCAGTGGTTTTCGCAGTTTTCCGCCACTTTATTGTAAACCAGGCGTTCAACGCTCTGAATGATATCAAATAGATAGCTATGCACTGTAAACTTTTTCATCCCGATAACCGGTCGACCAGAGACACAATCACGCGCGCGCTTCATCAACGTATCGGGCGCGCACATCGGACACCCTTTTGGCCGTCCAGCCGACAATACGAGATATCTCTTCATCGGTGAGACCTTTTATGGCCAGCCAGGTCACGAATGTACCGCGGATATCGTGCATGGTGCGATCGAAACTATCTGGCTTTTGCCTCAACAAGCTCAAAAACGCGCGCAGACTGGCCACTAGATATGATAAAACCGCCGATAGCTATCTCGGCTTCATCCACATCGTCTCAATCCGATTGTGGATGCTGCAATTTGTCAACAGGTCCTAGCGCTTGACGATAGTGCATGCGTGTCCGATGTCACGCTACTCATTGGCCTTCACGTTCGACCTCAAGAAAGCCAGAACGTCTTCCGATGCCTGTTGGTAGGCGGTAACCATCCGCCCGGTGTCGACAAGTTTGGAATCGATATGGAGGAAGAGTTCTACTTCTCCATCGTAGTTCGACCAAGCGAACTTCACCCGCTCATAAGGTACCATCGGCACGCGCAGGTCGTGCCTTACCACCTTGGCATTTCCGATCATCAGAGGGCCATCGGCGAGCGGGAAGTAATTGGATATGTAATCAGGCATCGCTACTTCACGCATCGCCGCTTCTATAAATGAAAACCGCCGCGCCCTCTTCATAATCCGACCAGAATCTTCATACGAGATCGTGCTCGATGGCAGAGTCGCGAGCCGATCATGCATCTCTCCGACACTCTCTAGCGGAAAGACAATCGGGAAACTCTTCGAGGCGCGGTTGTTACCTTCGTCGTTTTCGAGCGAACTCTTCCTCAGGCTGAGTGGGCTTACGACGCGTGTAATCTTCTCCCGATCCTCTGCGCTGTCGTTCTGGTGATAGATCGTCACCGCGCGAACAGTGATGAACGAAAAGATGTCGCTCATCGGCAGGCCCGCCCGCTTTCCCAATTCGGCCAGCGCGACGTCCTTGATCGGCAGGACAATTTGTTCGACGACAAAGTCTGTCCCGAGGAAGCCCAGCGGGCGCTCCTCGCCATCGAACAGCGCGCCAAGTCGCAACGAATTTTCCGGCTGGTCGCGGGCTTCGCCAGAATCGCTAGACACAAGTTGGTAGCCGAACTGTGTGCGCTCATCGTCTAGTTCGAAAAGGTCGAGTGCATGCTTGTTGAACATGCCTTCGAGGTCCGAGATCACGTGGTGCCAGATGAAGACGAGTTCGCGCCGGTCGGCTGACAGATAGGCCCGGAACAGCGGGATCCCCTGACCTTCTTGCGCCGGCTGGGATAACTCGAAATCCGCAGCAACCCGCAGCACGTTCAGGTCTTCATCTGGCCCGAGGACGTGAAAGTTCCTGTCCCAATCGGGTTCAACCGTCTGCCAATAGGGAAGGCCGTCGAATTCGACCACATTGCGGCGAAGCATCTCGTATTGAGCAGCCATCGCCTTGAGTCCGCTCAGCAGCAAATCGGGATCGACCGGCTCATCGAAGCGATAATGTATGCTGCAGGGAATATAGCGATTGTTTGGCGGGCCCTGCATTAGCCAGAAAATGGCGTCTCTGTTTGCAACCTGCGTGAAACCAGCGTCTTCGCGCTGAGCTTCTTCAAATCGGGCAAAGGCGGTCCACCCCACAATGACGACCAACATCACAGTAAGAAGAAAAAAGAATCGCTTCAGCCATCGCGTAGGCGAGGTGTAGAGGTCGATCATGGCGGCAATGCTCCATAGACAACGGGTTTGGGTAGATCGTGAAATTGGGACGAATGGCTCGAAGCATGTACGGGCGTTTCACGCCCCCATTCTGATTGCCTTGGCGAAGGCAGGAGGTTCGCTGATGCGCTGCACATATCCTTTAAGGTTGGGCATCTCATCGGGAAAGCAGCCAAGCCGATTGCTCATGAAGGCGGCATGGCCGAGCATGATGTCAGCGCCTGAGAAATCTCCAATCAGGTAGTCTTTGCCCTCGAGTGCTTCTTCGACCGGTTGCCAGGCCCGGGTCAGCAATTTGCGCGCCTGAGCGAGGACCATGTCGTCGCGACGCTCTGGCGGTAGCAGAAGCGTGTGCACGATAATAGTATTGACCGGCGGCATCACCATGCCTTCGCAATAGTGAAACCATTGGAGGTAGCCCGGGAATTCATCACTATCGACATCAGGTTTAAGCCCGCCATTTTTATGCCTGCCGAGAATATACTCGACGATAGCGCCCGATTCGAAGATCGACACATCGCCATCATCGAGCACCGGGACTCGCCCCAGCGGATGGCGTGCACGGTGCTCGTCGGATTTGAGATCCTTGGGATGAAAAGACATCATGTTGAGCTCGTAAGTCAGCCCTAGTTCCTCAAGCAACCAGCTGATACGGCTGGCTCGGCTGTTCGGTGCAAACTGCAGCTTCAAGGTTATTTCGTTTTCTCCCACCTGCTTTTTTACGCTTGCTAAAACACGGTCGCATCAGACTTTGAAGCTGACAATTGTCTAATGGCACTTATAATGCCGCTATATTGCCGAAAGTAAATTTGCAATAGAATTTGTACATCTGTGGGACGCCGAAACGCTCGACGAAGGGCTGCCACGATTCCCCGCGCAGGCCATTTCCGAACCTCGCTACGATCCTGTGCGCGCGTTCTTTCGGGTGCGTTTCCGAATTAGCTAACGTTCAAACAACTCTTTTAAAACGTCTGCTATGGCCCGTCACCCTGTTCTCGAGGCAATATCAGCGCTGGCAGTCTACTGCGGCAATGTTGGTGCTTGTCAAAGGACACTGGAGTTTCGGCATAATGAATGCCATAGGTTCTGAAAATGATATAACGGATGGAATATGGAAAAACAGAAATCGGTCGTCAGTAAAGCGTTAGAAGGCGATGGCCCTCACCCCGATGGCCGGCGGGAGCGTAGCCGATCCAGCCGCGGCAAGATTGTCCGCGCGATGATGGATCTGATCGTCAAAGGGGATATTGATCCAAGCGCCGCCAGAGTAGCAAAAAAGGCAGGTGTGGGTCTGCGTTCCGTATTCCGGCATTTCGATGACAAGGATTCGATTTATCAGGAGATGAATGAAATCCTGAACGCCGCCTATGTCCCCCAAATGCGTGAGCCTTATAAATCGGACAGCTGGAAAGAACAACTGATCGAGCTTGCCGAACGCCGGGCCAAGGTCAACGAAGAGACCGCTCCATTCCGCATTTCGACCAGTATTCAGCGCTATAATTCCAAGCAGCTGATGGCAAATTACCGGCGGTTGTTGCGCAACGAACACAAGGCACTCGATGCGATTCTGCCCGATCATGTGCGGGGCGACGAACAGCGGGTTCGAGCGATATTGCTAGCAATCAGCTTCGATACGTGGCGTCTATTCCGGCAGGATGAAGAACTGTCCAAAAGGAAGACCATCGAGGTGATAAAGCAATTGCTTCGCGATATTGTCGACCAGATTGAAGACTAATATGCGTTTGGTTCTCATTGGCGCGGTGCTTCTGGCCGGTTGCTCACAGCACCAGGAGCAGGTGGCTCCTGAAACCGCGAATGCCAAATGCGAAGGCACTGCCAAGTCGGAAATGGTCTGGATCCCTGGTGGCAGCTTCACCATGGGCGAAAACCCGCGCTACCGTGAAGAAGGGCCACCACGCTCGATCCGTGTCGATGGCTTCTGGATGGACGCCCACGAAATAACGAACGCCGAATTCGCTGCCTTTGTGAAGGCGACCGATTATAAAACTCTGGCCGAGCGTGATCCGCCAAAGATCGAAGGCGCGCCGCCGGAGATGCTGGTTCCGGGTTCTGCCGTATTCAATGTACCGAGCAATGATGATCGCCGCTGGTGGCGCTGGGAAGTCGGGGCGCAGTGGCGCAATCCGTCGGGGCCAGATGAGAATATCACCGGCAAAGACCGCACTCCAGTGGTCCAGATCGCTTATGATGACGCACTGGCCTATGCCCAATGGGCGGGCAAGGAACTGCCTAGCGAAGAACAATGGGAATATGCTGCGCGTGGCGGCGAAGAAGTTTTACCAGAACCCAAAGGTACCGATGGCAAGCCGCAGGCAAATTATTATCAGGGCGTATTCCCGGCCAAAGACCTAGGCGCAGACGGGTTTGAAACCCGCTCACCGGTCGGCTGCTACAAACCCAACGGATATGGTCTTTACGATATGCTCGGCAATGTTTGGGAATGGACCACGAACGATGGGTCGCGTGCCGATGCAAGCGAGGGCGTAAAGGTGATCAAGGGAGGCTCCTATCTTTGCGCCGCCAACTATTGCGCGCGCTATCGCCCCTCTGCGCGTCAGTTTCAGGAACGTGGACTGGGAACCAACCATATCGGATTCCGGATGGTGGATAACAATCGTCCAGCGCCACACGATTAGATCGCATTGACTCCAGTTATATGACATATATAGTGTCATAATATTAACTTAGGAATTACCGATGCAAGTTCTCCGCACCCCCGATAGCCGGTTTGAAAACCTGTCCGGCTATGATTTTGCCCCGCATTATTCGGAAGTCACCGCCGCCGACGGCACAGCGCTGCGCCTGCACTATCTCGACGAGGGCCCGCGCGATGGGGAGATTATCCTTTGCATGCACGGGCAGCCGTCATGGTCCTATCTCTATCGCAAGATGATACCGATACTCACCGACGCTGGCTTCCGTGTGATCGCGCCCGACCTGATTGGTTTTGGCAAATCGGACAAGCCTTCGCATATCGATGACTACACTTATCAGGGTCATGTCGACTGGATGAACCAATGGTTCCGGTCAATGGATATTTCAGGCGTGACGTTGATGTGTCAGGACTGGGGCGGGTTGATTGGTTTGCGGGTTGTTGCGGACAACGTGGATCGCTTCGCAAGGCTGGTGGTTGCCAATACCGGATTGCCATCTTCGGCCAGCGTTAGCGCAGAGCAATCCGAAATGCTTGGGAAACTCTACCCGAGCATTCCGGTACCGAACGCCGCGACGGTGCAGGAACAATTTTCCAGTGGTTCCCCGGCCGCCTTTCTATTCTGGGTGAAATATGCCGCCGAGCGCGAAGATTTTTCAATCGAGCAAGTGTTCAATCTTTTGTCAGGCATAGATGATCAGGCCGTGTTGGATGGCTTTAGCGCCCCTCATCCTGATGAGAGCTTAATCGCCGGCGCGCGCAAATTCCCATCCTGTGTCCCCTTGCTCCCACATCACAAACCGGATCGCGAGGCCAATGACAAAGCTTGGGAGGTGCTGGAGAAATTCGAGAAACCAGTGCTAACCGCGTTTAGCGATAGGGACCCTGTGACCAAAGGCGGGGAAACCCAATTCCAAGAGCGGATACCCGGCGCGAAAGGCGTCGAGCATGTCACCATCAAGGGCGGCGGGCATTTTCTGCAAGAAGATTGTCCGGAACAACTCTCCGAAGCCATCATCACCTTTATCAAAAATCACGGAGTGTGAAATGAAAGTCGTCAACCAAGTCAATCCGTCCCTCGAACGCATGCAGGAATTTTTCGGTGGTAAAGAGGATGGTGCTTTCGTCATGGTCAATCTGCTGAAATTCAAAGACAAGGCGGAATATGCCGATGGCCGTGAAACCGGACTTAGCGGAGCAGAGGCCTATGCTCTATACGGAGCGGCGGTAGCAAAATGCCTCACCGATGTCGGCGGGAAACCGCGCTATAGCGGACCTGTCACAGGACTGATGCTTGGAGAAGTCGAAGAAAATTGGGATGCGGTTGCACTGGCGGAATATCCTTCGCTCGAAGCGATGAAGACCATGGTCATGTCGCCGGAATATCAGGCGATATCCGTCCATAGGACTGCCGGACTAGCCGGGCAGCTTAATATTAAAACCAAACCTGGTTCTCTTTAGAGTGCGTTCTAGCCGTCGGTTGTCCGCTTCGGCGGGATTAGCGAGAGGATCAGCATCACTAGAGCCACAATCGGAAACACGAGATTGGCGGTGGCTCCGGGTGCGGTGCCAACGGTCTCAATGGGTTTATGCATTCCGATTAGCAGCCGACCGACATATTCAAACAGGATGAATAGCCACAGTAGCGGGATCATTGATTTATAGCGGATGCTGGCGAGCAGCATGATCAGCGCCATGCCAAGCTGCGCCAGACCCCACAGCGCAAACACAGTGATGACAGTTGCCGCACCGCCTAGTGTATAAGTTTCCAGCGGGATCGTCGCGATGCTCTGCGCACCGCCATCAAGAGCAAATATATGGTGCTGACTGCGCCATAGAGTGAATGCCGTCAGAGCGTAAAACAACCAAAGCGCGATCTTCTGTCCGGGAAAGATATTGTCGAACTGCGCTGGGAACAGGCGCTCCATCATTGCAAAAATTCCAGACAGTTATTTTCACTAAGGATAGGATCAACCTTGGCCCGCGCTTCTTTATCCAATGCGGCATAACGTGTGCGCAAATCCGCCAGACACTTGACCTGATATTTGAATGTGCCCTGCGAATAGGGTTTGCCCATCGCTTCGATGCTGAACATCTCTTCGCCAGCTTCCATCGCCGCAGCATTAGCGAGCAGAAACGGTGCGTAGACCGTGCCAACCTGTTCCAATAGTTTGCCAACAACCGGTTTGAACGGCTGATCGGGCGAGTCCCATTCGCCTTCAATGCCTGACATATCATCAACGTGAAGCAACCAGCGGAAAGCATAGGGATAATCCGCGCGCATCATTTCCTGTGCGGTCGGGTCAACACCGAGTTGAGATAGCTGACCATATATTCCGAGTTCCGCCAGCGATGGCCGCGAACCGAAAAGATAATGTTCATTCACAACATGCTCTTCCAAAGCTTGCAACACGACGCGGGTGGAGGCCTCAATCAAAGGAAAATTCTCTTGCGTACAACCGACAATCGCCATCCGCCCAACTTGTCGGTCTCTAAACTGCTTCGCAAAACCCTGACTTTGTTCCAATCCGCCGCCTTTGGCAGCATCAAACGCTAGCCAACGGCTCATTTGGATCTGATCGACTTCTTCCAACCAGCGATAACCAAACATCGCCTTGGTCAGCCATTCATCGGCAAAATCTTCGAGCAAATGCGCGATAAACGCCTGCGCGGAATCGGACGGCACAACGCTGCGCTCTTTGTGGCGCTCTTCCAGATCATACAGGACGGGTGTGCTATCATTATGAAAGCTGCCATCGGGATATTCGATCACCGGGATGACAGGGGCTTTCACCTTCGTGGCAGCGAGTGAATGTGCATCTGCACCATGCTGCCAGATATGCACGATCCGGCGATAGCGCATCAGGGCGCGCATTTTCATAGAATAGGGAGAACCCAGTGAGCCGTTGATTATGTACATCGCTTTATTTCCTAATTCAGTTTGTTCTGCTCGATTGTGGTTTTACCAGCGGGCAGGCTGAACAGCATGCCATCCTCTCCCACGATGATCGGTCCATCAAACTTGTCCGGCGCATCGGCCAGAAATGCGGGGTAAAAATAGCTGCTCGGAATCGGCGGCACGAGATGGCTGAGTACCAGTTGCTTTACGCCCGCTGCCTGCGCCGATTCCGCCGCTTCAGTTGGGGAGGCATGATAGTCCAATATATCCGCCGTGATGGTTGCTGCGTTGGTCATTCCGCGCTTCTTCAATGCCGCCGTCATTGTCTTGACCAGGTGAGAAGCCAATGCCTCATGGACGAGCAAGTCCACTCCTTTACAGACGCGCTCAAGATTGGCCGATTTCGCCGTATCGCCGCTGATGCAAACGGAGCGCTTTTTGTAATCGAAACGATAGCCAACGGCGGGCTTCACCGGATCATGATCGACCTTGAACGCTGTGATTTTCAGGCCGTCATTCTCCAGCGGAACGGCACTATCACCGGTCATCTCAAAACGCCGCGCCTCTGCGCCACCACCAGTTAATGGCACAACTTTCTCGCCATGATGAGCGATACGATATGTGTTGTCGATCGCGTACGCAGAGTTAAATCCGGCGATCACCTCTTCAACACCGGCCGGGCCATATACGGGCAGCGGCGCCGTCGAAGCACCCTGTGTCCAGTGGAACAGCATAAGTGGGCCCATGCCATCAATATGATCGGAATGAAAATGGGTCAGAAATACGCCGTTCACATTGTTCGCGCCAATACCCATCAGGGCAAGATTGCGCGCCCCACCCTCGCCTATATCAACCACAAAAATCTGTTTGCCTGCAATTACCACATTGCACGGTCCCGCCCGGTCAGGATCGGGGAGCGGTGAGCCAGTACCGCACAAGCCGACATGCAAGCCATCCGCCAGCGAAATTGTATTATCAGTGCCCACACGTTGATCGACGCCGCGCTCGAACAGGGCGAGACCAATTTGCTGCTGGAACAGAAAAAGGCAAGCAACGGCGACAAGCACCAAGCCAGCCGAGATCAGAACCAGCTTTTTGAACATTGAATACTCCCTGGAAAAGGCCGTCTATTTCATATCAATATATTATGGCACTATAAATGTCATTATGCAATTGCAATGTGCCGCGCTTTACGATTATAACATTTATAGTGCCAATAAATGCGAATCAGTAAAGGAATCGAATGTCAGAAAACAATGCTTTGCAAATTCGGATGGTCGATTATCCCGGCACCGTTTCGGCTCGGGATTTTTGGAAAGTCACGCACGACCCTATACCGCCTCTCCGAAATGGAGAAGTTGCCGTGCGGCTCGACTATATCTCGATTGATCCGGGCATGCGTGGTTGGATCACCAACAAGCGCAGCTATATGCCGCCGGTCAATCCGGGCAGCGTAATGCGCGCCTTCGGTGTGGGGGAAGTGATCGAGTCCGCGTCGGACGAATTTTCCGTAGGCGATCAGGTTACCGGATTTACCGGTGTACAGACACATGGTGTGTTCAAGGCGGGCAATTTGCGCAAAATCGGGCTTCCCGGCGTACCGTCGTACAATTTTTTGTCGGGCCTAGGTATGACCGGATATACGGGCTATTTCGGGATGAGCGATATTGGCCAACCCAAGAAAGGCGAGACAGTGGTCGTATCGGCTGCTTCCGGGGCGGTAGGCAGCATAGCGGTGCAGGTTGCCAAGCTATCGGGTGCCCGCGTTGTTGGCATTGCTGGCGGTCCTGACAAATGTCGCTATTTGACTGATGATCTTGGTCTGGACGCGGCGATTGATTACAAGAATAGTGATGTTGATACGGCATTGAAAGCGAACTGCCCAGACGGCGTTGATCTCTATTTCGACAATGTCGGCGGTGATATTCTGAGCGCCATTCTGGACCAGATGAACTATCAGGGCCGCGTCGTCGTGTGCGGCGGCATTTCCCAATATAATGACTTTGGTAATGCGACAGGGCCGGCTAGTTTCATGACCATTGTCACCCACAGCCTTAAAATGCAGGGCTTCACGATGCGTGATTACATGCACCGCGTCCCCGAAGCGCTCGATTGGCTTGTCCCGGCATGGAAAGAGGATCGGATCAAGTTTCGCGAGCATATAGTCGAGGGAATAGAAAACTTCCCGGATGCCTTTGATATGATCTTTGAAGGCAAAAACCATGGCAAATTGCTGCTCAAGGTTAGGCGAAGCTAATGGAATTTTTACGTACGCCTGATGAGTGTTTTGACAATCTTGCAGATTATCCGTTTCAGTCCAACTATGTCGATGTGTCTGATACCGAAGGCGGAAGCCTGCGCATGGCTTATGTCGATGAGGGACCTCGTGACGGACAGCCTGTCGTGATGATCCATGGCAATCCAACATGGTCTTATATGTGGCGTAAGTTGATTCCCGTTCTGGCCAAGAATGGGTTTCGCGCCATCGCCATCGATCTCATTGGGATGGGGCGATCGGACAAGCCCACAAAAATGAAGGATTATACGGTTGCCCGGCATGAAGCCTGGGTAAAGGAAGCACTCTTCGACAAGCTGAATCTTAAAGATGCCCATTTCATCCTGCACGACTGGGGCGGCATCATAGGCCTGCGCGCGATTGCGGACCATCAAGACCGCGTGGATAGTATCATCATGTCGAATACCGGCTTCCCAGTATTGGATCCTAACCAGCCGATTACCCAGATGGCTCGAAAAGGGGCAGGTTTCCTGCGAAAATTCCAGCTTTATATTCGGTTTAAGAAAAACTGGAAGCATTGGAAAATGTTGAGGAAACTCGTTCTGTCCGACATGCCCGCTGAAGATGTCGCCGGGTTTGCCGCGCCTTATCCCGACAAAAATTACCTGACCGGCAACAGGCAGTTCACCCAGATGTTACCGACGCGAAACGATAACCCGATATTGACCGAAAATTGGCATCAGATGCAAAAACTCAAAAATTTCGAGAAACCGTTTCTAAATCTGTTTTCGGACAAGGATCAGGTTTCGCCCACTGGATATAATAGCGTCCGTCCGGCCATCCCCGGAACGCGCGATCTGGAACCCATTATTTTGACGGGCGGCTCGCATTTTTTACTGGAGGATATTCCCGAAGTTTTCGCCCGCGAAGCGCTTGCTTTTCTCAATTCGCTAAAAGGAGAAGAACAATGAGTATTACCCTCGGCACGAAATTTGACGCGGCAGTGAACGCTCTCGGCTCATCTGCTATCGCTGTGAAGGACGGCGCAGGAGATTTGTTCATGGAAATCATGAACCCCGCCGACCGCAATGTCTGGATGCGGTGTGAGCCTGTCACTGAGGATCAGTACCAGGCGGTGACGCCCGATCAACCTTTTATCAAATCGGGCTGTGCTGCTGCTGCGATGGACCGGGCGGCCTTCGCTCATTCCTCTGACACCCCGGGCCAGCTCTTATCAATGGAGTGCGATGGTTTGCTGTTCCATCAAAACGCAAGGCCTGGTGACATGATGCCGCCGGAAATAGCGGATGGACCAATGCGGGTCACAGTCCATAAGCACCATCTTATCGGCTTCGAGGCAGGGCGAGAATTGGTAGTTATGGATCATGATGGCGAACACTTCATCGAGGTGATTGGAATGTCTGACGGTGATGAAAATCTGGTTCTGCCAGAGGGCGCGTCTTTGCGGACAATCACGCTGGCAGAGCCATTTGTGGTGATGCTCCCAGAACCCACGATGACGTATTTCTGGATGGGTAAAAACATGCGCAGTTTTCAGGGGCCCGTTGATTTGCCCGCTTCTAAAGCTTGAATGGAGAATTACGCGATGAACAAAGTTACCGAGTTGTGGGTTGACCGCAAGAACCTCCGCGAGACCAAGATTTTTCAGTTGGATCAGCAACCGCTCGAAGACGGCCAGATCCGCGTGGCGATCGACAAGATGGGTCTGACCGCAAACAACGTGAGCTACGCTGTGTCCGGAGAAATGATTGGCTACTGGAAATATTTCCCGGCTGAGGGCGATTGGGGCAAAGTACCGGGCTGGGCGATGGCCGATGTTGTGGAATCCAAGAGCGAGGAAATTGCAGAGGGCGAGCGTCTGTGGGGCTTTTTCCCGATGGCTTCCGAAGTCGTGCTTACGCCCGGAAAGACAGCTGTAGACTTCTTCATCGATGACACACAGCATAGGCGCGAGTTGCCGGCGCTCTACAATCTCTACCGCCGGACGCAGGGTGAACCCGACTTCCTAAAACCGTTGGAGGACGAGCGCTGCCTGCTCTTCCCACTCTTCGCCACATCCTACGTTCTTTACGATTACCTGACCGACAATGCCTTTTTTGGCGCTGGGCAAGTGATCATCGGGTCGGTATCATCGAAGACCGGTTTTGGCCTCGCTTATCTGCTTAGTCACGATCCAGAGGTTGCGCAGAAGGTCGTGGGTCTGACCTCTCCCGGCAATGTCGGTTTTGTTGAAGGCCTAGGGTGCTGCGACCAGGTCGTGACGTACGGCAATGAGAGCGAAATTGATTCGTCAATGCGAACTGGCTGGGTCGATATGTCGGGTGACGGGCCGCTAACAGACACACTGCACCATCTACTGGGCGAGAACATGGTTGAAAGCTGCATCGTTGGCGCAACCCACTGGGAAAGCGATCGAAAGCGGGGCAAGGAACTGCCTGGAGTAAGCCCGAAGTTCTTTTTCGCCCCCGCTCAAATCGCAAAACGCGATGCCGAATGGGGTCAGGGGATCCTTTGGGAAAAGGCTTCGGTAAGGAGTGCGGAAATCGCCAAATCGATCTCCGACCAAATCCAGGTCGAACGGGTATCCAGCGCAACGGACGTGGCAAAAATCTGGCGAGAGATGCTGGACAATAAAGTGTCGCCCAATCGTGGTATCATGATTTCAATCTAAACACTATTTGACTAAAAGGAGATTCCCCATGCGCGCATTTATGCTGATTCCACTATCCACTCTGCTTATTGCAGCACCTGCCCTCGCCCTTGACGCAACGGCTGATCAAAACGCCGCTCACGCAAATTTTAAGCAAGCTGATGGCAATGGAGATGGCAAGCTATCTGTAGCAGAATTTCGCAAATTTATAGATGCCAATGCCGCAGATGGTACTGGCCGAGCCGGTATGGTTAAGCGTTTCGGTGCCTATGATACCGCATTTGCTAAGGTGGACACCAACAAGGACGGCGTTGTGTCCAAAAAAGAGATCGCTGCTTCAGCCGATTCAAAGGGAAAATAAACCATGACTCTCAAACTGCACTTTGCCCCCAATAGCCGCGCCAGCCGGATTAGCTGGCTGCTTGAGGAACTGGAACTCCCTTACGAGCTCAATGCCATGGCGTTTCATCCCAAGGACCTGAAATCGGATGAACATCGCGGTCGCCATCCTCTGGGCCGCATTCCTGTGCTCGAGGATGGTGATGTGTCGATTTATGAATCGGGCGCGATTGTAGATTATATTCTTGAACGTCACAAAAATGGCGGCCTGAAACCCGCAGTCGATAGTCCGGAGTTTCCTTACTATCTGCAATGGTTCCACTATTGCGAGGGCATGGTGATGCCGCCGGTGAATACCATCGTTGTGCATACATTATTGCTACCACCTGATCGTCAAGATGAGACCGTCCGCGAACAGGCCAAGCGATTACTGACCAAGGCTTGGGGACCGGTCAACGAGACATTGGAAGGCAAGGATTATCTAATCGGTGATTTCTCCGGCGCAGACATCATGCTTGGCCACGCGGCCTTTATGAGCAATCGGCTAGGTTGTGTTACCGACGATATGCCGCACCTCAAAGCCTATGTGCAGCGGATTACGGACCGCCCTGCCTTTGACAAAGCAATCAATATGAGTTGATAACGCTGACCTAGTCGGCCCAGACTTCCAAATGGTTTTTCCGTTTCACGCGGCGGGTGGTTTTCAGGTCGAGGATTGTTTCCAGTCCGGTATCGGCAAAGAGCGCACGAACCGATTGCTTATTTGCATCTTTCAGGCCTTCCACCCAATCGGTCAGCCGCTGGAGCAAAAAGAATCGATAGGGCATGACGGCGGTTGTGATCTCACGCCCCCGCCAATCGAATGTCGCCATGCCGATGCCGCGGCCCAGTGCCATTTCGCGGGGATCGGTTTCCGCATTTTCAACAAGCCACTCGTTAGCAAAATCAACATGGGCAGTAATTTCACCGAGATATTCCTCGGCGATAAATTTCATCAGCGATTTTAGGGTTTCGGGCATAGCATCATCGGCAAAAAGCCTGTCACCGACCTGCTCCACTTCTTCGTCGATAAACACTTCTGGCATATTCATGCGCTCGGTCCAGCGGAACACTCTTGGAGCAGTCGTCTGCATCAGATGTAGAGGTTTGGGGTCGCGCGCTAAATGCGGATAGAGTGGTCCAAATAGTCCAAAATCACCTATGGTCGCATGGTCGCCGAGCAGGAAGGGTGTCGATTGCAGGTGTGCATTAAAGCGAGCCAGAAAATCGGCATAGCTTTCGACCACTGTGTCAAATGTCTCCGGTGTCACACCTAAAGCCACAGCCGCTTTGCGCATACGCCCGCTGGCATGGTCAAACGCCGCCGCCTGCCCCTCTACGCCAAGCCCATTGGGCAGCACATCGCGAAAGGTGTCGCGGAGAAATGGCAGGTTTACTTCATCGAAATTCCAGCGATAGTGCATCGCGGGACGCAGCAATCCTTCCCCACCAAAGAGCTCAAACAGATGCGCCACGGCGCGCATCATCGGTGTTTCTGGATAGATGGAGTTTGCGCTTGCTCCGCTGGCCTCAAAGTAGTCAAGAATTACCGTACCATCCTGAACCAATTCCCCGTCCGGTGTTTCTAAAACCGGAATAATCCAGCGATTGACCTTGGGCACGATCTGCTCGGTAAAACGCGCGCCGCCCGCCTTATGCTCGACAAAGGGGATATGGTTTTGCCGCATATAGGCGCGCACTTTGCCAGTGTAGAGCGAACCGGCCATGCCGTAGAGAATGTGCGATCTGGTCATTGATTGAATCTTCTTGGGTAAGTTATTTTATTGACACTAAGTGTGTCATATTGCATTGATTGGGTCAAGGGAATCCGATCCATGAGGCACGTAATGAAAAAGAAACCGCTCACTATCTTTGGCCTGTTAGCCTTTACCATTGTAATACTGGCGCTGGCCGCACCGTCGATTCTGCACGCGCTAGGCATTCACCCGGAATATGATGGGCCGACTTATGCATTACCTGGCAAGAAAGCACTGATCATCGGCACCAATCATGGCGTGCTCAGCAAGCCGGGTGAGACAACCGGCGACCCAACCGGAGTCGCGGCTTCGGAATTCACCCATCCCTATTACGGATTTCTCGACGCGGGAATGGATGTTGATGTTGCAAGCATAAACGGCGGCAACATTCCTGTTGATCCACAGACACTTGGCCGGATGCTTATCACGCCAGAGGATAAACGCTATCTTGACGATCCCATTTTGCAGGGCAAAATCAAGAATAGCATCAAAATAGATGATATCGACTTCACGCAATATGATGCCATTTTTATCGCCGGTGGTTGGGGAGCGGCCTATGATCTGGGCTATTCGGACAAGCTAGGAAAAAAGATCGCCGAGGCTTATTATGCCAAAACTCCGGTCATCGGTTCGGTATGTCACGGCGCGCTGGGACTTATCCGTGCCAAGGATGAAGATGGAAAGCCGATAATCGCTGGTCGGAAAGCAACCGGCGTCAGCGATAAGCAAGTCAAAGAGCTAGGTATTGACGTAACGCCGATGCATCCGGAAACAGAATTGCGCAAAGCAGGCGCGCTTTATGAAAGCAGCACCGCCTTTCGCGACTTGTTTGCAACGCATGTTGTGGTCGATAACGAGAAACGCTTTGTGACAGGCCAGAACCAGAATAGCGGCCATGTGACGGCGCACAAGATGATGGAGATTATCTCCAAACTACCGAAGGTAAAAGCGCCAGTAAACAAGCCAGTAAAAGAGGACGTTGAAGGATGAGAAAAACACTGCGGTCCATTTTGTGGGTACTGGTTGCCCTCATTGCGGTGAATTTCCTGATCATGGGCCTGCGCTGGGCGGTAGCTCCTTCTGGTGCTGCGGAAACCCTGAACATGTCTCTGTTTAACGGCGCGGCGCTTAGCAGTCAGATTGGTGATGTAGGTGGTCTTTTTCTCGGTATGGGACTGTTTGTCCTGTTTGGTATGGTCACGAAGAAGCGTGAATGGTTTTTCGCTACATCGGTGCTGGTTTATGCCATCGCGATTTTCCGTATATTGGCTTGGCTGTTTCATGGCGCATCTCTGGTAATGCCCTTGATCGTTCCGGAAATTGTGATCGGTACATTACTGTTGATGGCCGCCAAAAATCTGACCGCCGATCAATCGCAGAAACCGAAATGAGGCGGCTCGCGCGCGGGTTTTCAAGGGCTGCGCTGGCGAGCGCGCTTTTAATTACATTGGGTTCGCCTGCCGCCGCCCAAACATCGCGCCCCAATATCGTTTTCATTCTAGCCGATGATTTGGGTTTTACCGACACGGGGCCCTATGGCAGCGAGATAAAGACACCGGCGATTTCCGCGCTTGCGGCAAATGGCCTGCGCTTTTCCAACTATCATACTGCAGGCAGTTGTGCGCCTTCACGCGCCATGCTGCTTACCGGCGTTGATAGCCACCGGGCGGGGGTTCCGAATATCCCTGAAATGCTACCGCCAGAGCAAACCCAATATCCGAATTATCGCGGTGTATTGGGGCAGAATATCGTCACCATCGCCACACTTTTACAGGATCAGGGCTATCACACCTATATCGCCGGAAAATGGCATTTGGGGATGACGCCGGACTTGCTGCCAATCAACCGCGGTTTTGAACGCAGTTTTATCATGGCCGATTCCGGCGCGGATAACTGGGAGCAAAAACCCTATCTGCCGATCTATGAGCAGGCCAACTGGTTCGCCGATGGCAAACGTACCTCGCTCCCCGATGATTTCTATTCTTCGCGCTTCCTGATCGACAAGACAATCGAGTTTATCGACAGCAACGCGGATGATGGCGAACCGTTTTTCGCCTATGTCCCTTTTCAGGCGGTGCATTTGCCGGTGCAGGCCCCGCAGGAATTTATCAATCGCTATATGGAAACATATACTGATGGCTGGAACGAACTGCGGCGGCAGCGCTATCTGAGAGCGGTCGAGCTCGGCTTGGTGCCAAAGAATAGTGCGATGGTTAATATGCAGACTACGGCGGACTGGGATGCGCTGACACCGGCACAGAAAAAATATCAGGCCAAACGCATGGCGGTCTATGCAGCAATGGTCGAAGCGATGGATTTCCACATCGGCCGCCTGATCGCGCATCTCAAAAGCATCCGCGAATATGAGAATACGATTTTCGTTTTCACATCGGACAATGGTCCTGAACCCACTGGTCAGGCGGATCCCGATTCAGCACTGACCCGGTTCGCGCTCGCGCGTCAGGGCTATGCTAATGACTATGAAACGCTGGGTCTGAAAGGAAGCTTCAACAGCATCGGACCCAGCTTTGCCAGCGCCGCAGCTTCACCGCTCTCCTATTATAAATTTTATTCGGGCGAAGGCGGTATGCGCGTGCCACTGATCATCTCCGGGCAGCCTCTTCAATCAAAAGCGGCCACCACCAGTGCTTTCAGCTTCGCCACAGACATCGCGCCTACCATTCTCGACCTGGCCGGCTTAAAGGCACCGGAGAAACGCTATGGCGCGACCCGCTATGGCGGCCGGGTGGTCGAACCGATGATTGGCCGCAGCCTGTTGCCGCTGATCAACGGCGAAACGACACAAGTGTATGGCGATGATGAACCCGTAGGCTACGAACTGGGCGGGAATTCGGCACTTTTTCAGGGCGACTACAAGATTGTACTCAACCGCGGCCCGGTCGGCGATGGCAATTGGTATCTGTATAATATCGTGGATGACCCGGGAGAGACGCGGGACCTGTCCAACCGCGAACCGAAGCGCTTTCAGGCGATGCTATCTGCCTATAATCGCTACACCAAAGAAAATGGCGTTCTCCCCGTTCCCAAAGGCTTCAACGCGCAGCAGCAGGTCGCACTGAATGGATTGCGCCAACGGGCGGGACCGGCGATCCTGATCGGCATCCTTTTATTGCTGATCGTGCTTCCATTCGCCCTTTACGCTCGCGCAAGGCACAGATCAGAGTGAGTAGGAACTGGATATGAAAAAATGGACGCTGCGAATATCAGGCACCTTGTTGGTGCTGTTCCTATTCCTGTTCTGGCTCGCCTTTTTTTCGCCGCGCCCACCGCTCACCATCGATCCGGAAACACTGGCCGGAGACGGTAGCACCATTAACTATTGTGAAATGCCAAAGTTGGACGGCAGTGGAAAAATGGCAGTGGGCATAGCCAAGGGAAACACACCCGGCTGTGCCTATGATCATTTCCCGCTTCCCGTATTGGCCGGATGCACCGAGCCTCTGGTGGAAGATGCGGACGATATTCGCGGATTATGGATTGGCGTCGGCGGTGATGGAAATGCCAAGATCGGCCATGTCGAACGCGTTGAGCAATGCGGTGATCGCACGGTCATCACCACCGCCGGGATCATCCATGATTCTGGAACCAACAAGACGGGCGGGTTTAACTCCAACGATACCGACGGTTCGGTGCTCTTCACCATCGGTAACAAAGAATATTGCAACCGCACATCGGCCAGCAAGATTTGGCGGAACGGGAAGCTGGAGTTCAATATATTCGGCTGGGGTCCGGTCGTGGTGCGCCGCTATATGGATGGCGAGCAGCTAGTCTGGGAATATGCCGATGGATCGACCACCAAAATGAACCGGATTTGTGCATTACCCGAGGAACATAAGACCCCCGAACCGCGGGGGCGTCGTTACTCGTTTTTTGGTGATTAGCAGACTTTCAAATTGAAAGGCTATCGATTAAAAGATCTCGCTTCTAAAAGCGATAATCACCGTCGTTGATCCGGTCTAGTCCGGTTGGCTCCAGCTGAACATAGCCGCTGTCTTCCGGATCCAGGAACCATAGCGGATCTTCAATCTCGCCAATGTCAAAACCCTCGTTGACCAACCCGACCTTGCGGAATTTAAACGTGCCTGTTGTTTCGGCTTCAGGCTGGATGCGGATGAATAACGGGATGGCATAAGCAGGCAGATGCACAGCCAGATGATCTTGCAACCCGCTGATATCGAAATTCTCACTGACCGTGATCGCGGCCATGCCGGCTTTGCCTTCGGTGTGCGGAACCGCAACGCCGTAAACGTTGGCAAGCGAAACGCCCGGATATTTCGAAAGGGCATCCGACACCTCGTTGGTAGCGACATTTTCGCCCTTCCAGCGGAACGTGTCCCCTACCCGGTCGATAAAATAGACATAACCATCGCCATCCCGTCGTATTAAATCGCCGGTCCGGAACCAGCGGTCGCCAGGTTCGAACACATCGGTCAGGATTTTGGATTTGGTCGCCGCTTTTTCATGATAACCGGAAAAGGCTTCGCGGCCACTGGTACCAATTCTCCCGAGCGCTTCGCCCACTTCATCCGCATCAGCTTTGATACAAAATCCTTTGGTATCCCGGATCGGCATCTCCTCGATGATGTCAAATTTTACAATCGCCACACCCACTTTCTTGTCGAGCCATGTTGGCATTTGCCCGATTGCTCCCACCGTGCCGTCAAGATTGAGAAAAGCCACATTGCCTTCGGTGGACCCGTATATCTCCCGCATCGTCGGAACATGAAAGCGCTCCACAAAAGGTGCCCAGACTTCACCGCGCAAACCGTTGCCATAACCGGCCCGCAGTTGATGAGCTGTTTCTTTGGGGTGCGGCTCAGCATTGAGAAGATAGCGGCACAGCTCGCCGATATAGACAAAAAGTGTCGCACCATGTTCGGCAACGTCATCCCAGAAAGCAGAGGCTGAAAATTTTCGCCGCAGTATTGTTGTGGCGCCGACATGGAGCGCACCCAGCATGCCCAGTCCGCCGCCCGTTGTATGATATAACGGCAGAACATTATAGACCCGGTCACTGCTATTAATGCCGCAAAGCGCAATAGCAGTCCGTGCCATACCGCGAAAGCGCATTTGAGTGATTTTTGCAGCCTTGGGCAGACCCGTTGTGCCCGATGTGTAAATGAACAAGCAGGTGTCGCTCCCCCGCAAATGCGACCTTAAGCCTGGATCGGGACGGGCGGTGCTTGCTGAAGACAGGGCATCGGCCATATCTTTGCCTGACGGTCCATCAAAATCCCAAACCGCCATGTCGCCGTCCAGATCAGGCAGAATGGCCTTGGCCCGTCCGGCCTGCTCACCGGCGGCGATAATGGCTTTGCTGTCCACAATGTTGATACAATGCGCCAATCCTGCGCCTTCCAGATTGGTATTGATAAGTGCTGTCACCACACCAATTTTGGAAAGACCAAACCACACGGCCACGAAATCGGGACAGTTTTCCAGTATCAGGGCGATGGTGTCGCCCGGTTCAAATCCCTGTTCAAGCGCCCAATGTGCGACCTGATTTGCTCGCGCATCCAGTTCGCTAAAAGTCAGGGATTGTCCCTCGAAGATCAGCGCAGTTTTATTAGGTGAACGATCGACGCTGGCTTCAATTTCGTCAGCGACCGTAACCGCCGATTCCGGCTGGATATCCTTGGTTAGCTTCAATATCCCGCGCAGCTTCGCAGCAAAAACAATATTCCTTTTGATTTTGCCTAGAATGCCCATTTGCCGTTATCCTCGAATTTCTATTGCCACTTTATTGCCCTGCAGCGGGAAATTGCAATTTATTGATCAGGCGTCAAAATTTGCCTGAATAATATTCAGGTTTATGCGCCGGTATTTCCGGCACGCCGGCGGATTTCGGAGGCGACGAGCCACAATCTATCCTGACCCCAGACCGCCAGATCAGGTTCACCATCTGGACCACTGAGGCGATAGCTGGGAGCGCCCCAAAGCCCAAGCCCATCAACCATCTCATCCTGATGGCGTTCGATCATCGGTTTCCAGTCGTCGCTAGCAAGATGTTTTGACGCTTCAATCCAATCCAAGCCAGCCGCCTCCACCGCGAGTTTCATTCCTTTTTTAGTGTGCAACCCGATCCCTTTTGAGAAGGCATGGTTTAGCAGCGAGGACATCAGCTCTTCGTCCCTGCCCAGTTCCATCGCCCAGGGAAGCAGCGAGTAAGCCTGCCGGGTCGGTTCGCCGATGGGCGTCATCACCGTACCAAAATTCACACCCAAAAACTGTCCTTCACGCCAGGCATCGAACATGACGTACATACCCTTGGCACGGGTGGCCGGAACGCCGCGCATGATCATCGGCAGGACGGGTTTATGGTTGATCTGGATACCGCACTCATTTTTGAGGGCAATAGTGCGGTCATAGATGATCGATGTGTAAGGTGAGTTGAGCGAGGGATAGAAATCAAGCGTTAACCTGCTGGCATCGACACCGCTAACGTCAATATCGGGACGCGGACAGATGAACGGCTCGTTCGGTTCGTTGCAGGCACCTAGATCACGCAATCGCTGTTCGAGATGGAATAGCCGGTCCACACCCCAATACCATTCGCCCGCATAATAGAATGTTGCGCCGGAATAGTGACCGAGTTCGGCGAGGCGGGCGCTGCCTTTGTCCAACACAACATCAATGCCCGCACCTCCATTTGTGTATCCGGACCGCCCTTTCCATAAACGGGAGCTCGCCTCAAATAGTAGGGCGACAAATTCTGCATCCGGTAATTCAGATAAAGCTTGTCCCGCCGCAATCTGGCTGTCCAAATCGGGCTTGGCTGCCGCATTTTTTGGAAACTCCAAACCATAATATGGCGCAATTAATTCTGCGTCGCGCCTTGCCCAAGCGGCCAGTTTCTCCGCTTCTGGCTGATTCTTCCCACCTGACGCCCGGATCAAATGCGGTTTGATCACAACATCATAGCGCTCGGCAAAAGTGGCGAGAACTTGAGCGGTCAAATGCGAATAAGGATCATCGAGCTGGTGGAAATATTCCACCACATGCGGTGGGCCGCTTCTCTGCCGCTTGCGCTCTGCCTTGGCACGCCGTTTGTTGATGTTGCGAAGATCGGTGACTCTATCAAACTGGCGCCGCATCAGATGCCGTAGCCAACCCGGCGGATCGACCATCATCCGAGGATTAGGATTTTTGTCAGGCTCCAGCATCGGCTTCGCGCTTGCTATTCTGTCGCCAACCAATCAACTTCCAGCCGATAAATCCTAGAATCAGCAAGAACATTCCCACCATCAAACGCACCTGCAAAAAGCTAATGGTCGGCCGAGTGATAAACACCTCGGCATGTGCCAGCGATGCCGTCTTAAATTCGTTACCTTCAATCATCCGCTTATCACGGACCATATCCAGCAAGTCACGCAGAGACCGATAGCGCACCACCGCAACACGATCGATTTCATTGCCATATTTACCAAGCATCAACCCGGCACGTTCGCTGACGAAAACGGGATGACCCCCGCGTTCAAACAATAATGGCATGACAATCTCGCCATATCGCGTCTCGGCTTCCTTCGCTTTCGCGCCTTTATTACGTGTTTCCAGATTGACGGCGTAAAATTCCTTGCCATCATCATTGGGAAGCATGGCCATTAGGTTGCGGCTCATGCTGCCTTCGGGCGTTTCCTCCAGCTTAATTCCGTGGACCTGCTCTATCTCCGTTAGCATCTTCTCGCCCTCGGCCTGCGTGATCGGATCGCCATTGCCGCCATACCAGATCCAGAAGCTGCCATAGAGAGCGAGCAAAAATACGACCCAAATGATTTTTAACTTGGACATGCGATCCGCTAATTCGGCCAGTAGATAAATTCATCGCCCGGCTCGAACCGCTCGGCCAGCGTTTTATCGACCATCACCGCCATATCAGTTGATGAAGGATAGAGCGGTGGCTTGCGTCCCTTATGATGCGCGGCGAGCAATGCCTTTAACTCGGCGAGCTTCTTAGGATTTTTGGTCGCCAGATTTTCCTGTTCCGTCGAATCATTTTTCAGATCGAACAGCCAACTCTTGTTCTGCTTACCGTTGACCTGCAATTTCCAGTCGCCAGCACGGACCACCTGATAATATCCGCTCTGCCAGAATATTGAGTCATTGGGTCGTGTAATGGTTCCGCGCCCGCTGGCAATGGGAAGCAGATTTTGTCCGTCAATCGGCACGCCTTCGGGAAGCGGGGCAGCACCGGCGGCGGCCATTGTTGGCATAACGTCAATATGCGCCACCGGATTGTCGATCTTTGTGCCCGGCGCAATCTTGCCCGGCCATTTCACGAATAACGGCACCTTGATTCCGCCTTCAAACAGGGTGATCTTAAATCCGCGATAAGGCGCGTTGACTTCAGGCAGTCCGATATAGCCCGCCCCGCCATTGTCGCTGGAGAAGACGATCATGGTGTTCTCCGCAAGCCCCTCGGCCTCAAGCTTCTGCATGATCCGCCCGACACTGCGGTCCAGCGCCAGCAACATCGCTGCATAGACGCGAAGCCGGTGCGGCTTGATATCGCCAACGGCTTCATAATCAGCCTTCGTCGCCTGTAGCGGCGTGTGGACGCCCCAATGCGCCAGATAGAGGAAGAACGGCCGGTTCTTGTTCGCCTCAATCACCTTTAGCGATTCATCGGTCCAATAGTCGGTCAGGTAGCCACCGGGCGCGAAACTTTCGCCGTGATTAAAAGAAGTCATATATTGCATCGATGCCCATAGAAACTTGTCAATCGGATCAAAATCAACCTTGGCATTGACTACGTTCGGATCATCTTCGGGCAGGTACAGCCCGCTTTCCATCATCAGACTTTCGTCAAAACCCTGATCATTGGGTCTAAAACCCTTGCCAGTTCCCATATGCCATTTGCCAATATGGACATTATGATAGCCTTTTTCTCTCAGCACTTCAGCGATGGTCACTTCGCTGGAAGGCAGGCCCTGTTCTTCAAAAGGCGGTTTGGCGGCATCAACATTGGCGTGAAATTCTCCCGGAGGCAGATCATCTCGCAGGTCACTAGCGACAGTATTGACCACCCGGCCCATTCCTGCTGGCGTTGGTGTATATTCAAATCCGGTGCGGGTGGGATAACGTCCGGTCATCAGCATCGCGCGTGATACAGAACAGGTCGCCGTGCCCGCATAAGCTTGATTGAAAATCGCGCCATCGGCAGCGAGTTTATCGATGTTCGGAGTCGGCACTCGGCCGCCAGCCACGCCGCCGCCGAAGGTGGAGAGGTCGTTAATGCCCAAATCATCGACGAGAATGAAAATAATATTTGGGGGACGTTCGCTGACGGGAGCTTGCGATTTTGCTGGACCCGTCTGCCACGTCACCGGCTGGTTCGCGGCAATTTCCGGCTGGCTGCGATTCTTCACATAGGCGAGGATCAAGGCGGTACGATTGAGATAGCCGATCACGCCAATGACGATCAACGCGGTCATCACGCCCAATGTTATTTTCTGCCAGCGCTTCATATCCAATCCCGATTTATCTCAACATATCCGCTTCTATCGCAAAACCTGCCGCCCTGATATCCTTTGGGAGAGTTCGTGATCAGGGCGGCAAGCCCATATGGGGAAGATATCCCCAACTCGCAATTAGTCGGCTAGAACTCGCTTCGAAGCGTGAGACCATACATTCGCGGTTCCGACAAAAACGCGCTGCGAGATCCACTGCGCAGCGGCGTGTTGATCGTAACACCTCGCGTCTGCTCGTTTGTCAAATTGGTGACCCAGGCTTCAAGCGCCCATTTTTTTTCAGGATCGCCAAGGCCCGCGCGCAGGTTGATCTTGATATGGCCATCCTGAATATCAAACGGCAGCAGCGGTGTCGTGCCGATCAAAGCTGGATTCATCGGCACGTTGCGAGCCTGGGTCGAAGTGCGACTGTCACTTTCCATCCGGATTTGCCCGTTAAGGAAGAAGCCCAGATTGTCGGTAATCCGATCGCGATAGGTTGCACCGGCAATGGCGACGATTTTGGGCGCGTTGGTCAAATCATTGCCACACAGGTTGAGCACACTGAGAAATGTTTGCGTGCCCGCACAATCGTCAGGATATTTGGCATCTGCATAAGTTAGCGACGCGTTGATCGTCAGCTGGTCTATCGGTCTAGCAACCGTTTCCAGTTCAAAACCGGTTGTTGTCACATTGGGAACATTGAAGGTTCGAAATTGTGTGCCGGTAAATTCAAGAACCTGGAAATCTTTGAATTCCTCATGAAAGCCTGCCAGATTGACGGTCAGCGCATTGTCGAGAAACTTTGCCTTCAAACCGACTTCGTAGGCATCGACTGTTTCCGAACGGAAACGCGGATCGCTAAAGACCGGGGCGACCGGCATCATCACCTGCATCCCGGCCAGCACCTGCGGGCCGTTGGTCACGATTGCCGAAGTGGAGTCAAGATTGAAACCGCCTGATTTATAGCCATGCGTAAAACTCGCATATACCGTGACAGGATCGGCAAATTCATAGGAAATTTTGCCCGTATAGATAAACTCATCATCCTTGAACTTGGAATTAAATGTGCGCGGTATTGGCAAAAATGCTGATTGCGGCAGATCCGCCGTAGCGGCAGGCGGGAAACAGCCGAGCGACAGTGCAAGTCCGCGGAGACTCGCCGGAATATTAGCAAAATTATTGGCTATTCCCGAGCATGTTGCGTTGACAGAATTTGGCTGACTGTAAGAACCGTCTTTGCTCTCGTCAGAATAGCGCAGGCCGACCGTCAGCTTAAGACCGTCAGTCACTTCCAGCGTATTATGAGTGAACAATGACCAGCTTTTGCTGTTTTGCGCATATCGATTGGCCGTCAAAATATTCGCCGGATTATTACCACCTGACAATCGTGTCAGAGGAAGCGGGCCAAATTGTTGAAAGGCTTGCGGTGACAGGCCCAGCAGTAGCGCGCCGGCCAGACGGTCATAATCGGGCCCAATACCAAGCGCTGCGGTCTGGACGATATCCTCTTCCGAATAAAAGCCGCCGACCATCCATTCCAGAGCGCCGCCAAATGCCTCACCCTGTATGCGCAGTTCATGCGTCATCGTGTCGATGCTGGTGTCACTGCTGGGTGCGCTCGCCAATATATCCAGACCGGAAAAATCAGGATCAAACGTTTCGGAAGCGTCATATTCGCGATAGGAACCAATATAGATGATGTCAGCTGCATCACCGAGCGGGAACGTCACTTCTGCAGATACGCCCCATTGTTCCACATTAGCCGTCGGGACGAAACTGGCGGTCGCGATGCGGTTTTCCGCCGCTCGTTCCCCAGTAGTTACGTCAAACGCATTAGTCGCGCGGACCGGCGCGGCCATCCCGCCGCGCGGACCAAGACCAACGCCCTGAAAAGCACCACCCACCTCGAGCGGAGAAGCCAGCAATTCCACGGCAGAACAACAATTTGCGGTGTTTTTGGAAAAGTCGCCAATAATCCGGACATCGATCCCATCGCCTTCATATCCAATCTGACCGCGCACCAGATATTGATCAATCGTGTTGGACTCTCCGATTTTCGCTCCCGTTCCATCGACGATATCGACAAACCCATCACGTTCGCGATACGCACCCGTAACACGCAGCGCCAGACTGTCCTGCACAATCGGAATATTCACCGCGCCCTGTACGCTGACCAAATCATAATTGCCGTAGCTTGCGTTTACAAACCCGCCAAATTCACTGACATCGGGACGCTTGTTGGTGACATTCAGCGCGCCGGCCGATGTGTTGCGGCCAAATAATGTTCCTTGCGGTCCGCGCAGAACCTCAACCCGCTCGACATCGACAAATTCCGACAAAGCTACGCCGGAGCGGGACTGATACACGCCATCGACAAAAATGCCGACCGCTGATTCAAACCCTATATTGTTGGAAGTCGTGCCAATACCGCGAATACGAAGCACAGTGCCGCTGCTGGCCAATTGCGTGTTGGAAGAGGAAAAGCTAGCAGAAACCTGAGTCAACTGGGCCACATTAACCACCCCTTGACGCTGCAGTTCAACCGGGCTGACGGCGGTAACCGCGATAGGAACATCCTGGACATCCTGCGTGCGTTTCTGCGCGGTCACGATGATTACGTCATCGTCGGCACCCTCAGTTTCGCCATCCTGAGCAAATGCCGGCACGTTCATCGCTGTGCTGCACATCGCAGCCAAAACCAGCTGTTTCGCGAATTTCATTCCAATTTCTCCCAAATTTTAACGACATTATTAGTGTCATCTTATTATTGGCACCAATAGTGCCATATAATGCCGGGAGTCAAGAGATTAAATATGCGGCATATGAGGTCGGTAAAATCAGCCGTTCTTGATCTGTCGATGCGACACATTCTCAGATCACCTAATTTGCGGGCATTGTCACGTTAAGCTGATGAAGTCGCGATGTTGTATTGAGTCCAAAGATTCATACTGCGGTTGTCGCAACTTTCCAGTCAGCGAAAGCATCTGCTCTGAGTTTTTTGAACAGGTTTCGGTTAACAAGATGACGTTGGTGGTTGAAGTGATTGTAGGTAGTGGCGTGGACGTTGAGGAAGCGTTGGGCGGAGCCGGGGATTTAAAACGCTGCATCTTTCGTTCTCGTCTTCGCACTGGCTGATGGGAATTTTCTGCCCGATTGTTCGCACGCTTGTTATCGACATGCTGAGCGGTAATTCGCATTTCACGAAATGCAGCGTGATAAGATCGCAGCTTGTCAGTCACGATAAGTGTAGGAACTATTTCCTGCTTCTTAAGCAGGCTACGCATCAGCTTTCTGGCGGCTTTGGTATTCCTGCGGTGTCCCCCGTCAGCATTCAATAGGCAGATTGGCTGCATGAAATAAGTGAGTGTTTTGGTTTCATTGCAGTGACTGTAAGGAATGGAAATGAAACCAAAACACTCAAAAGCCCCTGCGCAAGCGGTGGTCAAAGATATCCGCAGAGCGACCCGCAAACAGTATGGCGCGGAAGAGAAGATCAGGATCGTGCTGGAAAGCCCCGGTGCCACCCTCGCAGTCGGGCAATAACGATGCCGAGACCCTAGTCGCAAATGGATGAACATTGGGGGCCACGTCACAGGAAATTGAGCGATTTGAAATTTGCTCGCGGCTTTTGCCTCAGGTTGTACCGCATTGTCACGTCTGCAACGAAAAGCGCACGCCGAGTTCCATCGCTACCTTGACCGGTTGCCGGTTGGGCAGATTGCGGTTCTCGAACCATTCTGCGTCCCGTGAGCCATCCTGCACGGCGCCGATCCCGGCTTCCCAATAGGAAAGATGTGCCTCGCCCCTTTCAAGTTGCCCATGCCGGCAGAGCAGTCGAGCGGGCATTGTCACATTAACTTGGCCGAGGCGCAAAATTAGAACCGATTTGATATTCAGGTATTCAGGGCCGCAACGTTCCAGCTGCTGAACGCGCCAGCTCTCAACTTCTTGAACAAGGATCGATTGATGAGATGGCGTTGGAGGTCAAAATGGTTGTAAGTTGCTGCTTGGATATTGAGGAACCGTTGAGCTGATCCCGAAGACTTGAACCGTTGCATCTTTCGCTCCCGTCTTCGTACCGGTTGGTGCGAATTTTCCGCCCGATTGTTGGCGCATTTATTGTCGATATGTTCAGCAGTAAGGCGCAGTTCTCGAAATGCTGCGTGGTATGATCGCAGCTTGTCGGTGACGATTAAAGATGGCGACATCTTCTGTTTCTTTAGAAGGCTTTTCATCAGCTTTATAGCCGCTTTCGTATTCCGGCTGGACTGAATAAGAAAGTCCAGAACCGTTCCTTCGTTGTCCACTGCGCGCCATAGCCAATGCCGCTTCCCGCGAATGACAATCACCATTTCGTCCAGGTGCCAGTGATCGCTGGGCGTGGGTCTGTCGAATCTCAGATTGCGGGCGATCCCGTTACCAAACTTGAGAAACCATCGGCGAACTGTTTCATAAGAAACATCAAGGCCGCGTTCAGAAAGCAAGTCTTCCACATCGCGTAAGCTCAGGGTGAACCTTGAATAAAGCCAAACCGCATGGACAATTATGTCAGATGGAAATCGATGGCGCTCGAACGAGATTTTCTGCATCTACCGATGCTATCCCAGCCCGCCACCTATCGCTAGCCAAGTTAATGTGACAATGCCTCACGCATTGCCAAACCTTGGTCAGGCGATATCGCAAGTATGAATGCCGACCCTTGCTGCCTGAGAGACTAAGAAATCCGTTTTGCGTGAGCAGCGAATAATCTCTGCTGCTGCCTCGCTGGCCAAAGCACCATCTCCAGGCACGGAAGCGACCGAAACAGGCCTTTCGCTCTCGGCCAAAGCCAGACTCTCATCATTGAGGTGGCTTCCCCAAAAGTGCGGAGCGCTACATTGCCCGAGAAGTGCAATACTTCTGCAAATGTTATCACAGTCGCTATCGGGCGAACGCTAGCCTTGCTGAGGAACATCTATCATTTCATCGACAGCTGCGAGCTACTTCCATCAAGATCAATTGCCTCCTTACCACCCGTCATATTTTCTTGACCTATAAGAATCATGTATGATTCAGAGGCTCTCCATAAATTTTGGGGGTTCAGATGTTCAAGGCGAGCGCGGTCAGCACGGCGATAGAGAAAGATT
>Ga0105055_10002187_pt1 | contig 30973 bp, 37 predicted proteins | sample BON03_FD_78090 | JGI IMG/M metagenome (GOLD analysis project Ga0105055, IMG submission 78090) | Freshwater microbial communities from Lake Bonney liftoff mats and glacier meltwater in Antarctica - BON-03 | ecosystem: Environmental > Aquatic > Freshwater > Ice > Glacier meltwater | place: Lake... | reverse complement strand
TCATTTCCCTCGCTGTCTTTTCCCTCGCTGTCTTTTCCCTCGCTGTCTTTTCCCTCGCTGTCTTTTCCCTCGCTGTCTTTTCCCTCGCTATCTTTTCCCTCGCTATCTTTTCCCTCGCTATCTTTTCCCTCGCTGTCTTTTCCCTCGCTATCTTTTCCCTCGCTGTCTTTTCCCTCGCTGTCATTTCCCTCGCTGTCTTTTTCTTGTGGCTTGCTATCCTCGAATGGGTCTTCTATGTTTTTAGGAACTTCTTTTTCTTCATTGGAATCTGAAGATTGTTCAGGAGAATTTATATTCCCTTTTTGTTCTGACGGCACTCTTAAGATAATAATATTGTCTACATCAATATCGTACTCTGAAAAAGAACTGGATAAATCTTTTTTTCGAGATAGTGGCTCGTCAAAAACCATAGATAAAACCAATTCTAAATCCTTGCCTTCCCAAACTTGACCATTAGACAATTCGTATAATAAACCACTTGGGTTTTCTGGTCGTATCAATCCTCCTTTATTATTCCCATCACGGTCTTTCTTGTAAGGGCTTGTAGAGGTTGTCAGTATTGAAACCACCTTGAAAACACTATTCGTATCCGAAAAAGCATAATCTTTTCTGATTTTAACTTGGTCGCCACCCTTATACACATTCGACCAAACACTTGGGTCTGTAGAAGGTATTTTATTTTGTTCCATTTTCTTTATTTTTTAAGAATTCTTAAAGCATCTTTTTTTGTTATATTTTTTACTTCAACTTTATTGTTGTAAACGTCTGTTACGACTCCGTAATTATCCTCCACCCTAATCACGTCGCCTATTTTTGGTTTCTGAATTAATAAACCTCCTTTTTTAAATGAGTTGGAGGATTGACTATCAGTATCTGCTTTTGATATGGAAATATCCGCATTTTTTCTTGCCCTTAATATGTTTAAAGCTTCTTCCTTGCTTAGATTTCTACTAATTATATTTTTGTTAAATACATCAGTTACAATTCCAAATTTATTGCCATTTCTAATAATGTCGTTTACTTTAGGGACTTCATTAACTTCTTTGACATTATTAGGTTGCTTAGGAGCGGAGGCTTGTGGTTTTTGTTCTTTTAACTGATTGTAAATGCTGTCTTCAAAAAATTCAACAGCTTCTTCAAATGTTTCTTTTAAAGATTTCTTAGTTTTAGTAGAAGAAAACTCCTTAAATATAACGTATGTTCCGTTTACCTCTTTAAAAACCTTATAAGGATTTACCTCTGTGGAATCTAATGGGTTAAATTTTACCTCAATATTCATAGCGCTTGAAGTGTGCGTAAGCCGATAAATTACTTCAGTTTGTGAAATAATTATTGGGTCTTGTTTTAATTTTCCTTTTCTATATACAAACATATCCTCCGTTTTTAAATCTTATATCTTTAAAAAAATCAAAATAAAAACTTTTTAAAACAGTCGCACTTTTTATTTGACTAGGGTAAAATGTTAAATATTCAGACTCCTTGATTGATTGCGTTCTGTCGTCAACTGGATTACCGTTTATATCAAAAGAAGGAACGTCTCCAATTTGAAATAAAGCATCATAACCATATTCTTTGATAATTTCTAGCAAAGAAACATCATTTCTAACGTAAACCCAAACAGGGTGATTTTTATTCATGTCATTGTTTATTCTACTCAAAACATTCTGACTAGGATTTTTCCTAATTCCATAGGCAACCATTAAATAATCAAGTACGTCTCTGTATGAAGCTTCAAATCCCAAAGGGGTTAAGTCTAATGGGTTTTTAGCTGATAAAAACACCTTGTAAATAAACGGCTCGTAATCGGCTGATGGTTTAGGCATATTGGGCGCATCTCCACCATAAAATTTAGCATAATCTTCACCATCTGAAAAATAAGAAGCTGGAAATGCTGTAGGCGGTTCAAATGAACCATACGGTCTTACTACTCCTTGACCCATATTTGAAAACTGTCCAAAATTAGAAACGTATTTCCTAACCCCATGATAATATATTTTTGGCTCTTTAGTGTCCTCATCAATCATTTTGGAGCAATAAAGATAGTTATTAGTTTCGTAAGATTGTTCCCAATCACCAAACCAACTTTTAAACTGCTCAGTTCTTACATTAAAATAGGCACTCAAAGGCAACTTACTTGGTAGTCCATTAGGGCTTGGCAGTCCGCAAGCGGGATCTAGTTTTGCTGTCGGACTTTGCGTGGTTTGACTAAAGTAATATTTCAATAAGCCTTGTGCTGTAAATAATTGGTCAGCACCAGAAAGTAACTCATTAGTTTTTATAAAACTATTATAAGTTATTTTCTCGTGCAATCTTTTAATTTCTTTTAAAATTGTTGCCTTTTCTTGGGCAAATTTTACTTCTTGAAATGATGGAAGCAGTTTTTTTAAATCAATTAAATCTTTCTCATCATATTGAAAATCCCCTGTTACGCTTTCAAATCTTTCTTTAACAAATAATTTTTTCTCGTCAGCAACCGATTCTTTTAATAATTTAATTAAATTTTGTTCTAAAAAAGAATTAAAATCTTTCACAAATGTTAAGAATTCAAATAAGAAAGAACTGCTTTCTTTGTTGATAGGAAATAGGTTGTTATTTATTTTTACAATGCTAAAAACGTCTCCTGTTTCACTATCAACAAAATCAAATATAGGGTTTTGTGTAATAGCGTCTTTCAATGGAATATTTGCCGGAATTACTTGTAAATTTTCCTCGTCAACGATTTTTTTTAATTCTAAAAACATATTTAACCTACTTTTAGATGAGCTCGCAAATAAATTACTTTCGTTGTTTATGGGTACGGTATCAAACAAATCGCTAATAAATATCTCTTTGTATGGAGAACGAGAGAAATATTCATCTTTTTTAGAGTCAGAATATGAAATATATTTATTTTTGTCAAAGAATAAAGCAGAAGCACCACTAAAATTATAGCGGTTTTTCATATTAGTCCAAGTCCATCCCAATTCAAAAGCTTTTTCTTGAATTTTCTCATTTAATTTTGGGTCGTCGCCAATCCAAATTTTAGTATTAGAAAGGTCGAATTTTTTATCGACAACACTGTTTGCGGAAGGTGCACTTAAAAACAAATCGTCAGCAAATATTTCTATTTCTGGAGCAGATTTGAATCCTGAATCAGTTTCTCGATATGTTATAGATTTTCCAGCAGAAAATATCAAAAAAGGCTGTTCTGTAAACGAAACAACATCGTCATTATCAATACCAGCCCACTTAAAACCTTGTTTGAAAGCGATTTCTTGTGCTACTTTACTTAATTCAGGAAGAATCTTTACATTTATTTTCGTCCCAGCAAGGTTTATTTTGGTAGGTGTGCTTGTGGAAGAAGCATTTACACCTTTTTTACTTGTTCCTGCGAATTCAGACCAATCTAAATCGGGATATTGTCTTTCTAAATATTTAAAAATTTCTAAAGTAGCTTTTACTTTTGGATTAACATTTTGGTAAGTGCCAACGCTTATTGATAATGAAGGAAAAGGATTATATTGGTTTTCAAACGGAGTTATTGAAAAATTATAATTATTATAACTTATATCTACAAATAAATCCTCCATTAAACTCACAAACTGCAAAATGTTTATAGCTGTTCTAAGTGTCTGGTTGTTATTTCTATCGGTTATTTCTATTTGTACGGCACTGACAGTTGGCTTATCTATACCTGTGCTAGTGTTCGTTGTTGGTGTATTTGTATTTACAGCTTTTGCAACTTTAATCCCTGCCCTTGAATTAAAAGTAGATGAATCTAAAGATGGAAACACATTATTAGTCAGCGCTTCGCCAAACATTAATAGTCCCTTGTTATAATCATAATTAATAGGCTCAAATATATTATCCCAAAAAATGTTATCAATAGAAGCTTGGTAAGGCGGTGCACCAACAAAAGTGCCAATTGGCGTTAACGTTACTTCATTTGCAATTCGTTTACGCAACCTATTTAGCTCGTTGTAAAGTTGTTTTAAGTTATATGTCTTGGAAGACTCTATTGCACTAGTGTTTTTATTGTAATACATAATTTCAACGGAATCAATCTTATCCGCAGCTACTGTAATGGATGGCTGAGTTGAATTGCCACTTTTAATAGTAATATTTTCAAAAAAATCTGTCCAATCAAAATTTCTAGTTAACGCAATTTTACTATCGATTATTCTTTTAAAATTAGCAGAATTTAAAGTGTCAGGGTTTACATTTCTTACAGTATTTTTTTTACCTCTATTCAGATTAAAGTAATACTTGGCTTTACTATCGTTGACAGAGAAACCAATATAATCATAGCTAGAAGCCGGGTGGTAGAGGTAATCAGCAACAATACTTTGTAATTCAGAAACCGTTGAAGCATATCGACCAATAACGCTCCCTCGTGATGAGTCTTTAACGAAGACGGCTACAATTGTTACTTTGTCAACTTTTGGCTTTGTGGTATCATAAACAACTCCACCCTTAGCAAAGAATGCTGAATCAATAGAATCTAAAATAGAGTCTAAATTGTCATTGTCTTTAACGACCTGATTGGCTGAGCCAACCACATAATAATTATAAGCCTCTATAAAATCTGAAATTATTTTTTTAAAACTTTCGATAAAATCCTGTTTTGAACTAATATTTTTAGACATAAAAGGATAAGAAGTTAACGTTTTACCATTACTATTCCAATCAGTTTCCCCATTCGGTTTAAAGAGATGTCCGTCTAAATCGTATTTTATATTCAAACAATTCCAATCAAAAAGGTGAACGTAAATTTCAGTTTTTCTTGGTGTAGAATTATATACATACATCACAAATTCTTCCGACTGAATATAATCAAAAGTTTCTTTTAAGCTTGTAAATGTTACAGTTGGTAAACCATTTTTATAGTAAACGTCAAATCTTGACCTAGATTCATTGTTTTTATTTTTTTCGTAATATTCTTTTGGATATTGTAATGATTTGATTATCTCTTTCCCTTTTTCTTGAGGAACTTTTAATTTGTCAGAAATAAAGCTGATTGCCTTTAAGTCATTTATTTTTTTAACTTCTAAATTTAATCTTTCAATTACGTTTTTGTTTTTATCTCTGCCTACTTTTAGTTTGTCAAAATAATTTTTGGAAAGATTTATAACTAAGTCACTTTTGTTTGCTAACATATCGTAATCAATGATATTAACAGTGTTGTATTTGTCACTGTTTTCTACTACAGCATACATTTTGCCAATGTTTTTACTATTAAATTTAGACGAGGCTATTAAAAGCATTTCGTAATCCGAATCTTGTTGGCTTTCTGATACTGAATATCCATATTTACCCCATTCTAAATTAATTCCATCGTCAATTTCATCTTGGTCATAAAGCCCTTTGTAATTTGAATTATCAGTATAGCTTAAAAAATCTTTCTCAATATTAATTACAGTTCCTTTTTTTATCAATCCCCCATCAGCAAAAGCTTCAAACACTGCAATATTATCATTAAGATTAGCACTGTCAATACCATTATTTCCGCCAACTTTCCCATCAGCACTTAAATCCATAGTGTCGTTATAATCGTTTAAATCCCTTGCTGGCGTACTGCCTTTTTTGGCGTCTTTTGCTAAATCTTGTTTCTCTATTTTACCCCCATTTGCATAAATTGTTTTTCTTTGCAAATAATTGTTATTATTGTCGTAAAATTCTACATATCTCAATTTATAAAAACCGATTTCTCCATTATCAAATGTTACATCACAAGAATATTTATCATAAATATTGTCTGAATTGTTAGAGGTTGCGAAAACGCTTGTTATTTTTCCAAATTGACGTCTGGTAGAATTTTCGCCCTTAAATTGCTGCTTGTAATAGTTGACTTTTAAATTTTCCTTTTCAGTACTAAGAGGTTCGTAAATAACCTTAACTTTTTGACCGATTAATTCATTTATAGTTTCATTTTTAATCGTAATAAAACCTCCCACTTCAAAATTATTGGTTTTAGTAAATTTAGCAATTTCTCTATAATCGTTAATGTAGTACGTTTTTATTTTTTTCTTGCCCTTTAAGTAGGCATTGTTCATTCTGTGATTACCGTCAATTAAAACTTCTTCGCCATTATTGGTTACAATCACAATTCCGTTTGGTTTTCGGTAATCTGCTTTTACATTATCAATGTATTTTTTATCGTAAATTAGATACTTCATTGGAAACGTATCAATATCCTTTGTCTTATATGAAATTTTGCCTTTTTGAATGGCATTATATATTCCCTTGACGTTATATGTTTTGTCTCCAAAAGTAAATAATTGCGCTCCTTTTTTTAGGGCTGAATTCATACCTAAATAATTGGCTATTTCAGTATCGTGAACCATTTTTCCGCCAAACTCATATATTTTATCAGTAACGTTTATTTTGGCAGGAATGTCTCCGCCATCAGCAAAGGAAACTCCACCTCCATCGAAATTTATTTTTGAAAGTATTTCACGATTTGTCATCATCTTACCTTCAAACTCTCTTTTTGTTTCGTCAGAAACTGCGGGAGCTGTAATTATAACCTCCGAGCCTTGAACTTCCAACGGCTGTCCAGTAGATTTGTTAATCATTTTTATACCCCCATCACGATGAAGTTTTCCAACAAAATAACCTCCAAGAGAAGCATCATCGAAAATCATCGTCTGACCCTCTCTTTTCCCAACAACTACTCCACCGGCTGAAGTGTTTTCTGCGTCTTTTTGCGTTAACTCTATAATACCTTTTTCCATTTTTAACTTTTATTATTTTCCTAAAAACATTTTTAAATAATTTGGATTTGTTTCTGTCAACTGCCCCCCTTTTTTAAATTGATTAACTGGAATTAAGCTGTAGAATGTTGTATTGTCAAAACCGCATTTATGACAAATATACATATCCCATAATTCAGAATCTATTTTATTCCACTCCCAACCACAATTAATACATCGAATGTCTTTTTTCATTTCTCCACCTTTTATATATTTAGCCACTTTGTGTCCTAGTTCTTCTATTAAATCATCGTCTTGTGTGTATTTTCCTGACTTACTCTTTCCGTTAATAATTTTATATAAAAAAGCGTTTAACCTAGCTAACCCCCAAGCGACTCTACTGTTAGGCTTGCCCCCTGAAATAGTTGTTCTGTGTGAGCTTGAATAAGCACCCAAACCTCTTCTAACGACTGCTTTTGCGCTTGCTAAACTTATTTTTAAGTTAGGGTTTTTACTATTATGTTCGGAAACTTTATTTTTTATAATTTGAATTACTTTTGGACTAAAATTAATCATTTTACCGCTCGAAACGCTTTTAGAAGAATCGGCTCTGTTTAAATTACTGCCTATAATTTTATCGTCAACTTGACCATCAATATTTAAAACCAAATTAGTATTATTCATATCAAAAACAGTATTATCAATAGAAGATTTTATTTGACTTTCCATTTGGCGCTAATAATTTATTTTTCATTAGTTTTTTTATTTTCCTAAAAACATTTTTAAATAATTAGGATTTTTACTTTCCACAATCCCACCTGATTCATACGATATTACGCAATTGGTTTTGTCAAAAAGAATAACATTTAAAAAATCTTTATCAGCAATAGATAGTTTTTTTGGGTCTAACGCTTTAACTAATGTTGTTTTGTAACTATTGCCTTTTACTTCCTCTAAAGCATTGTCAAACAGCCATTGTTCAAACTTTTTGTCGCTATTTATTGCTTTTCTATTTGTGGCATAGTCGCCCTGTGGCAAAGCCGTTAAACTTTTGCCACTAATGCTCTTTGGGTTTTTGGCGTTAAGAGTAAAGGTATCCCCACCCATTTCCATCTTTCTTTCTTTTTCTAATTTATTAATCGGCACTCCTATTTTTGAATAATAGCGACGTCTGGGAAGATTTATGCCACCACGTTCAATAACTTTATAACTGCTATCAGAACCGTCAATAATCATATATCCATCTGCTTTTCCTTTTAATTCATTAAGAGCACTCTTGCCATTTGTAAAAAAATTATCTATTACGCCAACTGGCACAAATCTACCGCTCTTTTTGTACCTTTCTAATGCTCGGTTTTTTATAATATTCTCATCAACATTGTCGATGTAAACTATAAATATTTGATAACCTAAGCCTTTTAATAAAGTGATTAACGGCAAATAACTTTTTGTGCTGTTCATAGTTCCGTCATAAATAATGTCATATTTACAAGGAATACCAATAGTTCTATTACTTAATAGCGTATCTACAATGTCTTTTGTTTCTAAATGAGTTGAAGTAGCGTTCCACCCTTCATACTCTGGAAGTTTTGCTCTAATTTCATCGGCATCTACTTTCAAAATTTCTTCCTTCAATAAGTACGAAGCGTATTTTTTAAGAAATGTACTTTTACCACTGGCAGGAGACCCTCCCATTAAGATGGCAATTGGCTCGTCGTTTTGAATACAAATTAATTCTTTTTTAAACGAGTCTATAATTTTCTGATGTAGTTTTTGTCTTTCTGGAAAATATTGCCCGGTTTTAGCATTTGTGTTTAATTCTTTAGTTTGCGGTAATTTCTCAGCATAATTAGTAAGAATTTCGATTGCCTCTTTGTCTATTCTTCTTTCTCCTTGATTATCGAAAATATCTTTTTTTATTCTTGAAGGAATTGAATTGCCTAATTGCCCTCCATTTTTATAATAATCTGAATAATCAAACTTTGTATCTTTCATTATTTTAATAATTTAATTTTCAAATGTAATAAATTGAAACGAATTGTCAAAATAATATTATTTATAATATATTGCTTATGTGTTTAATTACTTGCATTTTAAATAAAAATTTAAAATAAAAAAATTTACAACATTTTTATTTACATTTGTATTCTTATTATTAATATTTAATTTTTAAATTATGAAAGATGTATTTAACATTAACAGTCCAAATTGGCTTGGAGGAAACAACGTGCATAACACAGTTTCGTTTCTGTTGCTGTTAGCAATTGGATTGAAAGTTGGCTTATTCAAAACAGCGTAAGTTTAGAACGTTGCCAAAAAAAAAGCCACTTTATTGAAGTGGCTTTTTTATTTGTTTAAATTAAAATCGTTATTAAAAAAATGATTAACAGAACCTAAAACCAGTATAGTCGCACTTATCGCTTGGGCAAGCTATATTTTTTTGGGGTGGAGACGAAGCTAAAACCTCCCTTGGCTTAGTGTCAATAAGCTCTTCTCCGCACAGTGGGCAAGAGATTCCGTTAAGAACAGGCTCTTGTGGATTTAAGCGAGCCCAAGTATTTATAGCAACCCTATTAAACTCATTCAAGTCTATGAATTTATTTTCCATTTATTTATTATTTTGAGAGTTTTTCTATTTTGTATTTAAACCGTTTTGCTACGTTAGACCAAGACATAGATTGTGCTTTTTGATAGGCTTTTTCTATTTTTTCTTTAGCCATATCTTGTAAATCTTGCTCTTCATTTATTAGATTGTAAGCCACTTTTAAAAGTGTATTAACTTCGTTAGGATTACAGGAAAACCTAATTTTCTCAAAATCGTTAACAAATACGGTTTGTTGCAAAAACATAAAATTTATGGTTAGGTCTCCATCATCTGTTATTTCAGTTAAAGATGTGTGCTTAGGGCAAATAACTAAGGTTTTAGTAGCCATAGCTTCAACCACCGATAATCCCCAACCTTCAGCTGTAGTTGTGGTTATAAAGCAATCAAAGGCATTGTATATTTTATTTAGCTCTGAAACATCACACCCTTTGTTTTCCGAGTATTCCTTTGGCACTATAATGTCTTTACCGATTTTTAAACCAACTCTATCGCACAATCTGTAAATATTAATGCCAGATGGGTCTGTTGGGTTGCAGTGTAAATATAGTACGGCATTTACCTCATTAGTGTGCTTAAATTGAGCAAATCCTAATATCAAAGTCGCTAAATCCTTTCTCGCTGAATTTCTGTTTACAGACCCAAACAAATAAGTTTCTGCATCGCCATTTTCACCTAGTAAATCAAGTTTAGATTTAAGTTTTTCCTCTTGGCTTAATGGAAAGAATTCAGAAATATTACAACCGTGCGGAATAACTTTAATTTTTTTAGCGTTTGCTTGAGATACGAGTGGTTTTAAAATTGTTTTAGCGTATTCAGTATAAGTCACAACCTCGTCGAAGAAATTAATTATTTTTAAATCAGCGGGTCTTGGCTCACTATCAATTGGGAAATAGAGAATGCTTTTAAAGCTTTTTCTGTTTTCTTTTCGCTTTTCATTTTTAACTTTTTGCAAGTGTTCTTCCATTTCATTAAAAATCTCAATGTCATTTAAACAAAAAATAACATCAAAGTCATTTTGATAAATTAGCTTTAAAAATTCAATTCGGCAATAAACGTCTTTTTTGGTTTCCGAAAGATTCATTGCCGGCAACACCTTTACGTTAACCTTGTAATTATATGGGGCTTCTGCAAAATTGTTTATTGCAAATACCGTAATTCGTAAGTTTTTATCTTTTGACCAATTGTCAATTAATTCTTTTGAAACGTTTCCAAATCCAGTTGTACAGTCAAAATCTCCGAAATAGAGTAAGTTTGTTATTTTTGTTTTTTTATTGTTCATTTTATTTTGCAAAATAATTATTTTTTATAGCTTAAAGTAGTCTTTGTTTACATTTAAAATCCTTAATTAAGAGATTTATGCTTGACTTTCTTTCCATTTATTTTTACCCATATTACCCCCTCTTTAAGTATTAAAACATCGCTATAAGAAGTGCAATTAATCGCTAAATCAGTATGTTTACCATCATCCCCAACATTTGTCCTTAATTCTTGAAATAAAAACCCTTCGTTTTCTATTTTAATATTCCAATCTCCATCGTAGATTATAGTTCCTTTTGTTTCGTCCGAACACTCAAAGGGTAGTCCCATTTTAGCAATTGTGTAGTTTTCGTATTGACAATCTATATTGCCGCCAACAAGTACTACATCATCCGAATGTCCAAAAATAATAGTGTGACTTTTTTTCATGTGCTGTGTTGTAAATTTATTAGAATTAAAATTTAAAAAAAATTACCAAGCATAAGTTACATAGAACTTAACTTGAAATGTATTTGCACCATTGGTTTGAGTAATAATGCTTGGAAAACCGTTCGAGTTGCTGTAAGGAGTGAAATTTATAGAACCCATTTCGTCGTCGGGGCTAGAGGGGTTGTAATTGTATAAGGTAATGTTGTGCAAAATATTGACATCAGTAATACTTATTGGTGTTGCAAAAGTATAAGTGTATTGAGTTCCGGCTACTGCATCGTTAAATCTATTTGCCGAGGTATTAAAATACACCAAATAAGAGCTGTTAATAAATAGTAAATATATGTCTGGGTTATTACTAATTGGGTTTAGAAAGCCACTATCCCACGTCGAGCCATTTGGCTTAAATGCTGGAAAATTAGTTATTACGACTTTTGAAATCATTATTGAAATCGGTTTTTTTTGAACTCCGCAATTAACACCACTGTAACCCAAGGGACAATTCACAACCACTGGAGTTGGATTGGGCGATTCAGATTCAGTAGAGCAGCTGAAATTAAAAATAAGGACAATTAATAATGCTAATGGTTTAAAAAAATTTGTTTTCATAATGTTTTTTTTGTTTAGTTAAAAGTTTATTGGTACATATATATATATTTATAATTAATTATAAAATTTATTTAATAATAAAAAAACTATTTATTAAATGGCGTTAAAAATGTTTCTTGATTTGGATTTCCTCCCCACTTAGAAATGTAATATTGTCTGTTTTCTTCAAATGATTTGTTTAATTGAGGGTCTTTTTGAATGCTCATGCTGTTTCTATAAAGAATAGGGTTAAGTACGCTGCTAAATACAATGTTTGTTTTAGATAAAACCATACGTCTATAATAATCATTATCTTCAAAATAAGCTGGGAAAAAGCCTTCGTCAAACTTGCCTATTTTTTTAAAAGTTTCTATCGACAAGATAAAACTACACCAATTTAGTTCCGTACATAAAAAGCTAGGATTCCATAGTCTTAAAACTACATTTATTTCTGCTTCTGATTTGCCCAAATAAATATCATCGTTGAGCATCAAAACATGACTGCCTTTTACTTTTTCCGCATAATCCATAATCATATTCCAACTTGCAGAAACCCCTAAATTATTTTGAGGTCTATAGATTACAAAATTTTCCTCTCTTGTAATTATTTCTTGATTTCCATTGTCGCATATTACAATTTCTGTATCTTTAAAATCTTCAAAATATTTAGCCAAAGCTTCGTTTAGCAAATCAGCTCTATTTATTGTGGGAATTCCGATTATAAGTTTCATTTTTTTTGTTTTGTTTTTTCAATTAACCATTTTGGTGCAGTTAAAAAGTAAGTAGGCATTTCTTTGGTGCAATCATTAGGCTCAATCTTTTCTAAAACACATAAGCTTTTAGGAAACCATCTTAAATCACTAGCTGAAATGTTTTTTCCGTTTGCGTCAAAAATTAAATTTACCAAAACTCCAAACGCATTTGCACTTTCTCTTGAGTAAGAAACTTGAACTTTTATTAACGTTTTTTCAGTTGTCATTTTTTCTTACTTTTTTTATATAAATTATCAATACTAACCCAATATTTCTCCTGTGGATAAATCAACTAATAATTGTTGACTTGGTTTTTTTTCAATTATCAATATTTTTTCAATTATAGCATTGGTGGTGTATTTGTTTTCCCATTTTTTTGACTTGATGTAGTAATGTATTTTGACAACATCTCCTTTTTCTATTCTGATTTGTTGTATCAAAACTCTTATGTCTAAAAAAGCAATAAAAGCGATAGGAAAATAAGACTCATTATTTTTGACTTGAATAACGACCTGCATAACAGCGTCGGTCAACGCTATTAAATCTAAAACCCTCCCCTTATATACCATAATAATAAAAAAAAAAATTAATAAAAACACTTGACTTTTTAATATAAAAGCATATCGTAGTTTAATTTTTTTAACATCGAATCCAAATTCATATTTTTTACCCAATATTGCGAAACATATCGCCTAGCTTCCCTTTTGATTAAATCTTCTTTTTTATTGGCTGTCCAACCAACGTCGTTAATTATTTTCATTAAATTACCTCTTTCATAATCGCTGATAGATTTTTTTAACGAGTTTTCGCCAAATTCCATTGCTTTTGCAATTAGTACCTTATCCATCACAATAAGCTTATTGAATCTTATGAAGTCATAAACAACACCGCCTAAGTCCTCAAAAGATTCGCCATTATCAGAAGTTTTTTTAGCGTTCGTTAAAAGCTCTTTAAAGTTTTTTAAGCGCTCCTCTTTAGGCATTGGAGGTTTATTTTCTTGCTCTAATTTTATTATTTTTTGCCTAATATCAGAGCAAACTGTGCTTTTGTATTTTTCGTAAGCTTTTAGAACCTTAGAAACATAAATCATTGTTAATTTACCGTAATGCTCGGCATCAGTTTCTAGTAAGTCTGAATCCAAAGAGACTAATCGGACACAAGCTTTTAAATCAAAAATATTTAAGTTAGGAAAGCTGTCTCTGATGAAGTTATTTAAAATGACCAAATCTTCCGCAATCACTTTAATACCTAAAACATATCCCCATTGAGCAACTGCTTTAGTAATTTCTAAGACCTCAGCCTTGTCTGCATTATTTATTTCCTTTAGTCTTTTTTCAGTTTGCTTTTTGTTATAAACAAGTACGCTATCCGAATTTGTATTGGGTATTTTTCCAACTACAATGTCATCCCTGACTATTATAGATTTGTGTTGCGATATCAACTTGGTCATAAGTGTTTTTTAAATTAGATTTAGGTACATTGGAAACTATATTTTCATTCAAATAAGCCTCGAATTTATTTGAAAATAATGTTTCGGGTCTTAAAAATTGTTGCATTTTTGGACACTCTAACCAATTAACACTTTTTATAGATATAACTTGCTTGAAGTCTTCAATAATAAAACCATCATTCAATCTTTGGGTAATAAATTTTCTATTTATAACAGAATTCGTTTTATAATTTTTTCCAGTTGCATTATTTAGAAAATTTATTATTTCTTCGTAAATAATATCGTCATAATCTTTTTCCTGTGCTTTTTTTGGAGAAGATTTTTTATTAATTTTTGGCGCTGTGGAGGCAATTATATTTTTAATTTGTAAAGTGCTATTTACATATTTATCGTCGAAAACCGTTGAAACAAGTGTATTGATTGATGTGCTGCTTTGGTTTTTACAAACTAATATTAATACTTTACAATTCCTTGTTAACGAATGAGAATTGACGTGTTTTGGAAAAACATTTAATCCGTAATTTATAACCCTATAATAGCTGGATTTTGGGACATCTAATGGCAACCTAAGTTTTACAATTATAGATTCCTTTGAATTGAACTGAAGGACAATGGGAAGCCATATCTGATAATAAATATTGCCCATCTTTCGCATATCGTTGATGAATTCAATTATTTCCATTAATCAACAATATCATCAATTTTCACATTAAGAGCAGTGCAAATTAAATTAGCGGTATTTATGGTGTAATTTTTTCGCTTTCCGTTTACGATTTCGCTTAAAATATACATAGATACAGCCTTGCCGTCATTTGCTTGAATTATTAATTTGTAAAGGTCTTTTTGTGTCATCGACCTATCAAGCAATATCTTATAGAGCTTGGTTATTTCAATTTGTATCTTGTGCATTAGATTTTAAATGTTTAGGGTTTTTAATGCTGCTTCAAACTTTTTTTCAAGCACGGTTTCATTATATATCTCAATAAAATTTTTATTTCCATAAGCAGAAATAAATTCAATTATTTTATATTGAATTGTATTTTTTGATACTCGGTTAGTGTTTTCAGAGAGAAGTTGGCTAAAATAGTGTACAGCTTGTAAACTTACGATTATAATTTCTTCCATTTTATTTTTGAGCAGAATATAAATAATTAGTAAAAACAACGTCTTTGCCGCTACTGTCTTTTGAACCAACTTTTTCAGTTTTAATTGCTAAACCGTCTTTTCTTAAAACATAAATAAAGTTTCTCAAGCTCCTAACGTTAAATTTTTTAATACAGGTATCTAAATTAATTGAACCGTAATTTTCTAAATAAGATTTAATGTCAGCTTTAGTTTTTACACCAACTATATTTTTTCTAACTTTTTTACTTACAGGAGAATCACATTCACTAATAATTTTGCTTTCAGATTTTTTCAATAAAACAGAAAGTTTTTTAAAATTATTTTCTAACTGATTCACAAAAACAATCCACATAAATTTTATTGCCAACTTTTGTCTTTCAAAATAATTTTCTTGACGATAGGTCAAAGAAAAATGAGTTAACCCAAATCCAACTCCTCCTACAAGAATAACCGTAGCAAAATTGTCAAATTCAGGATACAATAAGTAGCCGTTAAAAAAATAATCAATTGTGATTATACAAATCACAATAATAGCAGTCACTATAATACCCACAAAATAGTGATTAAAAAGGTTTTTAAAAAGATTCATAGTTATTGTTTTTTATTTGTTAAACTTACATTATATTATTTACAATATGAAATATTGTAAATAATATTTATTATTTTAAATATTTATACTAATGACTTTAATTTTAAGCTATTTCTTTTAATGCTTGGTTTACTACATCTCTTAATTTAGGAGGGACAATAAACCATAAAACAGATTCTAAAGCTGTTTTTGCAATTACATACTTTTTTTTCAAAATTTCGTGTTCTGATAAAGCACTATTATCATTAATACCAACATTGCTTTTAACTAAATTTACCTCTAAAAATTGTGTCTGCAATAAATTACTGTCAATAATTGGTGCGGATTTTTTTACAATTGACTTTAATTCTTCAATTTGTTTTTTGTTTTCCTCACTTTGCTTCGTAAGTTTCGTGTTTGCTTTAAGTATTTTGGCTAACTCAAGATTACGCTTTATTTTTCTACCAGACAAATCTGCTAAAAATAAATCATAATCCACTAGCGTTGTTTCAAGGTTTATTTTTAAATCGTTGTTGGAGTCTAAAAAATCCTTGTATTCTGCTACCTGTACAATTCTTTTTTGAAATATTTCTGTTTTTTTTTCGTTTTCAGCAGCCTCTTGTGCCAACCTTATTATTTCTGATTTTTTATGAAGGTGAGCAAATTTAGCACCGTTTATAATAGTCGAAAATGCTTCTTCTGTAATTAAATCTAATTGTATTGAACTAGAGTCAATTACGTCTGCATATTCTGATAGTAATTCAGTTCTTGTAATCTTAAGTTGGATTCGGATATTCCGCTCCTTAATTTCTAAAAACTTCTCTTGCAATTCTAAATGTCTTTCGGCTGGCTCTATTTTACCACTTAAATATTTCGCAATGCTGTCAATTAATCTACCCTCATTTAAAGATTGTTCTTTAAGAGATTTTCTGACTTTTTCAACCTCGATACGCTTCGCTTTTAATAACAACCTACCTTCCTTAGCCTGAGATATAAAATCTTTCTGATTCTCATCTGTAACAACTATTGTGACCGCCTTTTCAGACCACTCATCAATAAATTCTACAAAATTTTGAAATTTTTGCTGGATGTAATCTTTTTTTGTTTTTTCAATTACCACTTCCGGCATTAATGTCTGAATGTTTTCGCTCATTTTTATTACTTTTATTTGTTTATAATTTGAAATCAACATTAGGGAAACTAATGTCGCAATACCTTATTGCTTCGTCCAAATTGTTGAATGATAATTTTTTAACTTCTTTTTCTCCAACAAAAATATAGACTACCGCCACTTTTAAATGATGACCAAAGTCATCAAGTGATTTAAACCTAATTACTAAATGCGTTACTTTTGATTTATCTAATCTTATTTCTTCTATATCCATTATTTTAATGATTTTATTTTAACATTTTTAAGCGTTTGACAGGTCATTTTCAATCTTCATTAAATGATACTAAGCTATATCAAAGTTTTTAATTTGTCTTTTGTCTCTTGAGGAAAATTACTATTTAAAACCCAGTTCAAATAAGCTCTATCTTCAGTTACTACGCTTTTTGCGTTTTTACCGATTGCCCAACAAACCTCACCATTTGAATTCAAATATGTTTTCCCACTTAAATCGAATCTTTTCCTTTCTCCTTGGCACATTAAATCAATTTCCTCAGTGGTTAGGTCGGTTTTATTATATTTTTCTAATTGACACATTAAAACCTCAAATGTAGCCCTTACGTCGTTAAGTGAATCGTGTGCACCCTCAAGTTTCTTTCCAGTGTATCTTAAATAAAGCTCTTCAAGTTTATTGGAATTTAAAGTTCTTTCAAATTTAAGTACATCAACCAAATTCAAATCCCAATTTGGAAATTTTATTTTGCATCTACTAAATTCATTCATCAAAAGAGGAATATCAAAATAGTCAGAATTAAATCCACCTAAATCGCAATTTGCAAAATATGTATATAACGATTTTGAGATTTGCTTGAATGTTGGAGCTGCAATAACTGTTTCATTAGTTATACCGTGAATATCTGATGATTCTTTTGGTATATCCATTTCAGAATTTATTAGTAATGTCTTTTCTTCAGAATTTCCTTCCAAATCTATTTTAATAGTTGCAATAGATACTATTCTGTCGTTCAATAGGTCTAAACCTGTCGTTTCAAGGTCAAAAAACACAATTGGTCTTGTAATTTTCATAATGTTATTTTTTTTGTTTTTGGTGGCAAGTAATTTTCTTTAAGCCATTTTGGAAAAGGAATGAAAGGCTCAAAGGGAAGTTCGTTGTAGGCATTAAGCACCTCTTCCCACGAAGAGGCACTTTTGTCTATATTGTTATTTACTTTGTTTTTGCAACTGTTAGAGCAGTACTTTTTATTTACCCTTTCCGCTTCTTCAAGCAGCGTTAAACATTTTAGATTAGCACATTTTCTCATTTTGTAAAATTTAAAGATTAGCCTATATTTTTATACTAATGAAATAAAGCGTTTAGGTATAATCTAATATTAAATGGTTCGAGGAAGAGAGTCTACAATAATGTTGTATGCGCTTAGGTTTTTTTTGTACCCTGAGCCGACCATAACGTTCTCTAAGCTTTTGTCAGTTTTAACATCAATATGATTGGTTTTAAACGTTACCGCATTGAATAGCCCCCATAACGTTTCTCCGTGAACAGACAATTCTGACTTTAATGTTTGAGAGAATCTTGAAATATCATTTAATTTTTTTGTTCCCAAATCTTTAGCTTCTTTTTCAAAATCATCTTCTAAAAACTTAAATAAATCAGAAACTACTCTCTTCGTAACTTCAACACTAATTTTAACATCAGCCATCCGTTTAAAATTGTCCATAAGACCATTTTCAAGTTTAAGAATTCTATTGATTTCTATTCGTGCCAGCTCAACTCTTTGCTTTGCGGATGAAGTGTGTCTGAATTTATTAACTTCTCTCATGGCAATGTGAAAAGTATTCTGACATATTACAACTTGATTTGTAAATCCAAAACCTATCGATGAAGAGCCGTCGTGGCTATTAAGCCCAGTAATATATCTTTTTATTGTATCATCGGCAATTTGGGTGTCTTGTAATTGAGCTTGGTAATAAACCTTTTTGCCTCCATACAATTCTCCCCCTCTAAACTTCTCACTTATGTCTAATGATGCTTCGATAATGTTTTCAGCTAATGTGGCGTTTTGCATAAATTCGTATTGCCGTCCAACAGTACCCAACCACTTATTGGTGTCGCTTCGATAAATACCAAAAGACTCGCTCGGAGTTCCGCTAGGACAAACTAAAGGTCTTTTCTCTACGCTCCAATTTGTTTTTGTATCGTCCAACAATTTAAAAGTTTTTTCATAAATTAAACTTTTGTCCACAATCACTTCCTGTAATTCAAATAATTTTTTAGTTTCCATAATTTTAGCTTTAGTTGTTATAAAGTTTGCTGAGTACAAATATAAATATTATTTATAATAAAAAAACTTATTTAAGATATTTTTTATATTTTTTTTTATTAGAGGTTTTTTTAATATTTGTATCAGTTAATTATACCGATATGTTTATAAATAAAGCTAACCTATTGTTCAAAATTTACAAACTTAAATGCGTAACCGTTTTCAGAATTTTCGGTTTTAGTGCCCAATTCGATAGGTGCTCGTTCGAGCCAACTTAATTTTGCAATAATTACTTGCCAATTTTCGGAATAGAAATCTAATTGCTCGTTACTAATTAGCCCATCTTTAGGTAATCTTTCTAAAATCAAATCTTTTACTTTGTTTACGTTTAAAGTATAGCTCTCTAATTCTTCTAATGTTAAATCGTTTTCTGACATATTTATCTATTTAATGATGTGTTTTGCAATAATGTTTTGGCAGCATTTACATTGTTCTTGGTGGTAAGTTACTTTACCGCAATCGCAATCTTTACCCTCTAAATTAAAAGTAGTGTCGCCGGCAAAAGTCCAAGTATGTCCAGTTTTACACGGCACATAATTAGTCCCATTTGAGGCTGTTTTATCGCCATAATATTTACCATCTAAACCCATAGCTTTTGGATTTATGTTTAAATTATTCATTTGATTTTATTTTAAAATTATTTTTTATGACCAAAACATTTTTATTGGGTGAGTTTTATTTATAAGCATTTTTATAAATAATTTTCTTTGCTTAGTAACCGAATCGTGAATTATAATATTGGAATTAGTACGCCACCAATAATACCGTCCAGAAAAATTTTTGTTATAATAAAATTTAATATGCTTATAAAATTTTGGCTTTTGCCTACTAAAATGGTCATTTAATAAATACAACTCCTCGATACTAATTATCCTTTCTTTAAGATACAAATCATTTATAGCTAAACATAATCCTCGTACTGAATCTTTTTCTGCTATTGTTTCATATAATATCTTATACAATTTATGCAATTTTACATAAGCTTTCCTATTCTTTAAAATTATTACGACCCTAAAAAAAATTACAACAAGGGCATAAAAAATGGCACATAAAATTAAATCTTTATTCATATTTTTTATTTATAATTGAATCTCGTACAGACCAATTCAAATGATTGTTTAAAAATGCTGCAGAAGGCATTATTTCTTCGATTACGGTCAAACTAATTGTTATATTCATTATTTAGTTGTTTAAAGTTTTTTTATTACAGATAAAAATTTAATATTATATTGATTTCTTTTTGTTAAAAATAGATAAATATGACACAAAAGAACCTTGCTCTTTTTGCTCTATAAACTCTACAACATTTAATCGCTCTGCAATCTGTATCATTTGTGATTGATGACCAAGCTTATCGTAAAATGTTTTGCAAACGATTTCCTCACTATTTTGAGAAGCATTATGGCATACAAAATAAGATTGCTTATCAGAGATTTCTTTTAGAATTTCTTTAGCTCTTTCCGGGCTAACAATTCTGTTTTTAGACAGCAAACAATTTTCGCAACAACTACTATAAACTTTTAGCATTATTTGTATGTGATTAATAGTTAATAAGAATCAATTATTTCTTGTATTGTTTTTCTGTCTACGAACAAGGCGTGTACTCCATTAATAAATGGGTCTGAATCAAAGAAAAGCATTTTACCATCTGAATCATAATCTACAAATCCGTTTTCACGAGAATAATCATTCATAATCCTTAAAACTCTTTCCCAATCTTTTTTATCTATTGGAGGAAATAGCAACTTATCTAAAGGCTGTGGCATAATTTTATTGTTTATTGTTTTTAGAAGATAGATGCGTTGTTTTTTTATATTTAATTTTATAATTACTATAGCCGATTAACTAAATGTTGTTAGCTCAATTTCAAGCAACTTTTCTTTAACCCATTCTGATTCTAATATACTAAATTTATTATTAAAAAGCTCTTCTGTGATTTTAAGCCGCCAGTCTTCATTTGATGTGTCAAAGCTGTTTTCATCTGCAATAAGATTTTGAACTTGTTCGCTATCTAATGACTGATAATCTACGTCAATATTTTCCAACTCATCTATTGCCGCAGAAATACTGTCAACCCTCTCCGTAAGTAATTCGGCTGTAGGAGATGATTGTAAATTTTCAGGTATGTTATCTAAAGATTCTTGAGTGCTTTCTAACAAATCCTGTAAGTCTGAAATAATTGAGGACAAAAAATCAACAACCTCAGAAGCGTATTCCGAACTAAAATCTTCGATTTGCTCAATTATTAAGAACAGGGAGCAGTTGTAAGTGCTTTGAGTCAATTGAGATGCTTTAGGGCGATTTTTACTATATTGTTTGGGTCTGATTTTAAATTGCCACCAATAGTAGCTATCGCCTTTATAAATAAAAACATTATCATTCTCATCTCTAGGCATAGTTTTGTCCGTTTTTGACAAAATCTCCCCTTCTCTTTTTCCTAACTTACTCAAATACTCTACCTGCTTTCCGAAGGTAAAAATATTTTTTTGTGCTTTTTTTACAAAATTACATTTTGCCATTTTTTTTATTTTTTTTTAGCTCTAATTGTTGACAAATATAATATTATTTATAATATAAAAACTTATTTACAATAATTATTTTTTAAAGTATTTTTTACATTATTTAAGCCGTTTTTTTATTTAATATTTTATAAAGTAATTTTGTTGTTTTTATAATTTATATTAAAAACTGCATCTAAATTAATTTGTATGTACCACTGTAATTCTGAAACATCAATAGTTACCTTTTTAATTATTATTATTTTTTTGGCTTTTGATATTGTCAGTTGTTTCCTTTTAAAAACCCAACTATTTGAACTGTTATTAAAAGGAATGAAAATTGGTAATTTTGTAATATTAAATAATTCTTTTTTTCTAAAAGAAAATAGTTCTCCTTCAAATAAAAAACTATTTGAATAAGTTATATAATATTCATTGTTTGTTTTTTCTATCAATGTTTATTGTGATTTATGGCAGTAGTAGCGTGTAGCCACAAGTTACAAGCAAGTGTAGGACGACAGCAAACCGACCGACAAACCGACAAGAAACAGAAATTAAAATCGTAAATTTACGACCTTAACGAATAGACAAAATAAAATGGCAAGAAAAATACAACATACACAATTTTCAGAGGCAAGAAATAACAAGAAAGATGAGTTTTATACACAACTTTCAGATATTGACAGGGAATTAAAACACTACAAACATCACTTCAAAGACAAAGTTGTTTTATGTAATTGTGACGACCCAAGAGTTAGTAATTTCTTTCATTTTTTTTCTTACAACTTTGAAAAATATGGACTTAAAAAACTAATTGCGACTTGTTACAAAAACCAAGAAATGGATTTGTTTAGTGAAAATAAATCTGAAAAAGCAATTTATTTAGAATATACAGGTGACAAAAACGGCAACAATGTTCCAGACCGTAATGAAATTGGAATTAAAAAATTAAAAGGTGATGGGGATTTCAGAAGCAAGGAGTGCATTGAACTTTTAAAACAAGCAGACATTGTAGTAACAAATCCGCCATTCTCTTTATTTCGTGAATATGTTGCACAATTGATTGAATACGATAAAAAATTCTTGATTATTGGAAACATTAATGCCATTTCATACAAAGAAATATTTAAACTAATTAAAGATGATAAAGCTTGGTTAGGGATGAATATGGGCAGAGGAATTTCAGGTTTTATAGTTCCAAAACATTATGAATTATATGGGTCAGAAGCTCGTATTGACGAAAATGGAAATAGAATTGTTGCTACTAATAACTGTTTATGGCTAACTAATTTAGATAATGCAAAACGCCATATAGACCTAATATTATATAAGAACTATACTCCAAATGAATATCCAACTTATGCTAATTATGATGCTATAAACGTTGATAAAACAAAAGAAATACCAATGGATTATAAAGGAGAAATGGGTGTTCCTATAACTTTTTTAGATAAATATAATCCCGACCAATTTGAGATTATTGATATTAACCCTCATTTTTTTACAATTGTTGAGAAGGGTTTACCCAAACCTTCTCAATTAAAAATTACTGGACAAAAAGACCCTTACGCAAGGATTTTAATTAAAAATAAAAAAATATGAATATAGAACTTAAAGAAATAACAATAAAAGAATTGACCGATGGCTTTGAAGACAATGCAGAAGATGGCGTTGTTGGTTTTAGTGGCAATTTAGATATTAGACCGCCTTACCAAAGAGAATTTATTTACAAAGACAAACAAAGAGATGCTGTAATAAATACCATTACAAAGAACTTTCCTTTGAATGTTATGTATTGGGCAGTTCGAGAAGACGAAACTTTTGAAGTAATAGACGGACAACAAAGAACAATTTCAATTTGTCAATATGTGAACGGAGATTTTGCTTATCAGAACAGATATTTTCACAACTTAAAAGCAGATGAAAAGGAACAAATATTAAACTACAAATTGATGGTTTATGTTTGTAGTGGTTCAGAAAGCGAAAAATTAGAATGGTTTAAAACAATAAACATTGCAGGAGAAAAACTAACTGAACAAGAACTGCGAAACGCAGTTTATACAGGTAGTTGGGTTTCTGATGCTAAACGTTATTTTAGTAAAAGTGGTTGCGTTGCTTATAATATTGGTGGCGATTACTTAAATGGTTCAGCAATTAGACAAGAATATTTAGAAACTGCAATCGAATGGCTTTCGGAAAGCAAAATTGAAAGTTATATGGCAACACACCAACACGACCCAAATGCAACTGCGTTGTGGATGTATTTCCAATCTGTGATTACTTGGGTCAATGCGACTTTTACAAACAAACGTAAGAAGTTTATGAAAGGCATTGCTTGGGGTTTGCTTTATAACAATTACAAAGACATAATTTATGACACCAAAGCCATTGAAGAAGAAACAGCAAAACTAATTGCAGACGATGATGTAGAAAAAAAGAGTGGAATTTATGCATACATTTTAACAAGAGATGAAAGACATTTAGGCATTCGGACTTTTTCAGACAGCGTAAAACAAAAAGTTTACGAAAAGCAAAAAGGAAATTGTATTGTATGCAAAAAGCATTTTGAAATTTCAGAAATGGAAGGCGACCACATTACGCCTTGGCACGAAAACGGAAAAACAATAGAAACAAATTGCCAAATGTTATGCAAGGACGACAATAGACGAAAATCGGGCAAATGACGACAGAAAGAACACCAGCTTGTAACAGCACCTACAAAAAATTGGCGGTTTAGTGCTTCGTATGACAGTTTTGTGGTTAAACAAACATTTGTGCTTCGTATGAACATTTGTGGTAAAAATCGCCAACTTCTTGTAGCTGCAAAACGTTAGGTGCAATGCCAGCGGACACCCTAAAACATTCGGAGTTGGCTGACAAAATCTTTAAAACGCTTTTCTTGTGCTTCATAATAATCTTTATCTATTTCAAATCCTGTAAAGGCAAAATGCAATTCATTACAGGCAACTCTACTACTTCCACTTCCAACGTGTGTGTCTAAAATTAAATCACCTTCTTTTGCGTATAGTTGCAAAAGCCACTTATAAAGTTGCTTGGGTTTTTGCGTTGGATGTATTTTATCTCTTTCGGTTAATACGCTATATCTAAACATTTTTGCAGGGCTTTGAATACTACTCCAAGCAAATTCACACATTGCCAAGCTAAAGTCTTGTGGTTGCTTTTTATCCCATATAATAAAGCCCTGTGATGGTGGTAACGGAAAATAATTACCACCCCAGATGATTTGATTTTTTGAAACCCTCATTAGTTCCTTAAAATATTCATCAGTAGGAATTGCTTTATCCCATTGCTTTTTATCGTGCATTTGCCTAACAGGATTTGAACTAATCCCTATACCGTATGGAGGGTCAACAATAGCAAGGTCAAAGTAATTATCAGAAAAGCGTTTTAAAGCCTCTACACAATCCTCATTGAACACCACAGAAGGCACTGCACCTAACACGTGCTTTGCAAAAGCGGGGGTTTCGTTCTCCGTAGGAGCATTTGTGGTTATATCAAGTTTTATCATTCTAATTTAGTTTTGTGGTTAAATGCCCCGCCTTCGCAAAGCCGCAACGTTATGACCAATTATCTGCACGACACCTCTTCGTAAATGCAGGCTGTTATATTTATAAGTCTATTCCATCTATCAAAATGTTTATCAGCATATTCGTCGGCAATCCAGTCCATTCCAAATTTTTTAGTTTCAAATTGCTTGTAATATTCTTTCCATTTCTTTAATTTTTTATTAAATTTAGTACAGTATTCAGTGGCAGTTAATTTTTTATCCGTAACAAAAACAACAGCACTATAATAATCGTCATAACTTCCTCCGTAATATTTGACCAAATAATAACTGGTCATAACAGCATTTTCACGAAATTGCGGAGTTTTGTTTTGGTTTTTAGTCATCGTTTTTTAATTTAAAAGTTAGTTTATATTCTTTATGTTCAGTCTTACATTTCCGCAACTTCGTGAAGATGCGGGACGTTAGCAGTAATACTACATTTCATCTCCGAATGAAGTTACTACTGTAAAATCTTTTTCTTTTCTTTTTTCTTCCACCCTCTTTAAAGAAATGTTAAAATACTCTTTGTTGTTCTCAATTCCTATAAAGTTCCTATTTGTGTTTATACAAGCAATTCCAGTTGTACAACTTCCAAAAGTATTATCTAAAATTGTATCGTTTTCGTTTGAGTATCCATTTATAATCCATTCTAAAAGTTCTAATGGTTTTTGAGTTGGGTGTAATTGGTCTTGCCTTCTCCATTGTTGCGGAAAATCTAAAACTGTTGTTGGGTGTCTTGTACCTTTGTTATCAGTTACAACTCCTGTAATACCATATTCCATATTGTTTACTTTATTTGGTGTCCATTTGCGTTTGTATGGTGTTCCTTCCGTCATTTGTGGTACATAACAACTTGCACTTTTACCAAACACTAAAATCATTTCGTGTTTTTTTAAAGGCATATATTTTGCAGTTAATGGACTGCCACATTTACTTTTTTTCCATACCATATCGTATCTAAATAACTTTTCGTTACTCAATGCCAACTTAAAAGCAAACAACCCTGCGCCAAATAGTATTATATTTCCTTTTGGTTGTAATATTCTTTGGTATTGTTCCCATAATAAATCTAATGGTATAATACTGTCCCATTTGTTTGCAGTCGAACCATAAGGAAGGTCTGCGCAAATCAACCCAATACTTTTATCGGATAGTAATTTCATTTGCTCTATTGTATCTCCAAATCTTAAATCTATTGTCATATTTTAATTTTTAATATTTTGCCCTCGCTCAAAAAAGAAAAGAAAAAGGTTCTCTTCTCCGAATGAGCATTTGTGGTTAATTACCGTACTACTGCTAACGTTTTGCAGCTACCCGAAGGGAGGGACTTTTACCACAAAACTTGATTTGAAAAACTAAACTTTCATTACCCACAAAACTGTCTTTGGAACACGAAACCCCGCCTTTTGGGTAGGTGCTGTTACAAGCTGGTGTTCTTTCGGTCGTGGTCTGTCTGTCCATTGTTTCCGGTGTCTTAGTGCGTTGGCTTGGTGGCTCTTTTGCAAAACTTGGCTTTAGCGTTGGCTTGTGCGGTTTTGCAAATGTGCCACCCAATGCGTTGGCTATTATGCTGTCATTATACAGTCTTCAATTATCTTGTCAATTTTGTTTCTCTCTGTCGTGATTTGTTGTTTTAAAAGTTCTTGTTTATCTAACTCTGCTTTTATTTCGTCAACGATTTCTTGTTGCTGTGTCTTGCTGATTTTAGGCATTTTGATTTTCTTAATTCTGAAAAGTGCCAATTTGCCTTGTGAGCCACGTCCTTTATATTCATCAATTTGATAAACAGATGTCTTTGATTGCAGACAGTAATTTACATACTCAGGCAAATAGTTCTCTTTGTCCTTAATGATTAGTCTTGCATAATTTTCTGTAATGTTTTCTCCGTCAAGTTCAGCTGGCACAAGACCGCACTTACCAACTGTCGCACCTACGATAGTTAGTAAGATGTCGTTTTCTTTAGCAATGTAATTTTTGATTGCCTTGTGATTTTCTTCTGAAATGTATTTGATATTGTCTAAGTCAAAAACACCTGACCAACTTAAATCATCTACACGAATGTATTTGTAGTCGGTTACTTCTTCTGTTATGTTTTGTCCTTTCGGAAGGCGTTTCCCGCCTTTAACATCAACTAATTTCCCCAATTCTATCCATTCAATTTTTGAAACATTTTTAATGTAGTTCAAAAAGATATAGCGATATTTTAAACTTATGTCAAACTTCAATTCTTCATTTGCCAAATCTTCTAACGAAGCATAATGAACAAGTTCCTTCTTCTTCTTATCAGCATTTTCAATGTCAAAGCCGAAATGATTTGCAAAAACTTTGTCAATGATGCCTTGTGGTGTTAATATTTTTGACTTAATTCCTGAAATTACTTTTTCAATTGGTTCAATTTTTTTTACAATATTTATTTGTTCGCCTTCTTCAATTTTAGGCACTTTAATTTTTAAAAAATCAAATGGACTTATATTTAACTGGGTTTTACCATTTGAATACCAGTAAAACTGGTCTTTAACAAGTTGGTAATAGTTTATAAGGTAGAAGTAAAACTTTATGTTGAGCTTAATTTTTGGTCTTAAACTACCAACTCTTTGATTTAAGAGATATTTGTCATTTTCAAATACTAAATCAGACTTCAATTTACCATCGCCAGTAAGTGATACAATAATGTCGTCTTTTTTAAGATAAAATCGCAAATAATCATCTTCAAATTCTTCAGGTAAAAAAACCATATTACTACTGTCAAAGTCATTACCAACATCGCCAATTCTTATAACTGGGATGCCATCTAATTGAAAATCGCTGCTTTTAAATGCGAAACCAGACAAAATGGAAAAAAAATCTTTTACTCGAGTGTATTGAAATTTGGATGTGTTAATTTTCTTTCTTATTTCAATACCATAGTTAGCAGTCTTGAAGTTAGACCTTAATAAGATTTCTTGTGAAAAAATCGTGTAATCAGCGGTTAAATGTTTCAGTGCCATAGATTAATCCCAGTTTAATTTACGCATAAAATCTAAGGCACATAATTCAATACCATCATCAACTAATACAAGATTATTTTCATCTGTTCTATATAGTTCGTTTGGCATTGGTTTTTCACCCCTTTTCGTTCTTTTATAACCTACGTTTTCAACTTCTGCCATAAATACTTTATAACTCAAATCTTTTGCTACTTCTCCAAAAACCCACCAAGTATTTACAAAGCCAAAAACATCTTTAGTGTCATTGTCATACTTGCAAAGTTCTTTCAGTTCGTCCTGATATTTTTCAATAAGTTGCTTTACAGAAAGTTTGCTGTCGATTGGCTCAATATAGTTTTTGAGCATTTTTTCCAAAAGTTCTCTTTCTTCTTTTTCAGTCAAACTTTTTATTGATGGTAATTTCTTTCTGTCTTTGTCTTCTAAATAAACTGCTACTAAATTTTCGCAACGTGTTTTTAATGTGTTCCACTCGTTGCTGTATTTAGCCCAAAGTTTGTCCCACTTTTCAATTTCTTTTTGTGTTTTCTTTTGTGCAAAAAGTAAACTGGTTTTCGTGCTTGTAAAAGGCTCAAATGCCACTTGTGGCAACGAAACAACTGCTTTTACTTTGAAATATTTGTAAATAAACAAACGGATATACTTGTTTTCGGTAGTGTCAAAAACGCTTTCTGGTAAAACAACCCCAAGTCTTCCGTTTTCTCTTAATAGCTGATAGTATCGTTCAATGAATAAATTTTCAGAGTTCTTTTTGTCGCCAAAAATGAAAGTGTCTTTTACTTTTCGTTTAGTATCATTATCCAAATCTACACTGAAAGGCGGATTGGTAATGATTACATCAAACTCTTTGTTTACTTCCTTGCTGAAATAGCCTGTATCTTTTACAGATTTGTTTAATGCGTTTGGTGCGGTTTCTTTTACATATTCAGAAAATGGAAGTAAGCCGTCACCATTTGGTGAGCCAACAAAAATGTTTGTTGAGCCGTCACCGTGTAAAATCATATTTACTTTGGTTGCTGTTCCTAAATTGAAATTGATGTCGCCACCATAAATAAAAGTTGAAGCCCACTTATTTTCTCTATGGTCTGGCATAAACCATTGATGAAATTTATCTTCTACATCTCTTGTGTCGTCAAGGTCATTTCTAAATCTGCGTTTCAGATTTTCGGTAATGAACTTCATATATTCAATTAGGAATGTCCCGCTACCAGCACTCGGGTCAATGCAATAGGGTATTTCCAAATCGTTATTTACTCTGTCAATGGCTAATTTGTCAAGTTGTAAGCCCCAAAGCAAAAATTTCACAATGTTGATGTGAGTAAAGAATTGTCCTTTGCTTTGTTTAAAACCTTCTCTGATAATCCCTTCAAAAAAATCACCTAAAATATCTTTTCCTGTAAAACTATTTTTGCCGTCAACGAAACTGAACTGTTCTAATTCCGAAACTGAATATTTCAGTTTTGCTAACGAAAACTTGTTTTCGTCTATGATGTAAGATTTTTTAAGACGGGTTTCATCAACAACATTCAAACGCTGTTTTAATGCTCTACGGTAAAGTTCGTTTATGCGTTCAAAAAGCTGTTCGTTGGTTTCAAAACTTTCACCGTCTTTGAAAGAGAAAATTTGAAAATCGTATTTTTCTCCTTTCTTCTTTTCGCTTTCATCTTGAATTTTAGCAAGAATAATATTTACCAATGATGAGAAAACATCATTGTCATCTGTTCCGCCACCGCCCCAAAGAACATTATGTAAATTGGCTCTTTTATAGTCAAGTTGAGAATGAGTAAAGTTTGTATCTAAATCTTTCTTTCCGCCTTTGATGTATGGTTCTTTTTGAGCTTTTCCATATCTCTCAGGTAGTTGGTCGGCAAAATCTCTAACATTTTTCCAAGCGTCAAACGAAGCAAATTTATCATAGTCAATTAAAATATTCTTGTCCTTTATTTCATTACCAACTACTTCAATTGTGTATAGAACAAGATATTTTACATCAAAACCTTGCCCCTTTTCTTGTGATGCTAAATTGAAAAGTTGCTTTTCAATTACTTCATCTTTGTCCTTTTCGTAATCCTGTGGGCTTTTTAATTCAATGTATAAAAAGGCATTTCCCTTGTCGTCACGAACAATAATGTCAATACGAGGCTTATTAACTTTTGGTCTGCCAATGTCGTATTGTTTTTCAAGTTCAATGTTTTCAGGCTTGTAACCTAACTCATTTACGAGTTTAGCAAGAATGTAGGCTCTTACAATTTCTTCGTCACCCCTGAATTTATCTATTTTCCAACCTGTGATTTTGTCGGAATACTTAACTTTCTTATTGTCAAAGTCGTAAGTTTCTACAACTTTAATTTTCTGTTTGTCTAAGTATTTTTTTATCGTTGTTACGTCCATTCAATATTCTCTTTTTTAAGTCGGTAAAGTTAGTTTTTTAAAACCTGTAATTGTCAAAAGTTGCACTCAAATTGTCCGCTGTCCACTGGTCGGGTGGTGGGTGGGCTTTGGGTGCGGTTGGGTAAAATTAAATGTGCTGCAAAAGCGTTGGCTTGTGTGTAGGCTTGCAGCTCTTTTAATTTTACGAAGCGTTAGCATTTTGTCTTTTTTTTTTTCGGTTTCTGTTAGGACTGTCGGTCTTCCTACACTTGCTTGTAACACGTGCTATAAGCAAGTTTTGTGAAAAACAAAACCAGCCCATAGCACCATCCGTTACCTGCAAGTGTTCATTTTCGTTTTCATTAAAACATTTGCAATTGTGATTGATGATTATGAAGTCTTTTGATTGAATCATCATAATATTTTTTTGATATTTCACAACCTATAAAATTTCTTTTTTCGTTTGAAGATGCAATAGCAGTTGTTCCACTGCCAGAATAAGGGTCAAATATTAACTCCGCATCAGGAAAACACATAATAAAGCGTTGAGCTAATTTTAAAGGAAATGCTCTTTTGTGCTCTTTATCAGTTCCCTCTGGCGTATCTTTAAGTAAATCATGTTGATTTATTGTGTTTACAAAATTTGTTTTTATTCCTTTTG
>Ga0105055_10002178_pt1 | contig 31086 bp, 32 predicted proteins | sample BON03_FD_78090 | JGI IMG/M metagenome (GOLD analysis project Ga0105055, IMG submission 78090) | Freshwater microbial communities from Lake Bonney liftoff mats and glacier meltwater in Antarctica - BON-03 | ecosystem: Environmental > Aquatic > Freshwater > Ice > Glacier meltwater | place: Lake... | reverse complement strand
TCTTGTCCCACACGTTGGACTCCGTCATTTTTTCGAACGGCGGCAGGTCGTAGCCGAGCACCGCGGCGCTGCGGGCATCGACGTTGTCCACCTCCATCAGGAACTCGATCAGGTCCTTCGCGGCGCTCTTGTTCTGCGCGAACTGCCAGATCGCCCAGAAGTTCATGCTGTGCGGCATGAAGCGACCCTTCGGACCCATCGGCGGCGGCATGTGCCACGTGTCCGCGGCAACCGCGGGCGCGTCGCGCTTGGCCACGGCCCAGGCCGACGGAGGATTGTAGATGAACGAGTTGTTACCGGAGATCAGCGCCCGGTTGTTCGACGAATCGTCCCAGCTCTGAGCCTCGGCAGGGATGAACTTGGCCAGCTTCTGGCTGTACTCCAGCGCCTGGCGCACCGCCGCGGAGTTGATCTGGATGTCGCCCTTGGCGTCGACCAGTTCGGCGCCGAACGAGGCGAATATCGAGCCCCAGGTGTCAACGTTGTCCGCCGTGGTGCCGCAGCCCAGCCCGAACGGCTTGCCGCCCTTGTGGCAGGCTTCGGCGGCCTTAAGCATGTTATCCAGCGTCCAGTCCTTGGCCCCGGCGCTCTCGCCAGGGGTGGCCGGATACATCTTCTGGACGTCGATGCCGGCCATCTCCTTGAACATGCTGATCCGCGCGACCGGGCCCTTGTTCTGGGTGCCCCAGCTCGAAGGAACGGCGATCCACTTGTTCTTTTCCTTGCCAAGGTAGTTGGCGACGGCGTTTGCCGGACCGTTCTTGGACTCGAGCCGCTTCACGACCGCGTCGACATCCTCAAGCTTGTCGGCGTGGTCGCGCACGTTCCAGTTGGAGATGGTGATCACGTCATGGCCGCGGCGGGCCTGTGCCTCGGCATTGATGGTCAGCAGCGTCTGCTGGCCCTGCGAGGTGATGAAGTCGGCCTTCACCTCGACCTTGTTCTTCTCCGCGAAGGCGGCGACCTGCTTGCGGATCTCGACATTGCCGGCGGGAACCCAATGGTCCCAGAAGAAGACCGACACTTGGCCGGCGGCACCGGCGGTGCGGATGTGAACCCAGGGCAGGGCCGAGGCGGCGGCGCCGAACTTCAACACCTTGCGGCGTGTGGCCAACTTCTTGGAAAGAATATTCTTCGTCATAGAGATCAAGCCTCCCATTTGCGCGCCGGCTTCGTGCCGGCTGCCGGTTGCAATATCGACACGACGCCCTTGGATGACGCCTTGCTGTCGCAATTCTAGGCACATCGCCCGGCCGTAGGCAACGGATCGATGACGATGGAGGCAGTGCGGCGGGCAGTTAAATTGCCTCAAGCCCCACGATTGTGGCCAATATGCGGTCGATGAAGGCCTGCGAACTGCCCAGATAGCCGGCCGGGTCGACCAGCCGGGCGATGGCCGCCGAATCCAGGCGCGAAGCCACGACAGAATCGGCGGCCAGGGCGGCGGCGAGCGGAATACCCGCCGACATTGCGTGGTCGCAGGCCTCCTTCACCACATGGTGCGCCGCCTCGCGCCCCAGCATTGGCGCCAGCCCCATCATCACCGCCTCCGCCACGATCAGGCCGCCGGTGATGTCGAGATTGGCGCGCATGCGGCCGGCGTCCACCACCATCCCGTCGGCGATGCTGCGCGCATGCAGCAGCGCGCCATGCGCCAGCACGAAGGCTTGCGGCAGGGCCAGCGGCTCGGCCTGCCAGGGGCCGGTGGCGCGTTCGTGGTCGTGGGCCATCGCCCCCTGCATCAGTGGCACCAGCGCCTGAACCGCGCGGCTGCTGGCCAGGATGTATTCGCTGGCGATCGGGTTGCGCTTCTGCGGCATGGTCGACGACTGGCCGCGCCCGGGAACATAGGGCTCGGTGAGTTCGGCCACCTCGTTCTGCGCCATCAGGATCACGTCGGTGGCGATCTTGGCGAGGCTGCCGCACAGCAGCCCGAGGAAGCCGACCGCCTCGGCCAGCCCGTCGCGCCCGACATGCCACGGCGCCGGCGGCACGCCCAGGCCGAGCTCGGCGGCCAACCCCTCCATCACCGCGATGCCCTGGTCACCCAGCGAGGCGAGGGTCCCGGCGGCCCCGCCGAACTGCACCATCGTGGCGCGCGGATGCAACTGGTCCAGCCGCTGCACATGGGCTGCCAGCGGCATCGCCCAGGTGGCCAGCTTCAGCCCGAAGGTGATGGGCAGCGCGTGCTGGAGGTGCGTGCGCCCGGCCATGACAGTGGTGCGATGCACGTCGGCCTGTGCCGCCAGGGCATGCAACAGCGCCATGAGGTCGGCACGGATCAACGCCAGCCCGTCGCGCACCTGCAGGGCGGTGGCGCTGTCCATGATATCCTGGGTGGTGGCCCCCCAGTGACTCCAGGCGCCGGCCGCCCCCGCGCCGCGCGACAGACCATGCACCAGGCCCACCACGGGGTAGCCGACATTGCGGACACTGGCGGCCATCTCGGCGGTGTCGACGTTCTTCAACACCGCCGCGGTGGTGATCGCCTCGGCCGCCTCCGCCGGGATGATGCCCAGCCGGGCCTGCACCCGCGCCAGCGCCGCTTCCACATCGAGCATGTACTGGCAGTAGGCACGGTCGTCGAACACCGCACGCATGGCATCCGATCCATAGAGCGTGCCGAAGATCGGGCTGTCGGCGGGATTGACGGGCATGGTTCGTCCCCTTCTGGGCGCGGCCCGAAGCGGGCCAGGTTTGATGGTCGAACGGCCCGCCCGCTCAGGCCGCGCGCAGGGCCCGGGCCTTGGCGGCCACCGCGGCGGCATCGTCGCCCGGGCGGTAGATCGACGAGCCGATGCCGAATCCCGCGGCACCCGCCGCCCGCCAGGCGGGAATGTTCTGCGCATCGATGCCGCCCACCGGCAGCACTGCCGTGCCCGACGGCAGCACCGCGCGCATGGCCCGCAGCACGGCGGGGCTGGCGGCCTCGGCGGGGAACAGCTTCAGCGCATCGGCCCCCGCCGCGAGCATCGCGAAGGCCTCGGTGGGGGTGAAAAATCCGGGCACGGCGATCATGCCGGTCGCCTTTGCCGCGTGCACCACCTGCCCTGCGGCATGTGGCGTCACCACCAGCCGGCCGCCGGCGGCGGCAACCGCGGCCACGTCATTCGGCGTCATGACCGTGCCGGCACCCACCAGCAGCCGGTCGCCGGCGAATCCGGCCAGCCGGCGGATGCTTTCCAGGGGATCGGGTGAGTTCAGCGGCACCTCGACCACGGCGATGCCGGCCTGTTCGAGCGCCTGGCCGATCGCCACCACCTCGTCCGGCCGCACGCCGCGCAGGATCGCCACGAGGTCGCAGCGTGCCAGATACTGTTTCAGCTCCATCGCGCCTGCCTCCCGATCAAGGCCATTCCGTGCGCCGCCGCATCCGCATCCAGCACCACCGCCTGTCCGCCGATCGCCGCGATGGCGCGGGCATACAGCGCACACAGCCCGGCCGCGCCTACCAGGTGGACGCGCCCGTCCTCCGGCATCGCCGCGCGCACCTCGTGCCCGATCAGCAGCCCGGACAGGTAGCCGGCGCTGGCGCCATCGGGCAGTTCGCCGAACAGCCCCAGCGCGCGCACGCCGAACAGGTGGTGCAGAAGATGCCCCTGATCGCCGGAGCGGGCGACGCCGCGGTCGAAGCCCGCGGGGTCGACGCTGTCCTCGCGGCTCATCATGCGGCCCAGGATGGTGCCGTCGCGCAAGGCGGCGAAGGCCTCGCCGCTGAGATAGGTGGCGAACCCTGCCACGGCCCCGCCGCACAGCCATGCCCATTTGGAGTGGCTGCCGGGCAGGCACACCAGCGCCTCGCCCCCCGTGCGGTCCATGACGCCGACAAGCTGGGTTTCCTCGCCGCGCATCACCTCCGGCGTGCCGGCCGCGTCGCGCGCGCTCAGCCCCGGCACCAACAGGACGGAAGCGCCGTCGAATGCCACCGGCACCAGGGCCGCGGCAATTTCGGCCGGTCCGGCAGGGCAGGGCAGGTAGGGCGCCTCGATCCAGCCCTGGCGGCTGCCCACCATGCCGCACAGCAGCACGTGGCGCTCGCCGTCGCGCAGCCAGGGCGCGATCGCCCTTGCCAGGGTGGCGGGAAAGTCGCCGGGCGGGACGGCCAGTATGCCGCAGGCGGCGCCATGGCGGTCCAACACCGTGCCGTCCTCGGCCAGGCGGAAGGCACGCAGGTTGCTCGTGCCCCAGTCCACGGCAATCATCGCTTGAATCGGCTCATGCGGCAGGCCCCCCGCCGCGTTTCAGCACCCGTTCGGCCCAGACCGCAAGCCCCACCTCGCCCCACCGCCGCCGGGTGGCTCGTGGCGCCTCAGAACGGCAGGGCGTTCATCGCAACCGTGAGCCGGCCGGACAGCCCGGTGAACGACGCCGTGATCATCAACGCCAATATGCCGACGATCACGGCGTATTCCACCGTGGTTACGCCGCGCAGATCGGGAAAAAAATGGCTGAACAGGATCCTGCCTCTCGTCAACGCACCCTCCTCCTGATTTTGTGAAAGCATGATCCAGCACCTCACGGCGGCAAACTCTGAAACATAATGACGCCAACCACTGACAATTTTCTTACAATCAGTTCACAGTGCCGTGGGCGTATGCCGCCGGACCAAGCGCGGGAAATTCTTCCTTCGCTTGGGACTACCTTTTTCACCGCATTCGGCGCATAATGCGGCGACGGCGCTTTTCGTCCTGGGCTGAACGCCTGCTGCAAGCCGCACTATCGCATCGGTTCTCCCCCTGCTTCGAAAATCATTCCCGGCCCGCAATTCGTGGGGCGCCGGATCAAGGAGACATGCGATGGCTACTGGTACGGTTAAGTGGTTCAACACCACAAAGGGCTATGGCTTCATCCAGCCCGATGACGGCTCCAAGGATGTGTTCGTGCACATCTCGGCCGTGGAGCGGGCGGGCGTGAGCCTGAAGGAAGGCCAGAAGGTCGGCTACGAGATCGAGCGCGGGCAGCAGGGCAAGACCTCGGCAGTCAACCTCAAGGTCGACTGAGGAAAGGCGCGGCAGTGGCCATCGAGCCGCGCAAATTCGCAGTGGGCGACCGGGTGGAGTTTTCCCCCGGTCGTCTCGACGGCAACGTGCCGCGCGGCACCTATACCATCGCGCGCCTGATGCCGAGCGAGACGGCCGACCATCAGTATCGGGTGAAACACACCCGCGATAACCACGAACGCGTTGTGCGCGAAAGCCAGCTGCGCCGCGGATAGGCAGTCAGAATCATGGCATTCAAAGTCAATTACAACCAGCAACGTAACGAGCGCAATCGCGCCAAGCAGGCCAAGAAGGACGCCAAGCTGCGGGAGCGCGAGGACGAGCTGGCCCGTCGCAAGGCTGCCCAGTTGCGCGGCGAAGATCCTTCCAGCCCAGAAGACATGGCCAACCCAGAAGACATGGCCAGCCCAGAAGACACTTCCGATCCGGAAGACACTTCCAGCCCGGCAGCCGAGAAAGCCGCCGAGGAGAAGCCCAATGGCACCACCTAGGCGCCGCATCGAGACCACGTTCATTGCCTTCGACGTATCCTACGTTGACGGCACCCGCAGTTCCAACCGCCGCGTTCCCGCTACCGCGTTGACTGGCCTGGATGGCGACGAGCCGGCCAAGGCAATCATCGAGGCGCAGGATCGCGAGATCGGCCTCGCCTCTGGCCGCCCGCGCCCCGACATCCGGTCGGTGTCGCGCAGCCCCGCCAAGGCGGCTGTCCGCGAATAGTCCGGGGCCCGGCCTGGCAACTCTGCCGGGCCGGACTCTGCTTGTCGCGCCCCATTCGCCTCCCCCTTCACGTGCCGGCCGAAGCTGTGGCTGACTGCGCCCTGTGGACATGATCGGGCGAAGCACATGCAGCAGGTTACGGCGATCGGTGTGATCAGCGGCACCTCGATGGACGCGATCGATGTGGCGCTGCTGCACAGCGATGGCCACACCCATGTCGTCACCGGGCCCGGGCGCGGCTATCCCTATGATCCTGCCCTGCGGGCGCGCCTGCTCGCCGTGTTGGCGGATCCGGCAGCGGCGCTGCACGACCCGATGGCCGAACTCGACGAGGCGGTGAGCGATGCGCATGCCGAAGCGGTGCAGCGTTTCATCGCGGATTTTGCGATCGACCGGGCATCGGTGGGCGTGGTCGGCATTCACGGCCAGACCATCTACCACCGACCGCAGCAGCGCTTCACCCGGCAACTCGGCATCGGATCGCGCATCGCGGCGGCATTGGGGATCGACGTGGTCAACCGCTTCCGCCATGCCGATGTCGCGGCCGGCGGCGAGGGTGCCCCGCTTGCCCCGCTCTACCATCAGGCCCTGGCAACATCGCTGCCCAAGCCGCTGATGGTGCTGAATCTCGGCGGCGTCGGCAACGTGACCTACATCGACGACGACACGGTGATTGCCTTCGACACTGGCCCAGCCTCCGCCCTGCTTGACGACTTCATGCTGCGCCGCCGCGGCGTGCCCTTCGATCGTGACGGTGCGCTTGCCGCCGCGGGCACGCCGGATGCGGCGCTGCTGGCCCGGCTGATGGCGCATCCTTATTTCGCCAGGCCGGCGCCGAAGTCGCTGGACAGGAACGAGTTTCATGCCTGGGCGGCGAGCGTGGAGGGGTTGGACGACGCGAGTGGGGCGGCGACCCTGGCCGCCTTCACTGTCGCTGCTGCCGCTGCGGCCACGCGCCTGGTTCCGGGGGTGGCGACGCGCTGGGTGGTGGGGGGCGGCGGGCGGCATAATGGCCACCTGATGGCCGGCCTGCGGGCTGCCCTTGCCGTGCCGGTCGAGCCGGTGGAGGCGGTGGGGTGGGACGGCGATTTCCTTGAGGCGCAATGCTTTGCCTATCTCGCCGTGCGGTCGCTCGCGGGTCTGCCGCTGAGCCTGCCCAGCACCACGGGCGTGCCGCACCCCATGCCGGGTGGGGAGTTGTGGAAGCCGTGAGCGATTTGGGGACGGCATTCGTCCCGGTCGAGACGGCCGTTGCGGCAGGTCGGATTCCTGGCGCCGTGCTTGGATTGCTGGAGCGGGGGCGGGCCAGCTTCCTGGCGGCTGGGCTGGCCCAGCGCGAGCCCGATGCGGTGGCGATGCGGGCGGACACGGTGTTTGACCTCGCCTCGCTGACCAAGGTTGTTTTCACCACGACCGCCATCCTGCGCCTGGTCGAGGCGGGGGCGATCGGGCTTGACGATCCACTTACGGTCGCCATTCCGGATCTGCGTCAGTATGACGTGGCCGGCGCGGCCGAGCGGCGGTTGACGTTTCGCCAGTGCCTGTCGCACCAGACGCACCTGCCGGCGGTGGAGCCGCTGTACACGCTCGGCCTGGATCCGCCGACACTGCGGGCGCATGTCCTGCAACGCGAATGGCAGGCCGGGCCGGCGGTGTATTCGGACATCAATTTCCTGCTCCTGGGCATTGCCATCGAGCGGCTGACGGGGCGGGCGCTGGGTGAGCAGACCTTGGCGCCGGGGTTCAGCTTCCGGCCTGATCCCGTTGATTGTGCGGCGACCGAGCGGTGCACGTGGCGGGGGCGGGTGATGCGCGGGGAGGTGCATGACGAGAACGCCTTTGCCATGGGCGGGGCCGCGGGCCATGCCGGGTTGTTCGGCACGGCCGCCGCCCTACTGGATTTTGCTGCGGGGTTGATGGCGGGCGACGTGCTGGCGGCTTCCAGCGTTGCGGCGTTGCGGATGCCGCATGTGTCGGGGCGTGGGCTTGGATGGCAGATTGCCGTGCCTGGCTGGCCGGGTGGAGACGGCGTGCCGGCCGGGACGATCGGGCATACCGGGTTTACCGGCACCGGGCTGTGGATCGACCTTGATGGAAGGCGGGCCTGGACGCTGCTGACCAATCGGGTTCATCCGTCGCGCCATGCCGACTCGGGCATCGTTGGGCTGCGGCGGGCGGTCGGCGATCTGATTGTGCAGGGGGAGGCGGCTGGGTGACCTGGCGATTGCAGAAGAGGAACCGGAAAATGGCTCTCAAGATCTATGGCGTGCCGCGATCGCGTGCCATCCGCACCCTCTGGATGGCCCATGAACTGGGCATCGACTACGAGTTGGTCGAGGTGGCGGTGGGGGACGCGGGCAGCCGCAAGCCGGAATTCCTGGCGATCAACCCCAACGGGCATGTGCCCTTCATCGACGATGACGGGCTGATCCTGTGGGAATCCTTGGCGATCAACCTGCATTTGGCCCACAAGCACGGCGGCCCGTTGGCGCCGGCGGGGCTGGCCGAGGGCAGCCTGACGACGATGTGGACGATCTGGGCGGTCACCGAGCTTGAGCCGCCGGCCAGCCAGGCGATGATGCATACCTTCATGCTGCCCGAGCCGGACCGGGTGCCGGGGCTGCGATCGGCGGCGCTGGCCAAGGTGGAGGCGCCGCTGATGGTGCTGGAAGGGGCGCTGGCGAATGGCGGCGGGTATCTGATGGGCGGGCGGTTCACGGTGGCCGACCTCAATGTGGTGTCCTGCGTGTTCTACCTGCGGATGAACCCCGAGGTGCTGCAGGACAAGCCAGCGATCCGCGAGTGGTACGCTGCTGCCATGGCGCGGCCGGCGGCGCGTGCGGCGTTTGCGCTGCGCGGTGAATGACGAGTGGTGCGACTCTGACGGATAGTGCCGTCAGAGTCGCACCACTATCCTGATTTTGTGGGGCGATTCACCAAACGCTTGGATAGCAAGCGTTTGGATCGCACCACTAGAGCCCAAGCCGCGCTGATGGACGCACGGCATGCGCTTTAATTCTATGTTCAAACACGAAAATATTCCGATCGAGTGATCCTACCCACGGTCGGATATTGCTCTAAGGAAGAAAGAATCTTCTTTTTCTGAAGAAAAAGAAGCAAAAAGACTTTTTCTATTTCCATGGGTCTGCCGTCGCGCATAGTAGTGAAAGTTTTTTGGTTCTTTTTTTCAAAAAAGAACATTCTTGCTATCATCAGAATGTACGCAATACGGAACATTTTGTGCATGATTGTCCGACCGCGCGGCTAGGCATTTTTGTTCCTGGACGCGCGTGCGGCGGCCAGGACGTAGGGTTGGAGGGGGCGGTCCTTCGGGATCGCGGCCAGCAGGGCGGCGTGGGATGGAGGGCGGGGGCGGGGCGGCCGCGTGGGCCTGGGCTTGCGCGGGCGGCGGGGGCGTTGGAGCCAGTCGGGCGCGCGGATGCCGAGGGCGTGGCAGAGGGGGCGCAGGAGGCGGCCGGCCTGGGGGGCGGCTTGGACGAAGTCGCGCGTGGCGGGCTCGCGCAGCAGGGCATCGAGCTGGCCGGTGGGCGGGTCGGATTCCGGGATGCGGCGGTTCACCCAGCCGAAGGTGCGCGGCAGGCGCGGCACGGGGGGCGAGGGTGGCGCGGGTGGCGCAGCGAGCCGGGCGGCGCGGGGCGGGCGGGGGGTGGGCAGGCGGTTTTCGCGCCAGCGGTCGTGGAGGGTTTGGAAGCGGGTGAGGATGCGGCCGGCGCGGTTCCAGAGCAGTATCCAGGTCTCGGCGGGGAGCTTCGGCGGCTGGTTGGGCGGGATTCGGGGGGCGAAGGCCTGAGCGCCGATCCAGACGACGGGCTGGACGCGCGCCTCCCGGGCCAGGACCACGCCGATGGCGGTTCGCAGCTGGGTGACGATCCAGGTGAGGCGGGCGGTAATTGTTAGCATCGTCGTTATATTAATTAACTGACGGTGCCGCTGCAAGCGATTTCGTCGGCCGCGGCAGGACCGCGGCCGACTGGATCGGGGATCAGCCGACCTTGAAGGCGACGAACTTGTTGCCGTCGAGGTCGCGGAAGTAGCCGGCATAGAAGGTTTCGCCGCGCAGGCCGACGGCGCCTTCGTCGGCGGCGCCGAGGGACAGCGCCTTGGCGTGCATGGCTTCGACCTGCTCCCGGCTTTCCATGGCGAGGGCGACCATGGTGCCGTTGCCGACGGTGGCGGCGCTGCCGTCATAGGGCTTGACCACGGCGACGCGGGGGGTGCCGGGTGCCATGCCCCAGGCCTTGAAGCGGTCGTTGTCGGTCAGGCGCTTGGCGCCGATGGTGGCGAAGAGCGCATCGTAGAAGGCGGCGGCGCGGGGCATGTCGTTGGTGCCGACGGTGACGAAGCCGATCATGGGGGGTTCCTTGGGGTTTGCGCGCGGGCAGGGGTGCCGGCGCGGAGTGGTATGGGGGTGATGCCAGGGAAGGGAAAGCAAGGACTGTTCTTTTTTGAAAAAAAGAACCAAAAAACTTCTTTCCGTTTGCGATGGGGTGGTGTCGCCCCCCCCTCCGGCTCCCTCGCAATCACGAGGAGGAAAGAAAGGAAGCGGATGAAGTTTTTTTGCTTCTTTTTGTTCACAAAAAGAAGAATCTCGCTTTCTACTTCTGTGGCGCGAAACCGAAGACTTTCTCGAAGCGGGCGGCGAAGGCGGGCCATACTTCGGGGTTGAGGATTCGGGTGGCGGGTTTGCCGTCGAGGACGTCGAGGATTTGTTGGGCGGCGATGCGGCCCATGTTTTCGCGGCTTTCGCGGGTGACGCCGGCGGTGTGTTGGCTGGCGATGACGTTGTCCATGGCCAGCAGGGGGTGGTCGAGCGGGGGGGGCTCCTTGGCCCAGACGTCGAGGCCGGCGCCGGCGAGTTTGCCGGTGCGGAGGGCTTCGGTGAGGGCGGCTTCGTCGTGGATGCCGCCGCGGGCGGTGGTGATGAAGTAGGCGGTGGGTTTCATTTGGGCGAATTGGGCGGCACCCATCATGCCGAGGGTTTCCTTGGTGCGCGGGCAGTTGATGCTGACGTAGTCGGATTCGGCGCACAGGGTGTCGAGGTCGGTTTTTTCGCCGCCGCGGGCGGTGATTTGCTCGGCGGTGAGGTAGGGGTCGTAGGCGAGGACGCGCATGCGGTACATGGCGCGGACGAGTTCGGCGAGGCGGGTGCCGACATGGCCCATGCCGATGATGCCGATGGTTTTTTCCAGCGGGTTGCGGCCGATATAGGCGGCGCGGTCGTGGACGAGTTCGCGGCGCATGGCGCGGTCGGTCTCCCCGATTCGCTTGGTGAGGTTCAGGAGCAGGGCGAGGGCGTGGGTGGCGACGGCTTCGGCGTTGCCGCCGGCCTGGTTAACGGCCAGCACGCCGGCTTGGGTGCAGGCATCGACGTCGATGGTGTCGTAGCCGGCGCCGTTGGAGGAGACGACGAGGAGGTTGGGGCAGCGGGCGAGGAACTCGGGGTGGGCGAAGAATTCGGGGGCGAGTTCGTCGCGCGAGGCGCCGATCTGGAAGGCGTGGGCGGCTTGGAGGACCGGGGCAACCTCGGCGGCGGGTGAATCGTTCTCAAGCTTGTCCAGCCGGATGTCTGGCCGGGCGGAGAGCAACTCGTTGAAGACGGTATGCGCGACATATTTCACGTAAAAGACGCGTTTGGTGTTGGCGGCCATGGGGCTGGGTCTTTCCGGCACATTGGGACGTGGCGGCAAGGCTACACGCCGCGGGCAATGCTGCAAACGCACCCATGCCGCTGGCCGAAGCAAACAATCCGCGCTAAGCGCAGCCCTGCAACCCGCAAAGGATCACCGCCATGGCGGCTGTCGGAACCACCTCGATCACCCTGGAAGAGAATGAGGTCGCCCTTGTCATCGGCGAGGAGGATGGCGCGATGTCGGTGCGCGTCGTCTCGGCCACTGAAGTGGCCGATGATGCCGAGGAGATCGGTGCTGCGCCGGAGATCGTGCTGGCGCTGGCGATGCGCCTGTTGAAGGACCCGGAGTTCCACGACGACGTGCTGGAGTGGTACTACGCGCAGGAAGACGACGACGAAGACGAGAAATAGGGCGCGTCAGCCTGGCTCAAGTCCCCGCCGTTCCAGCACCTTGGCCACATGGGCGGCGAGGTCGAACTGGTCGGCGGGGCAGGTGGTCAGGAAGCGTTCGGGCATTTCCACCACGGCGACGTCCGGGGCGATGCGCCCGATCAGGTCCAGGTCGAGATCGGCCGACCAGACGAAGTGGACTTCGCGGAAATGTAGCGCAGCGAGGAAGGTCAGCAGCCCGCATTCGGCGCGGTGGTCGCTGAATGATGAGCCGAACAGCAGCAGGCGCTCGGGCCGCTCGGCGTGGGCGTTGCGGTAGGCGACGTGGCTGCCGACGTGCAGGCCCATGTCGTTGGGCAGGCCCAGGCGTTCCTTGGCGCGGACGATGGGGTTGGCGTGCAGGCGCTCGACATGGGCGGGGATGCGCTTGCGGATGAAGCGGCCGGGCGGGATGTCGGTGAAGTGGGGTTCCCACAGGTCGCCGTGGTATTCGAGCGTTTCGGATTCCAGGGCGAGGTAGGGGGCGTAGTCCACCGCCATGCCGAGATGGCGCATGAGCCATTGGAAGGCCGCCAGGGCGCCGACGGGGGTCCAGTGGCTGTCGGTGTCGGCGTACATCTCGTGGCCGGCGGCGAGTTGGCGGCGGAGCCAGGGGCGGGGATAGACCAGGGCCGGGTGGTTCAGCCGTTCGACGAGGCGTTGGCCGGGGGGCAGGGCGGCGGGGCCAATTTCGGCGGTGAGCAGGGCGTCGCCATCGATGCTGAGCTTTTCCGGCGCGAGGACCTGGCACCAGGGGATGCCGGCGGCGGCGAAGAAGGCGTGGCGGGCGGCGAGGCGGGCGTGCCAGGCTTCAACGTTGACGTTTGCCGTGAATCCGGCCTCGTCGTAGAGGCGCAACACCTCGTTGCTGCCGCCGACGAGGTAGAGCCGATCGCCCAGGCCGCGCATCACCCGTTGCATGAGTGCATTGGGCCTGGATGTGGGCGGCGGGGCAAGGGGTGCGGGTTCAGTCGGCGGATGCGGCACCCATCTTCTCGGCCAGGGTGGGCAGCGCCTGTGCGCGCTTCGGGGCCAGCATGTGCTGGAGGCGGGACAAATAGAGGTAGACGACGGGGGTGGTGTAGAGCGTCAGCACCTGGCTGAGGGCCAGCCCGCCGACCAGGGCAAAGCCGAGCGGGCGGCGCAGTTCGGAGCCGGGGCCTTCGCCGAACATCAGCGGCAGGCCGGTGAACAGGGCGGCCAGCGTGGTCATGGTGATCGGGCGGAAGCGCATCAGGCAGGCCTGGCGGATGGCGTCGAACGGGGTGGCGCCGTCGCGGCGTTCGGCGTTGATGGCGAAGTCGACCATCATGATGCCGTTCTTCTTGACGATGCCGATGAGCAGGATGATGGCGATCAGCGCGATGACGGAGAGGTCGTAGCCGAAGGTCATGAGCATCAGCAGCGCGCCGACGCCGGCCGAGGGCAGGGTGGAGAGGATGGTGAGCGGCAGGATGTAGCTCTCGTACAGGATGCCAAGGATGATGTAGACGGTGATCAGGGCTGCGGCGATGAGCAGGGGCTGGCTGGCCAGCGAGGTCTGGAAGGCCTGGGCGGTGCCCTCGAAGCTGCCCTGGAGGGAGACGGGGGTGCCGAGTTCGCGGATGGCGCGGCTGACCGCTTCGACTGCCTGGCCGAGGGCCATGTCTGGCGCCAGGTTGAAGGAGAGGGTGACGGCGGGGAACTGGCCCTGGTGGCTGATCGACAGGGGGGCCACCTGGGAGGTGTCGACCTTGACGAAGGTGGTGAGCGGCACCGGGACGCCGGCGGCGGAGCGGACGTAGAGGCGGTCGAGCACGGCGAGGTCGCCCTGCATTTCCGGCAGGACCTCGATGATGAGGCGGTAGGTGTTCACCTGGGTGAAGTACTGGGTGACCTGGCGCTGGCCGAGGGCGCTGTAGAGGGTGTCGCCGATGGCTTGGGGGGTGATGCCGAAGCGGGCGGCGGCGTCGCGGTCGATGACCAGGGTGGCGGTGGTGCCGCCGTTCTGCTGGTCGGTGGCGAGGTCGCGCAGTTCGGGCAGGGTGCGCAGCTTGGCGAGGACGCGCGGCGCCCAGGAGTAGAGTTCATCGGTGTCGGCACTTTGCAGGGTGTATTGGTACTGGGTGCGCGAGATGCGGCCGCCGATGCGGACGTCCTGGGCGGCGGAGAGGAAAAGCTGGATGCCCTCGACCTTGGCGAGTTGCGGACGCAGGCGGGCGATCACCTCCTGGGCGGTGGCACTGCGCTCGCCCCAGGGCTTGAGCGCGATGAAGAAGCGGCCGTTGTTGCCGGTCTGGCCGGCGAGACCGGCGCCGACATAGGTGGAGTAGGCGGCGATGGCCGGGTCGCGGGTGAGCACCTCGGCGAGCACCAGCTGGCGGCGCTGCATTTCCTCGAAGGAGATGTCCTGGTTGGCGGCCGATACGCCGAAGATCAGGCCGTTGTCCTGCTCGGGGAAGAAGCCCTTGGGGATGATGAGGTAGAGATAGACGGTGAGGCCGACGGTGGCGAAGAACACCATCAGGGTGACGAACTGGAAGCGCAGCGCGATGTCGAGCGTGCGGCGGTAGCCGTTCTGCAGGCCGTCGAAGAACCGCTCCACCATGCGGTAGAGCCGGTTGTGGTCGCCGGTGTGGTGTTGGAGGAAGCGCGAGCACATCATCGGCGTGAGGGTGAGCGAGACGAACATCGACACCAGCACGGCGATGGTGACGGTCATGGCGAATTCGCGGAACAGGCGGCCGACGATGCCGCCCATCAGCAGCAGGGGGATGAACACGGCGATCAGCGAGATGCTGATGGAGACGATGGTGAAGCCGATCTCGCCGGCGCCCTTGATCGCGGCTTCCATCGGCCGCTCGCCGGCCTCGATGTGGCGGTAGATGTTCTCCAGCATGACGATGGCGTCGTCGATGACGAAGCCCACGGCGACGATCAGGGCCATCAGCGACAGGTTGTTGAGGCTGTAGTCCATCAGGTACATCACCGCGAAGGTGCCAACCAGCGAGATGGGCACCGTCAGGCTGGGGATGATGGTGGCCCACAGGTTGCGCAGGAACAGGAAGATCACCATCACGACCAGGCCGATGGCGAGCATCAGGTGGAACTGCACCTCCTCGACCGTGTGCTTGATGGTGCTGGTGCGGTTCACCACCTCGCGCACCTCGACGGAGGGCGGGATGGAGGCCTGCAGGCGGGGGAGTTGCGCCTGGATGCGGGCCACGGTGTCGAGGATGTTGGCCTCGGCCTGCTTGAAGATCACCAACTGCACGCCGCGCCTACCGTTCTGGAAGGCGGCGACGCGCAGGTTGTCGGCGGCATCCACCGCCTGGCCGATGTCGCGCACGCGGATGGGCGCGCCGTTGCGCCAAGCGATGACGACCTCGTTGTATTCGGCGGCCGTGGTCAGCTGGTCGTTGGCGTAGATGGTGAAGCTGCGAAGCTCGCCCTCGATGGTGCCCTTGGGGGCGTTGGCGGTGGAGTTGGCGAGCGCGAGGCGGGCGTCCTCGATGGTGAGGCCCATGGCGGCGAGGCGGCCGGGGTCGACCTGGACGCGGACGGCGCGCTTCTGCTCGCCGCCGATGAAGACGCGGCTGACGCCGGAGATGGTGGAGATCTGCTGGGCGAGGATGTTGTCGGCGTAGTCGTTGACCTCGATCAGCGGCAGGGTTTCGGACTGGACCGACAGGATCAGGATGGGGCTGTCGGACGGGTTGACCTTCCAGAACGAGGGCGGCGACGGCAGGTTGCGCGGCAACTGACCGCCGGCCGCGGTGATCCGCGACTGGACGTCGAGGGCGGCGGCGTCGATGGGGCGGTTCAGGTCGAACTGGATGGTGATGGAGGTTCGGCCCAGCACCGATGACGAGGTCATCTGGGTGACGCCCTGGATCTGGGCGAACTGGCGTTCCAGCGGCTGGGCGACGGCGGTTGCCATGGTTTCGGGGCTGGCGCCGGGCAGGCTGGCATTCACGTTGATGGTAGGGAATTCAACGCGGGGCAGGGGCGAGACCGGCAGCAGCGGGAATGCCGCAACCCCCAACAATACCAGGGCGGCCATGATCAGCGAGGTTCCCACCGGCCGGCGGATGAACGGGGTTGAAATGCTCATGGCCGGGGCGCCTGACGTGGGAGGGGCGGGAAGGCAGGTCCTGTAGGCGGGCGGTTCAGCCGGAGGGGCGTGCCGGTGCGGTGGAAGTGGGGGCTTGCGGCGGCGGCGCCACGGTGACCTTCGCGCCCGGGCGCAGCCGCGAATGCCCGGCGACGACGACGCGGGCGCCCGCCTCGACGCCGCGGCGCAGCACCGCGACGGCGCTGTTGTCGTGGCCGAGTTCCACCCGTACCAGTTGCACCGTCTGGTCGTCCTTGACGACATAGACATAGGGGCCGTCGGGGCTGCGCTGCACCGCCACCGAGGGCACGGTCAGCACGCCGGGCAGCACTTCGAGCTGCATCTGCACGGTGACGAACTGGCCGGGCCACATTCGGGTGTCCTCGTTGGGGAAGGAGGCCTTCATGCGGATGGTGCCGGTGGCTGCGTCGATGGCGCTGTCGGTGGTGAGCAGCGCGCCCTCGCCGAGGGTGCGGCCTTCGTCGGAGGTGAGGGCCGTCACCGGAACCCGGCCGCGCGCCATCGCCGCCTGGACCGCCGGCAACGTGTCCTGCGGAAGGGTGAACAGCACCGCGACAGGCCGTATCTGGCTGAGGGTGACGATGGCGGTGGCGGCGTTGTCGGCGAAGCGCAGGAGGTTGCCAGGGTCGACCTGGCGCAGGCCGACCCGCCCGTCGAACGGGGCGGTGATGCTGGTGTAGTCGAAGTTCACCTGGGCGGCGCTGATCGCCGCATCGTCGGCCTTCAGCTGTGCCTCAAGCTGGGCGACTTCGGCGGCGCGCGTGTCCACCACCTGGCGGGCGGCGAACTGGTTGCGCGCGAGGTCGATGGAGCGGGCGAGGTTGAGCCGGGCGTTGGCCAGGGCCGCCGCGTTGGCCGCCTTGCGCGCCAGGACCTGGTCGAGCACCGCCTGGTAGGGGCGCGGGTCGATGCGGGCCAGCAGGTCGCCGCGCTTCACCTCCTGGCCCTCGGTGAAGAACACCTCCTCCAGCGCGCCGTCGACGCGGGTACGGATGGCGGCGGTCTGCGAGGCCTGGACCGCGCCGATGCCCCGCACCACCACCGGCACGTCGCGCGCCACCGCGGCGGAGACGGTGACGGGCACGGCGGGGGCGCCGCCGGGGGCCTGGGCCAGGGCGGGGGGAATGTTCACGGGCAATTGCATGCTTAGCATCAGGCAGCCGCCGATCAGGGCGGCGCGGGGCAGGAGCAGACGAAGCCGGGGCGACAAAGTCGACGTCATGCATCATTCCATGGTGCCGGTGTGCAGCAGGCAGTGCCGGTTTGCCTTCGCCATCGATCCGCAAGCAGGCGTTCCCCCGAGGGAGAGCGACAGAACGTTTGTTGGTAATACCAACCGTCGTCAAGAACGATCCTTCGTTAGGCAAGGCCAGGGCTTCGCCCTGGACCCACCAGGTCCCGAGCGCGCCTCCGCGCGACGGGCCAAGCCTCTGGACCTTAACTATATGATAATAAAATGGTTTCCAAAGGCCGCCGGCCTTTGGTGGGTCCAGGGCAAAGCCCTGGCCTTGCCTTTGTACATCGGTCAATCAATAGGGCGGTTGGTATAAGGTGGCGTGGGGGCAGAAGGTGGTCACGGGCGCGGCATTGTCGGCAGCCATTCCTGGGCGCAGCTTTGCCCTGCACGCCATCCTCCCCGCTTGCGCGACCCCCAAGTCAGCATCCATGGCACGGCGGGGGCGCGCCGCGCAACAAGTGTGCGCCGCGTGCCCCCCGGATAGGCGCGCAGTCAGTCCGGCGCGATGCCCAGCGCGGCGCGGAAGCGCGTGGTCAGCGTCGCCCCGTCGCGCGGCGGCAGGAAGCGGGCGACTTCGGCGGTGGAGATCCTGATGACGGCGAAGATCACCTCGCGGCGCAGGCGTGGGCGCAGGGCCACCACCTCGTCCATTCTGGTGAGGGTCATGGTGGTTTTCCAGCCGCAGGCGGCGGCGACGGCGGCGAGGTCGGTGCCGAGCGCCGTATGGCTCGCCTGCTGGCCGGTTTCGCCGAACTGGCCGTTGTCCATCACCACGATGGACATGTTGCCCGGGGCGCGGGCGGCCACGGTGGACAGGGCGCCCATGCCCATCAGCATCTCGCCGTCGCCGGTGACCACCAGCACGCGGCGCGACGGCTGGGCGAGAGCGATGCCCAGGCCGATCATCGCCGCCCCGCCCATGGCACCCCACAGGTAGAAGTTCTCTGGCCGGTCGCCGGCGGCGCCTGCGTCGTAGGTGGTGGAGCCAAGCCCTGTCACCACCAGCAACTCGCCGCCGGGCGTGTCGGCGGTGTCGCGCAGCAATTCGGCGACGACGGCGCGGCGATCGAGGCCGTCAGTGTCTGAACGGGACATCACTCGCCCTCCGGCTTGACGAAGACCTTGGTGCCGATCAGGCGCTGGCTGAACAGGACGGCCACCGGGATGGCGCTGGCGAAGGCGAGCGATGCCGAGGCGGCGACCATGTCCACCACGTCTTCCTTGGTGTCGGCGCGCTTCACGTGCACGTTCATCGCCTTCAGCACCGTCTCGGTGGCGGTGCCCATGGGCACCTGCCAGCCGTTGAACTCGCCCCACTCGCCGCGCATGGTGATGAGGGTGAGGAAGGGGATGCGCAGGGTGGTCGCGAGGCCCACCATGTTGATGGTGTTGCCGACGCCGGAGGACTGCATCAGCAGGCAGGCGCGCTGGCCGCCGAGATGGGCGCCGGCGGCCAGTGCCACGCCTTCTTCTTCCGTGGTGCAAACAACGGCGTGCATGTCGTTATCGGCATGGGCCAATTCGATCAGACGCGAGTGGCCGGCGTCGGGCACGTAGCCGATCTGGCGCACGCCGGCGGCCTTGAGGGCGGCATACACGCCGTCCTGCCAGGTGGTTGGGGTCATTCGGGGTCCTCCTCGCGACATGCTGCACCGTCGTCGTGTCGCGCGCAAACGGGCGGTGTTGGCGTGTTGCGCGCGGCGCCTGCCGGCCGTAATCCACGGATAGCCGACGGAGCATCGCCATGGACCTGCACACACAAGCCAACGACCCGCATGCCGAGATTCGCGAGGAAGTGCGCAAGCTCTGCGCCCGTTTCCCCGGCGAATACTGGCGCAAGCTGGACGAGGTGCGGGCGTATCCGACCGCGTTCGTGTCTGCGCTGACCGAGGCCGGCTATCTGGGCGTGCTGATCCCCGAGGCGTTCGGCGGCTCCGGGCTGAACCTTTCGGCTGCCGCGGCGATTCTGGAGACGGTGCAGGCCGAGGGGTGCAACGGGGCGGCGTGCCATGCGCAGATGTACATCATGGGCACGATTTTGCGACATGGTTCGGAGGCGCAGAAGAAGGCCTATCTGCCGAAGATCGCCAGCGGGGAACTGCGGCTGCAGGCGTTCGGGGTGACCGAGCCGACGAGCGGGACCGATACCACCTCGCTGCGGACCTTCGCGCGGCGCGAGGGGGACAAGTACATCGTCAACGGCCAGAAGGTATGGACTTCGCGCGCCGAGCATTCCGACCTGATGCTGCTGCTGGCGCGGACGACGCCGAAGGACCAGACGGCCAAGCGCACCGAGGGGCTGTCGACCTTCATTGTCGACATGAAGCAGGCGCTCGGCAACGGGCTGACGATCCGGCCGATCCGGACGATGATGAACCATAACAGTTGCGAGGTTTTCTTCGACAACATGGAGGTTCCGGCGGAGAACCTGGTGGGGGTGGAGGGGCGCGGGTTCCGCTACATCCTGGACGGGATGAACGCCGAGCGGCTGCTGATTGCCGCGGAGTGCATCGGCGATGCCAAGTGGTTCATCGGCAAGGCGACGGAATACGCCAAGACGCGGAACGTTTTCGGGCGGCCGATCGGGCAGAATCAGGGGGTGCAGTTCCCGATCGCGCGGGCCTATGCGCAGATGCGGGCGGCGGAGTTGCTGGTGCGCGAGGGGGTGCGGAAATTCGATGCCGGCGAGCCGTGCGGCGAGGAAGCCAATATGGCCAAGATGCTGGCGGCCGAGGCGAGCTGGGCGGCGGGCGAGGCCTGCATCCAGACGCATGGCGGGTTCGGATTTGCAGAAGAGTATGATATCGAACGGAAATTCCGCGAGACGCGGTTGTATCAGGTGGCGCCGATCAGCACCAACCTGATCTTGTCGTATGTGTCCGAGCATGTGCTCGGAATGCCGCGGAGCTATTAGACAGGAAGGGAGTCTTCTTTTTCTGTAGAAAAAGAAGCAAAAAGACTTTTACCCTTTTGCACGGTGCAAATGGATGAAAGTTTTTTGGTTCTTTTTTTCAAAAAAGAACATTCTTTTGTTGCTGACTTTCTAAGGGGGAACAAGAATGTCTTTCGCTAAGCCTTTGGAGGGGTTGCTTGTTGTTGCCATGGAGCAGGCGGTAGCGGCGCCCTATTGCAGTTCGCGCCTGGCCGATGCCGGGGCGCGGGTGATCAAGATCGAGCGGGCGGAGGGGGATTTCGCGCGGGGCTATGATGCGGCGGCGAAGGGGTTGTCGAGCTATTTCGTGTGGCTGAACCGGGGCAAGCAGAGCCTGGTGGCGGACATCAAGAACCCTGGCGATCTTGCTCTGCTGCAACGTATTTTGGCCAAGGCAGACGTGTTCATCCAGAACCTGGCGCCGGGGGCCGCTTCGCGGGCGGGGTTGGGGTCGGCGGCATTGCGGGAGGCGAATCCGCGGCTGATCACGGTGGATATCTCGGGCTATGGCGAGCGTGGCGCGTATTCGCAGATGAAGGCGTACGATCTGCTGGTGCAGGCCGAATCGGGGCTAGCCGCGGTGACGGGGCGGCCGGAGGGGCCGGGGCGGGTGGGGGTTTCGGCCTGCGACATTGCCTGCGGCATGGCGGCGCACGCGGCGGTGCTGGAGGCGCTGATCGCGCGTGGCATTTCGGGGAAGGGCAAGGGCATCGAGGTCAGCCTGTTCGATGGCATGGCGGATTGGATGAATGTGCCGCTGCTGTTCTTCGAAGGCACGGGGCGGGCGCCCGAGCGCATGGGGCTGGCTCATCCGTCGATCTCGCCCTATGGCGCGTTCCCGACGAAGGACGGGTCGATGGTGCTGATCAGCATCCAGAACGAGCGGGAATGGGCTGATTTCTGTAACCATTTCATGCTGGAGCCGGATCTGCCGAAGCGGCCGGGCTTCGAGACCAATGTGGTGCGCGTGGCCAACCGGGCGGTGGTGGATGCCTATGTCGGCGCGGTTTTCATGGGCATGACGCGCGACGAGGCGGCGGCGCGGTTGCGGGTGGCGAAGACGGCGTATGGCTTCGTCAATTCCGTGGCCGAGTTCGCCAGCCATCCCGCGTTGCGCCGGGTGACGGTGCAGACGCCGGCCGGGCCGGTGGCGGTGGCGGCGCCGCCGGCGATCCTGAGCGACGGGCCGCGCGAATATGGCCCGGTGCCGGCGATCGGCAGCCACAGCGACGTGATCAGGACCGAATTCGCCGGTTGATCAGAAGAGTTGGCTGATCAGAGGCGGTTGCCGGTGCCCGGCACGACGATGGGCCGCCGGTTGGTGAGCGGGCGGCCGGAATTGGCGAGGATGCCGGTGCGCGCGCGCCCGGCGCTGTTCCAGGCATTGTCGCTGAAGGCGTGCTGGCTCCAGACATGGCCGGCCAGCGGGGTGAGGATCAGGCGGCGGTGTTCCTGGGGCAGGGCGGCGGCGACGCGGCGCTGGTAGTTCTCGCCGCGCTCGGGCGTGGCGGAATGGTAGAAGGCGGTGGCGCGGCCCCAGTCGCGGGTGGTGGCGTACAACTCGTTGAGATAGCGCGCGGCATAGGCGGCGTTGGTGGCCGGGTCGAAGGCCTGTTCCAGGGAGGAGAAGGCGGTGGGGTGGTAGTGCAGGTTCACCTGCATGCAGCCCACGTCGATGGAGCGTACGCCGCTGGCCTGCAGGGCCCGCACCGCGGCCAGGGCCGCATCCTTGGTCTCGAAATACTGGCCGGCGCCCTCGGCGTTGATGGTCCAGGGCCAGGGATGGATGACGCCTTGCGCGTCGGCCCGCCCGCTTTCCACCCGGCCGATGGCGGCCATGAGTTGCGAGGGTACGCCGCTGCTGCGTTCGGCGGCCTGGATCGCCTGGCGGCATTGCAGGCCGGGCGAGGCCGCCGGCAGCAGACGGGGGGTACGTGCCGCGCCGTTGTGCCCGGCAGGGGCGGGCCGCGCGGCGGCGGGCGCCATGGCGATATTCTGTGCGAGGGCCGGGGCGGGCACGATGGCGGCGGAACATGCCGCCCAGAACGCCAATGATGCTGGGTTTTTCAATTGCATGGGCTCTCTATAAGGGGTGCCCCGGGACTTGCGTGAATCACGTTCGCGCAAGGGCGCCGGGCCACCGAAATGTTGAAATGCTGCAATGCAAAATATCGCTTGCACACGAATGACCGGACGCCTATGTTTGGGGTGCAGCAAGGCGGCTCCGGTCGCTTTCTGCTTCTTGGACGTTTCCTCCCTAAACTTGGCGGTGCCCTAGGGCACCGCCCTTTTTTTGTCCAGTTTTTTCGCGCCGCCATTGGGCGCCGGGCGTTCAGCCCAGCTTGGCGTCGGCCAGCCGGCGGGCGATCTCGGCGGCGGCACGGGCCAGGCCGTGGCGGATTTCGCCGAAGCCGGGGAGGCGCTGGATGCGGGCCTCGTCCATGTAGAGGGTGCGGTTGATCTCGATCTGCACGGCGTGCACGCCCTCGCGCGGGCGGCCGTAGTGGCGGGTGATGTAGCCGCCGGCGTAGGGGTCGTTGCGGCGCACGATGAAGCCGAGACCGGCCAGCACGGCTTCCACCGTGGCGATGACGGCGGGCGCGCAGGAGGTGCCGTGGGCGTCGCCCAGCACGATGTCGGCCGGGTGGCGCGGCGGCAGCGAGTTGGCGGGCATGGAGTGGCAGTCGATCAGCACGCAGGCGCCGAAGCGGGCGTGCATGGCTTCCACCTCGGCGGCCAGGGCGGCGTGGAAGGGTTCCCAGCAGGTGCGGATGCGCGCCTCGGCCTCGGCGAAGCGCAGCTTGCCGCGGTAGATGCTCTCGCCGGAGGCCACCACCTTGGCGATGGTGCCGAGGCCGGCGCCGACCCGCGGGCTGGCGGTGTTGACCCAGGCGGGCAGGGCTTCCTCGAACATCGCCGGGTCGAGTTCCCAGGGTTCGCGGTTGGCGTCGCAGAAGGCGCGCGGGAAGGTGGCGCAGACCAGCGGCATGCCGAGTGCGGGGATATCGGCGAACAACTCGTCGACGAAGCTGTCCTCGCTGCGGCGCAGGCGCAGCGAATCGAGCCGGGAGGCGGCGATGAAGGCGGCGGTGTAGTCCCGGCCGGAATGCGGCGAGGCGAAGACGATGGGGGCGACAGGCGCGTCCGGACGCTCCACGATCACGGGCCGGGCGGTGGATGGGGCGTCTTGAAGCGGCAGGTCCATCGCGGCATTCAAGCCGGTTGGCCCGGGCGCGGCAATCGGGATTGCAGGCGGCATTTGCCGGATTGGGACGAAATGCCGTGTCGTGACCGCTTGCGCCCGCCGGGGGGGCAAGATAATGAGTGCCCACGGATGGGCGCGTAGCTCAGCGGGAGAGCACCTCCCTGACACGGAGGGGGTCACAGGTTCAATCCCTGTCGCGCCCACCATCCGTTTCGCGGCGCGGGCCGCGTTTTTCAAGCACTGCCATGCCTGCCGTGCCGCGCTGTTTGGCGCACGGCATTCGCGCATTCACCGGCTTGCCCGGCGGCGCCGCAACGTCGAAACTAGGCGACCGTCTGGAGGGACCCTTACGTGGCTGCATTCAAGAGCACTGATCGCTACATCGCCTCGCGCGACCTGGAGGTTGCGGTGAACGCCGCCGTGGCACTGCAGCGACCGCTGCTGGTCAAGGGCGAGCCCGGCACCGGCAAGACCGTGCTGGCGCACGAGGTGGCCACGGCCCTGGGCCATCCGCTGATCGAGTGGCATGTGAAGTCCACCACCAAGGCGCAGCAGGGGCTGTACGAATACGACGCCGTCTCGCGCCTGCGCGATGGTCAGCTCGGCGATGAGCGGGTGCGCGACATTTCCAACTATATCGTGCGTGGCAAGCTGTGGGATGCCTTCGTGCACGATGCGCAGAGCGTGGTGCTGATCGATGAGATCGACAAGGCCGATATTGAGTTCCCCAACGACCTGTTGCTTGAACTCGATCGGATGCAGTTCTTCGTGTACGAGACGCGCCAGACGGTGGTGGCCAGGCACCGGCCGATCGTGATCATCACCTCGAACAACGAGAAGGAGTTGCCGGACGCGTTCCTGCGCCGCTGCTTCTTCCACTACATCCGCTTTCCCGACCGGGAGACGATGGAGCAGATTGTCCAGACTCACTATCCCGACATCAAGCAGGACCTGGCGCGCGAGGCGCTGACGGTGTTCTTCAAGGTGCGCGAGGTGCCGGGGCTGAAGAAGAAGCCGGCGACGTCGGAGCTGCTGGACTGGCTGAAGCTGCTGATGATCGAGGACCTGCCGGTGGAGACGCTGCGCAGCAAGGACCCGCATGTGGTGATTCCGCCGCTGCATGGCGCGCTGCTGAAGAACGAGCAGGATGTGCACCTGTTCGAGCGGCTGGCGTTCCTGTCGCGGCGGGGGTGATAGACAGGCAAGGACAGGGGCTTCGCCCCTGGACCCCACCAGGGACCCGAGGCCCCTGGACCCTCGCCTTTGTCTAACTGTCCAAGATCGCCACGGCCCGCGTCCAGCCGGCGCTGGCGCGGTGGATCTTGACCGGGAAGCAGACAATCTGGAATCCGTCCGCGGGTAGAAGCTCCAGATTGTGCAGCTTTTCCAGGTGGGAGTAGCCGATCTCGCGGCCGGCCCGGTGGCCTTCCCAGATGAGGGCGGCATCGCCGGTTTCGGCTACCTTGCGGCGGGTGTGGCTGAACGGGGCGTCCCATGACCAGCCATCGGTGCCGACCAGGCGGATGCCCTGTTCGAGCAGCCAGATTGTCGCCGCGCGGCCCATGCCGCAGCCGCGGTCGACGTAGTCGTCTTCGCCGTAGCGGGTGCCGGCGGCGGTGTTGACCACGACGATTTCGAGCGGGCGCAGGGTATGGCCGATGCGCTTGAGTTCGGCCTGGACGTCGCCCGGGGTGGCGACGTAGCCGTCGGGCAGGTGGCGGAAATCGAGCTTGACGGCGGGCTGGAAGCACCATTCCAGCGGTACCTCGTCGATGCGCCAGGACGGCTCGCCGCCGGGGACGAGGCGCTCATTCATGCGCGAGAAATAATGGTACGGGGCGTCGAGATGGGTGCCGTTGTGGGTGGAGATGTCCACGCGCTCGACCGCGGCGTATTCGCCCTCGGGCAGTTGGTCCACCGAGATGCCCATGTATTCGGCCATGCGCGGGGCGGATTGGTGGTGGTCGATGTAGTCGATCTTGGGCAGCGATCCCGGCGGGTCGGAGGCGATGCCGGCGCGCAGGGCAACCGAGATGTCGATGAGGCGGCGGGGCATGGGCGAGGGTCCTCGGAGTAGAAGGATTCTTCTTTTTCTGAAGAAAAAGAAGCAAAAAGACTTTTACCCGTTAAGGCACGGCCTCACCGCAACAACAGGGAATCGGAGAAAAGTTTTTTGGTTCTTTTTTCCAAAAAAGAACATGCTTTCATCGACTTATGGCGAGCACGGCGGCGGCGCTGGCGGCGGCGATGCGGGCGATGACGTCGGTGTTGACGGCGCCGGGGTAGCGGTCTTGCGGCAGGTGGAAGAGGGGGTTGGCGCCAACGAGGGTGAGGTAGTGGCCGCCGGCGGTGTGGATGTCGCGGGTTTCGCCGTTGGGCACCACGGTCTTGTCGTGGAGGCGGTCGGGTGGCTGGCCGGCGCGGGCGAGTTCGGCGGCGAAGAGAGTGCGCAGGTCGTCGGCGTTGGACTGGATGTAGAGTTCGCCGTTGGTGGCGCCGATATTGGCGCCGTAGTGGACCCAGGTGGCGGCGCCTGGCTTGTCCCAGCCGGGGCGGCGGGCGAGGAAGTCGTCGAGGCCGAGATGGCCGAGTTCGTGGCCGGAATTGGCGGTGAGCACGACGTCGCGGGCCGGCGGGTTGGCGCGCAGGGCGCGCAGCGACTCGAGCCAGCAGACCAGGCCGCCGCCGCGTTCGGCGGTGGAGTGCCACCAGGAGGAGCGCGGGGTCATCACGACCAAGGGGGGGCGGGTACGATCACGGCCGGGCATCGTCACCACGACGTTGCGGGCCTGGGCCTGGCTGCGGCGGCTTTGTACGACCACACGCATGGCGGCCCCCTGGCGGGCGGCGGCGATGATCCGGGGGCCTTCGGTGCTGGGTACCTGGAGGATCGGCGGGCCGAAGGGGGTGCGGAACGACTCGGCATTCAGCAACGCGAGGCCGGGGGCGCCGCCCTGGGTGATCAGCACCAGGACCTTGCTGCGGGCCTGGCGGCGGAAGCGGGCGAAGTCCGGGCTGTAGACGGCGGCTGGCGGCAGTTCGATGATATGCACGTCGCCATCGGCCGGGGCGTCGAGGCCGGGGCCGACGGTGGCCAGGGCCATCACCCGGCCGTCCGCCGTGTCGGGCGCGTCGAACATCTTCTCGCCGGGGATGCGTTCGCCGTTGATTTCGACGAAGGCGGCGGTGGTGTCGATGCGGTCGAGCGCGAAACTTTCGAAGGTGGGGTCGGCGCCGAGGGCGCGGGCTTCGGCGGCTAGCCATTCGGCGCCGGCCTCGTCGCCCGGGGTGGCGGTGCGGTGCGGGCCTTGCGAATCCCAGGCCTGTAGCCAACGCGCGGCGGCTTCGGGGCCGGCGGCGCGGGCTTTGCCGGCGGAGGTCAGCATCATCGCGCCGGCCAGCAGCATGATTCGCCGCGACAGTTCCATGGCATCTTCCCCACTGTTCCACTCCCCCCGCGATCTTTGGCCGCGGCTTGATACGCGCTGGCGCGGGCGGATCAGCTTTCCAGTTCGCTGTCCCAGTATAGATAGTCGCGCCAGCTTTCGTGCAGATAGTTTGGCGGAAAGGCGCGCCCGTTGTCCTGCAGTTCCCAGGTGGAAGGCTGGCGCGGGGTGGCCCGCGGGAACATGTGGCATTCGCGCGGCAGGCGGCTGCCCTTGCGCAGGTTGCAGGCGCCGCAGGCGGTGACGACGTTCTCCCACGTGGTGCGCCCGCCGCGGCTGCGCGGGATGACGTGGTCGAAGGTAAGGTCGGGGGCCGGGGCGCGCTCGTTGCAGTATTGGCAGGCGAAGGCGTCGCGCAGGAAGACATTGAAGCGGGTGAAGGCGGGGCGCCGGGCGGTGGCGATGTAGTCCTTCAGCGCGATGACGCTGGGCAGGCGCATGGTGAGGCTGGGCGAGTGCACCTCGTGGTCGTATTCGCTCAGCACCGAGACGCGGTCGAGGAACACCGCCTTCACCGCGTCCTGCCATGACCACACCGACAGCGGGAAATAGGAGAGCGGGCGGAAATCCGCGTTCAGCACCAGAGCCGGAAAATGGTGGCCGCCGTCAGGCAAAAGCTACCCCCGTCGTGAAAGGCACCGACGGGGCGGACGATCCGTAGACCAAAAAGGGCCATCGACCGAATCGCCACGTTGCGTGCGTCGCCGAGAACACCTTGATCATCGCACCGCGGCAGAGGGGCCGCAAGCCGCGCGGCGGGTGGTTTCACGGCGCTGTCATGGCTTGCGGTCAGTTCTGGAGTGGTCAGGCTTGGGCGAAGGCGCGTTGCAGGAAGAGCGCGCCGGTGGACAGCCCGGCTTCGTCGATGCCGTGGCCGAGGCGGGGGCAGTAGAGGGCCTGGACGTCGAAGCCGGCGGCGGTTAGGGCGGATTCGGCGCGGCGTGAGCGGGCCACGGGCACCACCTCGTCGTCCTCGCCATGCACCAGCAGGACCGGCGGGCGGGCGGCGGCTTCGGCCAGTTGCTCCTCGGCGACCAGGGCGCCGGAATAGGCGAGCACGGCGCGCGGGGCGGCGGGGCGGCGCAGGCCGGTGTAGAGGGCGGTCATCGCGCCCTGGCTGAAGCCCATCAGCGCGTAGGCGTCGGGCGGCAGGGCGAGGCGGGCCAATTCGGCGTCGATGAAGCTGTCGAGCGCCTGGCGGGCCACGGCCACGCCGGCGGCGACATGGGCGGGTGAGCGGTCGCCGATGGAGAACCACTGGCGGCCGAACGGCGCCATGTCGCAGGGCTGCGGGGCGTCGGGGGCGGCGAAGGCGGCGTGGGGCAGGGTGGCGCCCCAGTGCGGCGCGAGGTCGATCAGATCGTGGCCGTCGGCGCCGAGGCCGTGGCAGAGGACGACAAGCTGGCGGGCCGGTCCGGGTTCGCGGGGGCCCCAGCGCGGGCCGTCGAGCAGGGTCATCGCGGGGTTCCTTTTCCTGGGCTCATGGTGCCAGCATCCGGCGGCCCGCGACAACAGGGGGCATTGGCGGCATGATCGGCCGATGCTCCGCCTTGTCACTCGCTTCGCGCCCAGCCCGACCGGCCATCTGCACCTGGGCCATGCCTTCTCGGCCCTGACCGCCTGGCGGCGGGCGCGGGCGGCGGGCGGGCGGTTCCTGCTGCGACTGGAGGATATCGACGCCAGCCGCTGCCGGCCGGACTTCGCCGTCGCGATCCTGGAGGATCTTGCGTGGCTGGGGCTGGATTGGGATGGGCCGGTCCGGGTGCAGTCGGCTCACATGGCGGAATATCGCGCGGTGCTGGACCGGCTGGCGGGCGAGGGGCTGGTGTATCCGTGCTTCTGCACCCGTGGCGACATCCAGCGCGAACTGGCCGCCGCGGCGGCGGCGCCGCATGGGCCAGGATGGGGGCCAGGGTGGGGTCCGGAAGGGCCAGTCTATCCCGGCACCTGCCGCGCGTTGGGGGCGGGCGAGCGGGCGGCGCGGATGGCGGCGGGCGAGGCCTATGCGCTGCGGCTGGACATGGCGGCTGCGGTGGCGCGCGTAGGCCGGCGGCTGTGGTTCCGCGACGCGGCGGCAGGGGAGATTGCGGCAAATCCGGCGGCATTCGGCGATGTGGTGCTGGCGCGCAAGGACGCACCGGCGAGCTATCACCTTTGCGTCACGCATGACGACGCTTTGCAGGGGGTCACGCTGGTGACCCGGGGGGTGGACCTGCTGGCAGCAACCCATGTGCATGTGTTGCTGCAGGCGCTGATGGGCTGGTCGATTCCGGAATATGCCCACCATCCGCTGCTGACCGACGCCAGCGGTCGCCGCCTGGCCAAGCGCGACCGGGCGGCGACATTGCGGGAATTGCGCCAAGCGGGCCGCACGCCGGCCGAGGTGCGGGCGCTGGCGGGAAATGCGGACCCGCCAGCGTAGGTTGGGGGTTAGCGGGCCTCGCGCCGCTCCAGCCAGACGAAAAGGGCGATGGAGACCACCGCCAGCACCAGGTAGAGCGGCAGCAGCGGGAGCCCCGTGAGGTCGGCGAATGTCACCTTGCCCAGCTTCCACACCGACAGCACGTTGGCCGCCATCCAGTCGTAGGAGAAGGCATAGGCGATGGCGCCGACGATCATGCCGCCTGCACCCACCAGGGCATGCAGGCTGCCCGAACCGATCGCGGCGATGCCGGTGCCTGGGCAGTAGCCGTAGAGCACCATGCCGACGCCGAACAGGGCGCCGCCGATGATGGCGGCCAGCAGGTTGGTGTCGCGGATCGCCCACGTGGCGAGGCCCGAGTCGGTCAGGACCAGTACGCCGAGGCCGCCGACCACCAGGGCGGTCATGATGATCTTGAGCACGGTGAAGTCGCGCAGGCGCATCTGGTTGACGATGGTGTCGTAGTTGGCCACGCGGCCGCGCTGCAACAGCCAGCCGAAGGCGAAGCCGAAGACCGGGGCGAGGAGCAGGGCGTCGGTACCCTTGAGGGGGAACATGATTGTATCTCCTGTCGGTGCGGGATCAGCGGCGGCGGAACAGCAGCAGGGCGGTGGGCACGCCGGCGGCGAACAGGGCGGCGGTGAAGGTCCAGCCGCCGACGGCAAGCTGCAATCCCTGGGAGATGGTGTTGCCGGAGGTGCAGCCGCTGGCCAGGCGGGCGCCGAACATGGCGAGCGCGCCGCCGAGAAAGGCGACGGCGAAGCGGCGTGCGACCGAGCCGCCGAAGCGCTCGCGCCACACCGGCGGCACCGATTCCAGCTTGAAGGTGCCGTTCATCAGCGAGGAGGCGAGGCCGCCGAAGAAGGTGCCGACGAGGAAGAGGGTGCCGTAGTCGAGCTTCACCGGATAGCGGGCGAAATAACTGTTGGCGGCGACCACTTCCGGGCCGACGGCGAGGGCGGCGACTCCGCCGGCCAGACGCGAACCCGCCGTGGTGATGCCGAGGGGGGCGGCGACGACCACGAACACCACCCACGACAGCACACCGATGCCGATGCCGACGAGGTAGGGCGTGGCGCGCCCGGACATGCGCCGTAGCGCGAGGCCGCCGGATGCTCCGGCGGGAAGGGCCATATCGGACATGCCAATCTCCTTTAGATATTTCTTATATAATAGATCACGCATGTAATGGCTGCAATGCCTTTCCGCGGCACGGCCCATCGCTGGGCCGCATGTCAGTTGCGCCGCGGTGGAATTGGCCCGATAGTTTTGGGGTCAGTCCTCGGGTCTTCACCATCGCGCCCGCTTGGCGGGCGATGCAGGAGGGGCGCATGTCCCAAGCCACGTCCAATGCCGCGTCACCCCAGCGGGCGAACGAACGGGTCGCCTGGTTCAACGGCCGGTTCGTGCCGGAGCGCGAGGTGATGATCCCGTTCCGCGACCGCTCGTGGCTCTACGGCGACGGCGCGTTCGACATGACGCGAACCTTCGACGGGCGGATCTTCCGCATTCGCGAGCATATCGAGCGTTTTTATCGTTCGCTGCGCTACCTGCAGATCGATCCAGGCATGGCACCGGGCGAGATGGTGGCGCTGAGCGAGGAGATCGTGGAGCGCAACGCCCATCTGCGCCCGCCCGGCGGCGACTGGTGGGTGGGCCAGCGGGTCAGCCGCGGGGTGAACGACGTCGGCGACGAGGGCTGGGAGCATACCGGGCCGAACGTGGTGATTGAGATGATTCCGCTGCCGCTGCAGAAGCGCGCGCATCTGTACCGCGACGGGGCGGCGGTGATCGTGCCGCCGATGCGCCGCACCGCACCGGACATGTTGAGCCCACGGGCCAAGACGCACAACTACCTGAACATGATCGTCGCCGAGCAGCCGGTGAAGGCGGCCAACCCCGATGCCTGGGCGGTGCTGCTGGACGAGAAC